>Ga0316204_10012718_pt1 | contig 10206 bp, 13 predicted proteins | sample 6monrhotite_MG_2_FD_205661 | JGI IMG/M metagenome (GOLD analysis project Ga0316204, IMG submission 205661) | Microbial mat bacterial communities from mineral coupon in-situ incubated in ocean water Damariscotta River, Maine, United States -... | ecosystem: Environmental > Aquatic > Marine >... | reverse complement strand
TGCAGTTTAAGTCTGAAAAGCACTATGCATTATATTATTGGTTTTTCAATATCTTTTTCAACTCCAGGAATTATCGGTGCAGCTGCGACAAATAAAGGACGCAGCTGCGTTTCAATATAATGTTAGACTTTAGGATGGTAAAAATTGATGTCTAAATATGTTTTGTATATTGCAGTTCTTATTTTTCCTTTTTTTGCAAATGCAGGCCCAACTCCAACAGAGCTATTTCCTGGTCCATGGTCTAGCTCTCCAGGTGGAGTAGTAACAAAAATTTGGGAATCCCATGACCCTAGTAGAGGGTATTATTACGAGATAAAGTTGAAAGACGATTCGCGCATATATCGTTTAGGTCTTCCAGGATCAACGAATCCAGGGGCTACAGGTGAACTTCGTTTTCGCAATATGTTAAGTATGCTTTTAACAGCATATAGTACAGGTAAGCCAGTTACGTTTTACGGAGGGCCTTACACTGCGGTTCCACCCGAGGCAATATATATACATCGAGTTTCTTTGATGGATAAGTGAGGATCTAGATAAGATATCTAGCTAAATAGCGTCAGAGACAAATATTAGTTTTCTGATAGATTAAGGAGTTAAAGCATCTAACGATCAAATGGATTTTATAATGTGCGACACGCACACATAAAATCATTATGGAGTTAGATTGAGAGGGTAAAACATAGAATGAAATTTATTATTCCACTTTTATTACTTTTTGTAAGTTCCCATTCTTACGCAGGGTTTGAATGCGCAGGAAATGTAAAGGGAGTTACGTTAGTACCTAATGGTGAGGTGTATATGGCTTCATTCAAAAATTGGGATTGGCTAAAGGTATGTAATGTTAGTGTCGCAGCGAATGGTGTTACTACGGAAGCTTGTAAAGCCATTTTCTCACTACTTTTGACTGCGCAAACAACAAATAAACAAGTCAAGTTTTGGTTAAATGATGGTAGTTGCGCCGCTAGTAGTCAGGTGAGTTGGACTTATTTGAAAAGTTGGTATTTTGGACCTGAATTGGTTAATTAGAATTGGAATTTATATAAACCCCACTGTTCATTAAGAATTTATCGGGATTGGCATTAACTGTTTCTGATAATTGGGTTTCTGATAAAAAATATTATTTAAACGCATCTAACGGTCAAATGGATTTTATAATGTGCTTCACACACATAAAATCATTATGGAGTTATGGTTATCTGGTGGTTGTATGAAGTTTTTTAAAATAATGATAGTTTTGTTTATTTTTTTCGCTAGTGGTTCGGCAGCAGCTGAACAGCTATTATCAGAAAAATTTACAATTACATCTATTCAATATAGATCGTCAGATTCAGCGAACTTAACTCGCTATGAAGATTGTGAAGACTGTATGTTAATTCTAGGAGCTGTATCTGAAGGATGCGGCTCTGGGTTTGTTGTTAAAGGAAGCACTTCGGGTAGTGAAGAAGAGAAGTTTCTTAAATCACTCGTCATGATGGCATATGCAAGTGGTAAGCAAGTTCAAATTGGAAGATCTCATTGCATTAAATGGAATGGTAGCTATAGAGGTCAGGTAAATCGAGTTTATATTCATTAATAAATCTGCTCGATATAAGTTTTACATAACGATCAGTTGGTTATCGACTAGTGTCACAAAAAGACGTGACCGTCGTTAAACAACTTGGAGTTAGGGTGTTAAGGGTGGTTTATGAGCGCTACATGTAAAGTGTTTTTCTTCTTTCTTGTCTTATTGTTTTCGTTTTCTAGCTACGCAGCAACAAAATTTGGAGAATATACTCATATGAAAATTACTTCAGTCGAAACTGGTTGGGGCGGGGAAGGTGTGTATTTCAAAGCTGTAGGTAGTGATAACAAAGTGCCGAATTATACGGCACCCAATGGGGCTACGTGTAGCTATCAGTTCTATTTTCCTAGAACTGACGGAAGTAGTAATCAAAAACCATTGTTTAAAGAAAATGTTTCGTTGTTAATGGCTGCATTTGCAGCGGGGAAAGGTGTTCAAGTTGTGGGGACTGGATGTAGTGGTGTTAATATAATTGCAACTTCAATCAAGGCATTTGAGTAATAACTCCTAACGATCAAATGGATTTTATAATGTGTTTCACACACATAAAATCATTATGGAGTTAGAGTGTTTTCGAAAGGAAGATGCATGAGATTTACTAGAATTACATTACCTACTCTGTTAGCGATTTTATTCTCGATGAATAGTTATGCAACTGTGGATTGTGTTTTTGAACCGACTGTGGCGAAGGTTGGGGCTTACGGGAATAATGAAGGAAAATTGTATGTATGCGGTCATCCTGGAGATTGGGATTGTTATAACTTAGGTGATGGAAGTGACCAACAGGCGAAGAATAGATATTCTACTATACTATCTGCACTTGCTTCCGGAAAGAAAGTTCGCCTTCGATTTTACAATTACACGACAGGTGAGTGTGATCTTGCTAGAGCTAATTCAACGATACCAAGTTCTACATGGATACAAAAAAATTAATTCGATGACTCGGAAGAAATTATCTAAGATTTATTTAGTTTCTGATGTAGTTAATAGTCAACAACATCTAACGGTCAAATGGATTTTATAATGTGTTTCACACACATAAAATCATTTTGGAGTTAGGTAGGCTTTGCCAGGAATAAATTAGAATGAAGAAAAAAATACTTAGTGTGGTCTTGCTATTAATAAGCGGGACAAGCTTTGCTTTAGAAGAAGTTACAACTAATGTGAAGTCTGTGATGGTAATAGAAGGCGGGGGTGTTCTGATTTATACCACCGAAAATATACACACTTGCTCTCATCCAGATCGTATTGGTGTAAGAACAACTGATAATGATTTTAATAAACATGTGTTGTCTGTTGCAATTGCAGCGAAAACAACTGGCACGAAGGTGAAAATGTTTATGAAAGATGGCTGCTTAACTTGGAATCAAAAAGAATTGCATGCAATAATATTTGGAGAGCATGGGTACTGGTGATAGCTGAGACAGAGTTATTGCTAGTGGATTAATAACTGATTTTGTTTAGATCAGTGGGAGAAAGCTCCTAACGATCAAATGGATTTTATAATGTGCGATTCGCACACATAAAATCATTATGGAGTTAGAGTGCAAGTGAGTAGAAGATGCTGATGAGGAAAATAGTTTTACTTCTTGGGGTTTTGTTGTTTGTTCCTAGCATATCCTATGCTGATAAATGGTGTACGGGAAAAGTTAAATATACAGGTGTCAGCAAACATGGTGTTGTCTTTGTGAATGGTCCTGGTGGTATGCCAAGTGTTTATCTCTGTAATATAGTAAATCAAGAGAATGCTGTTAAAGTTGAGGCGTGTAAGCATATGTACGCAACGTTGCTCGCAGCGAAAGCAGCAGAAAAGAATGTAAGTATTACATTTACACCAGAACCATCCAGTTGCTCAAGCTTCACCGGTTGGGTTTATGCTCCTGGTGTGAATTGGGTGTTTAGTGAAGTATCTCAGTAATTTTAATCAAGTTGATGGTTTAATGAAAATTAAATGAAGTATTGCATCTAACGATCAGTTGGATAATCGACTTTTGTTTTGGGATTTGATTAGTGAAGTCGCTAATCAACGTGGAGTTAGATTGCAGGATGAGTATGAGAATAATTACATTTTTTTGTTTTCTGTTTGTTTTTAATGTTTGTAGTGCTGGAACTATAAAAGGTACTGTCGAGATGATTCAAACAGGAAAAGGATATACGGTAGAGGATGTGTATGTTCTGGTGAAGATTGTGGGTACACGTAGTGGTCAACCAGCGTGCGCAACAGATGATAGATTTTCCTTGAACCCTGCTTCAGAATGGGGGAAGTCAATGTTGTCAATTTTACTAACAGCCCAAGCTACTCAGAAAACTGTTAGGCTACACGGGGTTAATAATTGCGACCTTATGGGTGGTAATAGCTTTGAAGAAATTAGCTATTTGAGAATATGTGAAAGTACTGCAAGTTATTGCAACTACTGAATCAATTAGCGGTGGTCGGAAACAAATATTTTATAATAATTGTTTCTGGTGTTGAATTGGTTTAAAAGCATCTAACGATCAAATGGATTTTATAATGTGTTTCACACACATAAAATCATTATGGAGTTAGAGTGGATTTGCGCAAATGAAAAAGATAATAGTTTTATTTTTAGCACTGATGTTTATTAGTTTAAATGTTTCAGCAGCCTATGTTCGAGCTAATAAGGAATCGGTTGAAATAGATGCTATTTATTCGAATGAGTGGGGCAGTCCATTCGTTACATTCAAAACTCAAATAAATAGTGTTTGCTCTGGGGGTGTCGGTCTTTATTTGTATAACATGGAGATTGTAGAGCCTGATACTTCAAAGCCTGTATGGGAATTTAGAAGAGCAAAGCTGTCCATGGTATTGTCCGCGAAAATTGCGGGTAAAAAGGTTTCTGTTGATTATTTCTATGATTCAACTAAAACAGGCTGGTCAGCTTGCTATATTCATGGAATTACATTAGTTGATTAGGGGTGGCGGATTTTATTCGCTGAAAAATATATTAGTAAAAATCATCTAACGATCAAATGGATTTTATAATGTGTTTCACACACATAAAATCATTGTGGAGTTAGATTGTGAAATGTAAATAACAAAGAGAAAGGGTTGTTAAATATATGCAAATAGAAAGACCTGACCCTGCATCTTGTTTGCTATATCACTAGGGGGACTTAGCTATCGATCAGATGAGCTATTGACTTAGTTTTAGATTTGCAAATTTAACCCCAACAAAAATATTATGATTTAGTAGAATTTTCCCATTGCTGGGGTATTATAAACTCAAGTGACTATTTGTCCGCATTCAAATGTTTAATGAGACATCTATAGAGAAGTAGTCTTGTACTAATGGAAGTTACAATTATGAAATTAATCAAATATTTAGTATTACTCTTATTATTTATTACATTTGAATGTAATGCTTTTGATTTAAGAACACACATGTTTGTGGGTAACGAAGTTGTTAATGATTTGGTAGACGACAAAGTAAATATACCTCCGTTTGGGGATTTTTCAGTTGATCCAAATTTATCTGCGGCCATTAAGAATAACAAAGGGCTATACTTATTAGGTACGCTCGGTCCTGATGCTATGCCGGATTTTATCGGTGGGCAAATTACTACACATGCCGGTGAGCATATTGGCTGGAGTACAGACGAGTGGCTAAAATATTTAGCTACACCACCATCAGGAATGTCTGCGGACAGATGGAATGCTCTATATAGAGGATATTTAAGTCATGCGGCTAGTGATATTTTTGCGCACACCTATGTGAATATTTACGCTGGAGATGCATTCGATTTGCTAGATGAAGATAATTTACTTGTTGAAGCTAGACATAAAAAAATAGAAGGTTTTATAGCTGAGCACCAGCCTTATAAAGTAGATGCAAACTACTGGTTATCATCAGCAAAAATTTCGGATAGTTCAATTGAGGGAATTAAAAGAAAATTTATTAGTTCTCAAAGTCCAAGTAACCAATATGCTAAATTTTCTGCGACAACTCATTTAAAGGCAATGTATGATTTTGAGAAAGAAATTGATGGGTTAGCAACACCTATTGGTATATTGAAGTCTAGTATTTTGGAGTTAATCAATAACTATGAAGATAGAAAGGAGTTTTATGAAACTTTAATAGAAAGATACGATAGCCAATCAGCAACTAATGACCAAGAGTTAACTAATGAGCGGAAAGCTTTAAAAAGATTTAAAGATTCACTAGGTGATTTGCCAAAAATTACTGATTGCAAGGTGGTGTGGAGCACAGAAGAACAGCAGAATTTTAATCATTCGATTGGGACATGTGTTTGGGCGAGTGAAATACCAGGTTATATAATAGAAAAAAACAATTTACTCGGTTCAATTTCTGATGCCGAAGATACCATTACAGATTTGGAAGAATTTGCTAGTAATTTTTATCAAAACAATCCGGATCTTGCTCAATGGGCAGAAAATCTAGGATTGGAAGAGATCGCAAGATCGGATGCAGCTGAACTAATCGTACTTATTTCGGCTGTAATAGTTTTTGGTGATGAACTAGATTGGCAAACTATCGCGTTCCAAGCAGCATTTAATCTATATAGAAAAAAAGTTGTTCATGATGCAGGAAAAGCCTATGTGCGAGCTAATGTCGAACTTGGAAGATTAATAGCATCTGGTGCAAGTTATTCCGAACAGGTCGACCCTATAAAAAACTGGTTGACATGTTATGGCCCCGTCTATCTGCATGAATCAGCTGTATTAGCACCCGTGGCTTGTGATGCAGCAGAAGTTACCGGTAATTTGTTTGACATCATAAATGCCGCAGCTATGGCGGCTATCCAAGATACAGCCATGATGGATCTTTATAATGATTTCCAAACTCTAAAGGGTAAAATTAAAACAGCGGCTCTCAATTTTGGCGAAAAAGTGGTGTTGGGGGCTTTGTCGAGCGAACAACAGCAAATGGTCCAGTTTTTATTGGAAGCAAATACTGAAGAAGTTATGGCTGAGGTTTTTAGTCAAAGCGGAAGTACAAAGCTTTTAAAGATTCCTGATATTACTGATAGATTAAGAAAGGATATGTATGTCAATAGCCAAGGTCATTTTGATAAAACAAAATTTAGTCCAGTCTACAATGCGATACAACTTTCTAAGTTAGCATTACTTGATGATGATCAAATTAGAAACTTGGAAATGAAAGCGAGAGGGGATCACATTAATACATTACCTGCCTATCATAATGGGCAATATAACCTTATGTATTCCTGGATTAGGTCTTTGGATGGAAACCATCAATGGATGCCAACTTCTCCTTTATTGCCAAGAGAAACCGGTGTTATGGATCCAACTACAGATGATGAGCGGACTTATAGTGTTAATGGGGGATTAGCTATTTGGAGTGAATCAGATGCTAGGAAAAAAGTATTTCAATCAGTATTTAAAGGACCGCTTGTTCCATCACTGGAAGCACCCGATATAGTGGGAACTACTGACATCTTGCCTTCTAATTATTACCAAAGAAACTGTTTTTCAGAACCTTTTCCTATTACAGATGATGCCCAAAAGTGTGTGCCAGTTAGTGCTTGGTTAATACCTATATTGCATTTGCTACAGTAGAGTGAACGAAATTAAACGGGATAGGAATAGTCTTATTAATCTAAATTGGGAATATTGGTGTCAGGTATTGTTTCATGCATAGGGTTTAATTTGATTGTCTATTTACTTATACACACACGTGCGTGATAAGTACTGAGAATGAATCTAGTTAGGTTGTTGTTTTATAGGTGTCTTTTCGAGGCACCGAATTAATGGCGCAACTGCAACTATTATAAGAGGCAGCTGCGGTTCAATATAATGTTAGGTTGTTGGTCGAGGTGTAATTAACTCTTCGGGTGGAATGGTGGGAGTAATATGGATAAGTTAGTTTTTCATAAATTAATTTTTACACTAGCAATTTCGTTTGCATGTAATACATCATATGCTCAAAATGTTAATACTAATTCAAAAAATCAGATAACCGAAATTACCTTCTATTCGGATTCTGAGAAAGAGCCGTTTAAGACCGTGAATTCATATTGGAAGGGGCTTGTTCAAGTTAGATTTGATGATGTTATTTTTGAGCAATCGAGTAGTGCATGTAATCCAAAAGGCTTTGCTGTTTACAACTCGGATAAAGCTATGATTTCATCAATTTTGACAGCTTACACAACTCAAACTCCTGTCAAAATATACGCGGAAGATACTGTTAAAGTAAGTACTGCCAATAATATGTGTTTTATACGTGCGGTACGTTTTTAGAAATAGTGGGAACTGAGATTAATTATTTCTAAAATACGGTTTCAAGTTAATTTAATACTAAACAACACCTAACGATCAAATGGATTTTATAATGTGTTTCACACACATAAAATCATTATGGAGTTAGAGTGGATTTGACTGTCTATGAAAAAGTTAATCGCAATTTTCGTGTTAGTTGTATTTTCCGAGATTTTGAATGCTGCAAATTTTGATGCGTGTTCTGTAGTTGATGTTCGATTTGGGGAAGGCGTGAATAATGGGCATGTGAAGTTTGATTGTAATCTTACTGGATTACCATCCTGTGCTACTGCCACTGACTTTGTTGCATTTGATCGTGGAACTGATACGGGAAAGCAATTTCTAGCTATGTTTACGTCGGCATTAGCTGCTAGCCTTAAGGTGACAGGAAATGTTAAGAGTAGTTGCCCTACATGGCAATCTAATGTAGCAAGTTTAAGCACACTTATAGTGCATAAATAAATTGCAGGTGTTTAATTGGAATCTAGAGATGAATGGTTCTAGATTTTTGTTTTCTGATAGTAAATATAATTAACCACATCTAACGATCAAATGGATTTTATAATGTGCTATGCACACATAAAATCATTATGGAGTTAGAGTGTTGTGGGAGTGTATATGTGTAAAATATTTGCGAGAGTGTTTTTGTTTGGCTTATTCTCAGTAATTTCATTAAATGCAAATAGCGGCCAAGTAACAGCATATGTCACTGGAACTGGTACCTATGACGATGGGGCAATTTATGTTTTCTTCGATAGAGCTATTTCTGTATGTGGAGACAAAAATAGAATTGACTTAGCCGCAAATCATTCGGCTAATAAAAATGTGTTATCAATTGCAATGACGGCATTCACTGCGGGTAAACCTGTACGAATTAGTGCGGGATCATGTGACAATACAACGCCTGTATTTGGCGCTGCCGGAGATTCATATTTTTATCTTACTAATGAGGCTCCCTGAATAATATCTAAATAAGATGAGTTATTTCGGTGGTAGTGAAATTAACAACATCTAACGATCAAATGGATTTTATAATGTGTGTCCCACACACATAAAATCATTATGGAGTTAGATTGGATTTGCGCAAATGAAAAAGATAATAGTTTTATTATTAGCGCTGATGTTTATTAGTTTAAATGTTTCAGCAGCCTATGTTCGAGCTAATAAAGAATCGGTTGAAATAGATGCTATTTATTCGAATGAGTGGGGCAGTCCATTCGTTACATTCAAAACTCAAATAAATAGTGTTTGCTCTGAGGGTGTCGGTCCTTGATTCATAAAACTCCAGTGAAATCTTATTCTACAAGTAATCGATCCTGTAACTTATAAAATGACGGTGAAGACCATTGCTTGAGCGCTCTCAAACGAGAACTTTTTTTGTGCTGATGCTCCTGCATGCGAATTAAAATACTGTCCAATACATTCAACGCATCAAGTATATAAGGACCTTTGTTAAGCATTACACACTCCGCACGTACACTCATGGCAGCGTCGGTGATTTCTGGGCGGGAATTTATGCCGTTCTTCGCCAGGGTTTCGAGTACTTGAGTGGCCCAGATGACAGGGACGTGTGCCGCTTCACAGACCCATAATATTTCTTCCTGAATTTCTGCCATGCGGATGCTACCCAACTCGATCGCTAAATCGCCACGCGCTATCATGATACCCAGTTGAGTGCGGCCTATGGTGCTGAGAATAATTTCCGGGAGGTTTTTAACCGCTTCATTTGTTTCAATCTTGGCAATAATGGGTAAATGCGTTGCGTTGCGTTTTTTCAATTCATATAACAGAAATGACATATCATCTCTTGATTGCACAAATGAGTAGGCAACCATATCTGCATATTCAACAATAAAGTCCAGGTCTTCAAGGTCTTTGTCTGTTAGAGGAGATAAGTCAAGTTCTGTGTCAGGAAAGTTAAGGCCTTTGTCCGGGCGAATGACAGCGCCATTCGGAGGAGCGTGATTGACTTTAAGTAACACGCCTTCATCAGTAACACTTTTAACAAGTGTTCCTATTTTTCCATCATCAATCCAAATAGAATTCCCTGGAGTGATCAAGTTGAAAATTTCATTATGAGAAATGCTAATGCTGGCAGGTTTAACTATTTCACCTTTTTCATTGATAATTGCCTGTCGTCCGATGGTATTTTTTCGCGTTACTAAAATATGATCGCCTGAATATACTTTGATTTTTGCAGGGGAGACTTGAAATGATGTAATTTTAATTTGCTGTTGATGATATACTTTTTTTATTCCTGCATATCTACAGCGTTTGAAAACAGTTTCAGGTGAAAAGTAGGCACTTTGCCAGCATTGACCAATGAGTAATCCTTCCCCCTGGCTTTGAAGGATTCTCAGACTGCGCTTTTTACCCCGAAGATCGA
>Ga0316204_10012717_pt1 | contig 10206 bp, 10 predicted proteins | sample 6monrhotite_MG_2_FD_205661 | JGI IMG/M metagenome (GOLD analysis project Ga0316204, IMG submission 205661) | Microbial mat bacterial communities from mineral coupon in-situ incubated in ocean water Damariscotta River, Maine, United States -... | ecosystem: Environmental > Aquatic > Marine >... | reverse complement strand
GCACGGGGAACAGATGTGCCCATGCAGGATAATTTTAGTAACCCTTGGCGTTTTTACGAACGAGAGAATATAGAGCGGCGACAATGCCGCTGGGAGAAGGAAGATCAACCTCAAGAAGAAAGTGACAGTGAGTTCGATGATTTTCCAGGGCTGAGTTTTGATCATCATCAGTATGGAACTTATCAGCGCGAAACGCCGAAGGTGGGTCGCAATGAGCCTTGCCCGTGTGGCAGTGGTAAAAAATACAAGAAGTGTTGTTTGGGTTAGGTGAAGAAGTAATATGAGCATCAATCGTTGTGAATGGTATTCAATGAATGAACGCGATATAAAATATCGCGCTCACAGTGTTGCTTTTATATTTTCTACAACTTGTTGGTATGTCAATTTAATCGATTATTAATACTGATCAAGGAAGATAATATGAATGTACTGATTGCAGAAGATAATCCGCTTGTTCAAGCACTTCATGAAAGAACAATGAAAAAATGGAAATATAATGCGGCCAGAAATCTTATGTGGTGGGCTTTATAGCAAATCGGTGTTTTTTTCTATGACCAAAATACGTTTTTCACTATAAATTATTACAATGCTATCTCTCACGCATAGAATGCTATCTCTCACGCATAGTTAGTACGGTAAGGCTGAACCTGTAAATCAGATTTATTTTGACGAAATTGCCAAAGGTCATAGGCGTTTTGAAGACGAAGCCAATGATCTGCAGATGGTTTTTTAAACACTAACTCCAAACGCAAAGCCATCTCTGGTGTTATGGCACCTCTACCATTTAACACTTTAGATAGCGTTTTACGACTAACATTTAAATGTTCAGAAACATCTGTAATGGTAAGGTTTAAAGGATCAATAACCAATTCCTTTAGAATTTCACCCGGATGTGAGGGATTGTGAATGGGCATTAGTGATAATCCTCATAATTAACAATTTCAGCATCTCGATCGATGAATCGAAATGTGACTCGCCAGTTGCCGCTGACAGTAACCGACCATATTTTTTTACGGCTGCCCTTTAATTCATGAAGGCGTAAGCCGGGTAAATCCATATCACTAGGGCTCTCAGCTTGATCAAGGTTGGTCAGTATTAATTTTAATCGTTTAGCGTGTTTCGCTTGGATGCCAGATGATTTACCCGTTTTATAGAAACGTTCTAACCCCTTATGAATAAAGCTGATTATCATCACTTTGATTGTAACCTCTTAGGTGACGATGTCAAGGCGTATTGACGCGAATTGTGCTACCGGATGAAATACGAATTCACATTAGCATGTTCGTCTTCACGAGCGAGGGTATTAGAGTATCTATCTCGGAATGGTGGTTCTCTGAATCCTCTAATATGTATTAATTCGCAATTTCTTGTTTCAGAAAAAAAGACTTCTGTAGCAATAATTGTCCAATGCCATCAGGTTTTATGTATTTACTCACCCAGTAGGCAGTATAGAGGAATTTACAAGTTGCTGGTGAGTGAATGCATAAAATCTAAGTAAAAAAACACTGCTTCGAATACGAAACAGTGTTTTTCATCAACAAATAACAACAAGTGTTTCAATCCACGCACCTATACAAGGTGCGACAAATTCAATGATAGATGATATTTACAATTAACAGCAAGTGAATATATAATTGTGCGGTTTTTTTCAAAAAGTACAGGCAACACTATGGATTAGAAGTTGTTTCGCGAGCTGAGACTCCTGCTGATTCAGCTACCAAATAATAGATTTTGGGCCGTTTGGGGCCTATTGGGTATCGTGGTTTGCGGGTTCATTGCAAAGCAATTTCTGTGTCGTTGCTAATTAATATTATGTGTTTTCAGTTGTCCATGAATATTTGAAATATTGAGGGAGGGGTGATGAATAAATATGAGATATCAATGGAAATATCCGGACCTTTTGCGATGTGGTCACGACCAGATACGGGTGCAACGCCGACAAGTTATCCAGTGCCAACATGGTCTGCGGCTAAAGGAATATTTGAATCGGTTGCATTTTTTAATGATGGTAAGGCATGGATTCGTCCGGTTAGAGTTGAAATTTGTAAGCCAGTAGACAGTGTGGGTGGCGAACTGAATTTTCAACGATATACCAATAATTATCGTGGCCCGCTGAAAGATAAAAAAAAGGTAAATTTTCAGTTTTCGACACTCATTCTTTCTGATGTGTGTTATCGAATTTATGGGGTTGTTGAAAATGGTAGCGGTCAGCATTTAAAGCATGGTAGTAATCCTTGTCATGCCTTGGAAGCAATCTTTAAACGGCGATTAAAAAAGGGTCAATGCCACAAAACACCTGCGCTTGGTTGGAATGAGTTTGTACCTAGTTATTGGGGACCTCTTCGTAATGATGAATCCTTATCTGATGCAACTGAAGTTGATATTGGGGTTAATCTAGACCTGGTGTCGGTGCTTAATCAAGTTTTTGATAAAGCTGTGAATGGTCAATATAAGCCGAGGTTTCAGCAAGGGGAGGAAGCATGGATTAAAAAAGGGGAATTTCACTATGTTGAATGAATTCTATTCCATCTATCGAGGGTTGAAAGCTGTTGGAGAATCACCAACGATTAAACATAACGATATTCAGTCACCAGGTATGGGTACAACGTTTCGGGTGATGTTGAGTGAGCATGGTCAGGTCAGTTCGGTTAAATTGATGCTCCGGGAGCAGATTAAAAATAGTTGGTCGCTAGGAAATGGCAACAAAAATCAGTTTCCGGCAGTTAAAGTTATTTATCCCTTGTTAGCGGAAGGACATTCGGACTATGTTCTTTGGAAAGAAAAAACTAGTAAACCTAGTGAAGCAGAATATCGTGAATTGATTGAACGTATTACATCGAAGTATTCAGTCAATTTATCTCGTATTAGTTGTTGGCCGAGTTATCGTAAGCAAGTATTAGCGCGTAAAGAGCAACTGGAAGGTATTGATGATTGCGCATCGGTTTTTGAGCTGTTTGAACGATACAGTCAAACGGAAACCGGGGTAGAGATACTTGAGCAAGTCGCCAGTCTGTTGATTGAATCGGCGCTACATGGCGCTGATATAGATAGTTTAAAGCATATTTGCACCCTATTATTTGGCGATGATGTCACGTCAAAAGGCGAGATTAAAGACGGCAAGAGGGTTACTCTGATGCTCGATTGTTTTCCTCAAGCTGACATTGATATCTACGCATCATCCAGAGATCAAGTGACAGGCCTTTCACGAGCTTTGTTCACAGCCGAATTAAAAACCAACAAAAAGATTCGAAACGCCACGTGTGCTCTCACAGGAGATGTCGGTCCGGTTGTTTACGATATATATCCGAAAGAAAAATTGAACGTTGTAGGAAGCACTACTCTGTTTGCCAAAAATGCAACCACCAGTGGCCCTACAGTTAAACGATACGATGTCTCGGGCGGAGCTGCGTTTTCTGTTTCTGACAAGCTTAGCCAGGAACTCGCGGCCAGTATTGTCTTTATTAATTCGGAGAGATTCAAAGATCAAACTTGGTCAAAGTTACCGTCAACTCACGGAACGTCCCCCAGCTTGTTGTTGGCCTATTGTAAAGAAGACTGGGAACTGCCGCTGACGTCATTGATTACTGGGGAGTCGGAAGTTGAAGATTTTGAAGATTATCTTGATGCAGCTGAGTCGGTGTTAGCATCATTTAGAGGAAAGAGTTTAAGCCTTGATGCGGCAGTCGAGTTTGTTGAAATTATCGTTTTGGATAAAGCTAATCGTAAAATCAATTTTAGTACAACAGCTAAAGTAAGTGAGTTGATTTATGCGACTGAACAATGGAAGCTGGCTTGTCTAAATTCACCTAGCTTTAAATTGTATGCTTTGACACATAAAAATAAAAAACAAATGTGCTCACCTTGGGCGATAAGTCCACAGCAGGTGATATATTTGTCACGTCAAAAATTTATACGAGACGGCAGTGATACAACAAATCTGCCCGGTATAAGCTTTGCCGATGTGATGAAATTATTTATTAGTAAAAATAATCAGGCTTTGGCAAAGCGTTGCTTGCGACGTATTGCTGAGCAATATCAGCCTTTATTAAACTACTGTGCTTTAAGCCGATTACAGTGCGTATTGCAGGCCAAAGCTCATGTAAAAGCCGAACCTAAAAATAATGTTCAAGCCTTAAGCACGGTCACATTGTTGGCAGTGCTTTTATTCAAAATTGGACGAACAAAGGAGATCTATATGAATGATTTTGCATTTCAACTCGGGCAGCTATGTTCAGCGATGGATGAGTTGCATATCGGTTATTGCAAAAGTGAACGCAAAGGCGATATCCCAAATTCTTTGTTAGGGAATCAGGTCTATGGCATGGCTTTACAAAATCCAACTAAGGCAATGGGGTTTATGGCATCTCGTAGGAAACCTTATGATTCCTGGGCCAATAAGATTTTGGCTAATAATACTCGATCGAAGGATAATGCAATAGCAAAGGCGATTTTTGCTCAAAGGTGGGTGAGAAAACAAGCCGAACAGTTACATGAGTATATGGCCTGTCCTATAGTAATGTCTGATACATACAAAGCTGAACTCATGCTTGGGTATTTAGCTGGGCGACCTTACGAGCAGAAAGAATCAACAACAGTCAAAAATGAAAATCAAGGAGAAAATTCATGACTATACCTTTTAACCGTTACGTTGGCTTGTTAGTTTTAGATGTCACCATGTCTAATCCAAACGGCGATCCAGATATGGAGTCCGAACCAAGAACTCGTGAGTTAGATGGTCTCGGAATGATTTCACCTGTTTCTCTAAAACGAAAGTTGCGGGACTTGGTGAGTGAAGAGTCTGAAGTTTTTGCTGTAGCTAAGCAACAGCTCGAACTAGGTGCCATTACTCATAACCAATTTAAAATTTTAGAAGAACGAGGGCGTGATCGGGATGCAATCAAGGCAATGGATAAAGCCGAGTTTATGCAAACTTATTGGGATGCTCGTATGTTTGGCAACACATTTCTTGAATCGTTAAAAGACGCGGAATTGACTAAAGAGCAGAAACAGAAAAAAGCCGATGGGGGTTATGCTCATTTAATCAATACCGGTACCATTCAAATAGGTGTGGGTATGTCTATCGCCCCTATCGACGTTGTGCGTATGACCAACACCAACAAGGCGGGAGTCGAGAATGATAAGGATCGCGGAATGGCTCCTTTGGCGTTTCGGGTGGTGCAACATGGTATTTATTGCATTCCCATTTATGTAAACCCGAGCATTGCTAAAAAAACGGGGGCAACTCTTGAAGATTTAAAGCTGTTGAAATTCATGCTTCCTTATGTTTATCAACACACAGCTTCTGCTATTCGTCCGCAAATTTCGGTTTTACATACTTGGTTTGCTGAACATAAAAATACTTTAGGTTCTTGTCCTGAGCATTTGTTTATTAATGCATTAACACCTAAGTTAAAAGCTAGCGTGACACAATCAACATCGGTAAACGATTACGATATTCCTGAGCGAAACGATTTGGGTGAGTTGCTAGAACGATTTAAAGATGTTCGAGATCTGGCGAACGAATAATGTCTTACCTTGCTCATACACCGCCCAAAGAAAAACCTGAGTTGGAAGCTCACTCGTATGCTTCGCATATTGGTGAGATGCTGAGTTATGGCCTGGATTTATTCGACTATCTGTTATCGTTTACTACACTGAGTGATTCAGAAAGGAAGGAGCTGCGCCAAACTATGAAAGCAGCTCTGATGTTGCACGACATGGGTAAATTACATGAATCGATTCAGTGTATATTTCGTGGTAAAGGTAGTGAAGGGTTGCTGATCGATCATATCGAGGCAGGTGTAGCTATAGCAGACGAAATGAAAAATGAATTACTGGGTTGGCTGATTCGAGGGCATCATTCACCTGGCTTACCAAGCAAGAGGACTGAAAAATACTTCATAAAAGAGCTACGCAAAAAAAGTGATTTGACATTGACACCTTATAGTCTGAGAGGCTGGCGTCATGCTCGGCATAAAATGAAAGCAAATGAAACCGATTGGGAACGGCACAAATCAGAGATTTATATCACAAACGAAGGACTTGAGAAATATAAAAAACGCCAGCGTGAGTCCTGTGGTGACTGGCCTAAACTTAGTTTGCAATTACCATCCAGCAATCTAACAACGCGTCTGATGCTTTCTTGCTTGGTTGATGCTGATCATGGTAGTACTGCTTGTTACAGCCAGGGTAAACCAATGGTAGAATTTCAACTTTCGGCAACTCGTTGGAAGCAACGATTATTAGCGTTAAAAAATTATGTTTCAGGCGTAGTTGAATCAAGTGAAGACCCTTGCAACGATCGAAATCAAATGCGAGGCGAGTTTTATCGGCGTTGTTTGGATGGGAAATTGTTCGACTCTCGCTTGGTCGCTTGTTCAGCGCCAGTAGGATTGGGTAAAACAACATCGGTAATGGCTTATTTACTTCGTTGTGCAATCAAAGATGACGCTAGTCGAATCTTTGTTATCGCGCCTTTTTCCAACATCATTGACCAAACGGTTAAGGTTTTACGCAAAGCGGTTGTGCTAGATGATGAAGATGCCACATCGGTTGTGGTCGCGCATCATCACAAGGCAGAGTTTAGCAACAAGGATATGCGTCAATATGCAACCAGTTGGCAAGCACCAATCGTAGTCACTACAGCGGTACAGTTTTTTGAAACACTAGCTGCCTCTAATCCCTCAAAACTTCGGAAGCTACACAATGTGATAGGCGCAGCGATTTTTATTGACGAGTCTCATGCCTGTTTACCCACTGAGTTATTAAATGTTAGTTGGTTTTGGATGAAACAGTTGGCTGATATTTGGCGATGTAGTTTGGTGTTTTCTTCAGGATCGATGGTCAAATTTTGGCAGGATAGTTATTTGATCAATGAAAATGTCTGTGATTTGCCAGATCTTCTGTCAGATAAGTTAAAAATTAAAACACAACAAGAAGAAAGGAAAAGGGTTTCTTTTTCCAAAATTGATGAGGTGCTGACATGTGATAAATTGGTCGAACTGTTGCAGTCGGACAAGACTTGGAAAGAATATCTTTATCAAGACAAACCATCTTGTTTAGTTATTTTAAATACCGTGCAATCAGCAGCAGTCATTGCGAATACGTTGGCAAAAAAGCTGAATGACAAAAAAAATGGATTATCCAATAAAGTTGTTTTGCATCTATCTACAGCCTTGGCACCGAAAGATCGGGATAAAATGTTGAACGAGGTGGTTAATCGACAAAAGAGTAGCGATTGGAACCATCACCCCTGGTATCTGATTGCTACCAGCTGTGTTGAAGCCGGTGTTGACTTGGATTTTTCTGTTGGTTTTCGGGAAACATGTTCGGTGACCAGTTTTTTACAAGTATCTGGGCGTATCAATCGTCACGGCAAGCGAGACTTTGGTCGATTGTTTGATTTTAGAATTTTGGCTGAAAATGGCCTTAATCACCATCCGGGATTTGATGAATCATCTGATATTTTGCAACAGCTATGGCCAGAAATGACAAGTGATAATATGGATGGCAGTAAACTTTGTAGTAAAGCTGTTCGCAAAGAGCTTTCCCGGTTTCCGGCGAAAAAAACGAAATCTGAATTGTTGATATCGGCAGATCAAAAACAAAATTTTCAAGAGGTGTCGGAAAATTATCGAATTATTGATTCTGGAACAGCTACTGTGATTATTGATGTTAATGTAGTTAAAAAACTCGAAATGGGCATTTTTGTGAATTGGCAAGAAATCCAGGAAAATTCGGTTCAGCTTTGGATGGCCAAGATTGATAAACTGGAATTGCCGGAGATTAGGGGATGCTCGCAGGATGGTATCTACTCATGGATTAATTGTTATGAGTATGATGCTGAGTTCTTAGGTATCATGGGCGGTATTTTACAACCAGAAATTTTTTTTAGAGAAACAGGTGGTTTGTTTTAATGCCCAATTACCCCATTTTTTAGTTCATACCCACCAAGCTAAAGTTGGGCAAGTCTGTCTTGAAGTGAGGCCGGAGAATGAGACCATCATAAATGAGCGATAAAACACAAACCATTATGCTCTCTGCCCTGCAACACTACGCGTATTGTCCGCGCCAGTTTGCATTAATCCATATCGAACAGGTATGGGCAGACAATTATTTCACGGCCCATGGCAATGTATTGCATGAGCGTGTTGACAGTTGCGACCCCGAGCAGCGCGGCAATACCCGGTATGAGCGGGGTGTTGCAGTGAACTCTTGTCAATTGCGCATTACGGGTAAACTCGACCTGCTGGAAATAGAAGGTAAACCACCCACCCACTATTTTCCTGTGGAATACAAACGAGGCAAACCTAAAACGGAAGACTGGGATAAAATTCAGCTTTGTGCTCAGGCTTTGTGCCTGGAAGAAATGCGTGGGATTACCATTGAAAAAGGTGCTTTGTGGTATTGGCAAGTCAGAAAGCGGGAGTCTGTATTATTTGACGACACGTTGCGTTATGTGACGCTTGCGGCGATTGAGGGAGCTCGCCAATTACTGGTATCAGGTAAAACACCAGCACCCGTTGATAAAAAGAAACGCTGTCGAGCCTGTTCGTTGGTAGATTTGTGTGAACCGGATACTTTTCGACGGGATCATTCGGGCGAATATGTTGCCGGGATTTTTGCGGAATTAACAGGAAATAACATATCGCCACCAATGGATAAAAAATAACCCGAAAACAAAACCATGAAAAAATTACTCAACACCCTTTACATCACCCGGCAAGAAAGTTATTTGCATAAAGAACGAGAAACCATTGTTATTAAACAAGGCAAAGATAAGCTTGGCCAGTTTCCCGCCATTAGTATTGGAAATATTCTTTGTTTCGGTCAGGTATCTGTTTCACCCTTTTTGATGGGATTTTGCGGGGAACGGAGCATCGGTCTAGCATTTTATTCGGAATACGGAAAATTTCTTGCACGAGTGCAAGGAAAACAAACCGGAAATGTATTGTTGCGCCGTGCTCAATATCGCTGGGCGGATGACGAAGAAAAATCGATATCAATTGCTCGTTTGATGGTCGCGGCAAAAATCACTAATGCCCGTTCTGTTTTGATGCGAGAGATTCGTAATCACGGAGAGAACCCGAAATTAAGCGATGCAGTTTCCCGATTAGCAGTGAGTTTGCGACAAGTGGAACATGCGCAATCAGTCGGTGAATCCATGGGTATTGAAGGTGATGCCGCCAGCACTTATTTTGGTGTATTTAATGAATTGTTGCGTGGCAGTGGTTTTACTTTTGGTGGCAGGGTGCGTCGTCCTCCTGCTGATCCGGTTAATGCATTGTTGTCATACGTCTATACGCTTATTACTCATGAATGTTCGTCAGCACTACAAGGCGTAGGGCTGGACCCTTATGTTGGGTTTTTACATCAGGATCGTCCTGGTCGGGTTAGTCTTGCACTGGATTTGCTGGAAGAGTTCCGCTCCCCATGGGCAGACCGTTTTGTATTGACATTGATCAACCGAAAACAAATACAACTGAATGATTTTGTCACTGAGGCTAGCGGTGCCGTGCGTTTGAAGGATGATGCCAGAAAAACATTATTAACTGCTTGGCAGGAGCGCAAGCAGGTTGAAATTATGCATCCCTATCTTGAGGAAAAAGTACCTGTTGGCTTATTGCCTCATTGTCAGGCCATGTTGTTGGCCCGGCATGTACGGGGTGATACGGAGTATTATCCACCTTATTTGGTAAAGTAAGTATGTTGGTGCTTATAACATATGATGTCAGTGTCATATCTGATGGTGGACAAAGGCGCCTGCGCAGAATTGCCAAAACATGTTTGGACTATGGTATGCGGGTACAAAATTCTGTATTTGAGTGTGAAGTCACACCGGCACAGTTTGTCACGTTAAAAAATGAGTTGATGGAGATATTTGATGCCAACGAAGACAGTATCCGATTTTATATGCTTGGCAAAAAAGGTCGGCAGAAAGTAGAACATGTTGGCGCAAAGCCTGCTTCAGACCCCCTTAATGATGTTTTGATTCTCTGATCGCTAACCATTCGCTCTCATTGATTCCCTGGGCAGTTAGCGGCCGCTTAACCTATTGTTTTTTCTATATTAAAGTCTCGTTAATGTTTCATTGTCTCAGTTTCTGCAATGAATGTTTAAGGTTAGCGGGGTATTACTGTTTTGGGTTTTAATTTCAGTCAGTTAGACTTGGACGGTCGCACCTTCACGGGTGCGTGGATTGAAACC
>Ga0316204_10012716_pt1 | contig 10207 bp, 4 predicted proteins | sample 6monrhotite_MG_2_FD_205661 | JGI IMG/M metagenome (GOLD analysis project Ga0316204, IMG submission 205661) | Microbial mat bacterial communities from mineral coupon in-situ incubated in ocean water Damariscotta River, Maine, United States -... | ecosystem: Environmental > Aquatic > Marine >... | reverse complement strand
TCCGAGACAGCAAAGCTGACCCGTTTACTGACCCGCTTTAAGTTCATACTTGTCCACATCTGCCCCTTCCAATCCTCAATAACGGCCTTCAAACGCGGATAGGGAGGCAAGTGCATTGCTCTGCATGCAAGAGGTTGAGAGTTCGATTCTCTTCGTCTCCACTTACTGAAAACGTCGCCGGTATGAAACCGGTGGCGTTACACATTGATAGTGATAGCAATTCGAAGGAGGCTATTGCAGTTGCTCATTTTTGGGGATGCGCGTGGGATGAATGGATCTGGTGTTTGGTTCCGATGCGTTTCCGGTATACTTGGTGAATGGATGATCTTGAAACAACAGACTTTGAAGACGATGGTGATTCGTCTGAGCAGCCGACGATAGAGCATGTTCCGGATTGCTCGGATCTCGGGGGTGGCGGGGATCCCGAGCAAGTTGGTCCATACAAGGTGCTCGCAAAGTTGGGGGAGGGTGGATTTGGGGTGGTGTATGAGGCGCAACAAGAGGCGCCTGTTCGGCGACGCGTTGCACTCAAAGTTATCAAGCCTGGGATGGATTCCAAGGCAGTGGTGTCGCGGTTTGAGGCCGAGCGGCAGGCGCTTGCGATCATGTCGCATTCGAATATTGCCAAGGTGCTCGATGGTGGGATTACTGATCGCGGACTGCCCTACTTTGTGATGGAGCTGGTGAAGGGCGAGCCGATCACAAATTTTTGTGATCGCAATAAGCTAGCGCTTGCGGATCGTGTCAAGCTGTTGATCCCGGTGTGTCATGCGGTCCAGCATGCCCATTCCAAGGCGGTGATCCACCGGGACCTAAAGCCGAGCAATATATTGGTGGGGTACAACAGCGAGGGGCATGCGCATCCAACGGTGATTGATTTTGGTGTCGCCAAGGCACTCAACCAGCAACTCACCGAGAAATCGATCTACACAACGCAGGGACAGATGATCGGGACGCCCGAGTACATGAGCCCGGAGCAGGCGGAAATGTCGGGGCTGGATATCGATACACGAACGGATGTGTACTCGTTGGGCGTGGTGCTGTATGAGCTGCTGACTGGGATGCTGCCGGTTGAGCCGAGTGAGTTGCGAAGCAAGATGTATCGCGAGATGCAGCGGATGATCCGCGAGTTTGTGCCCCCAAGACCGAGCACCCGATTGGGGACGGCGCTGAGTACGATCGAGACGCGAGAATGTGCCAAGTCCGCCGCCAGCAGCCGACGCATGAGCGACTCGGAACTTTCCAAGACGCTCAAGGGTGAGCTGGACTGGATTGTGATGAAGTGCCTAGAGAAGGACCGCGATCGGCGGTATGCAACCCCTACGGCGCTTGCTGAGGAACTCGAGCACTACCTCAACAATGAGCCGATCTTTGCGCGTCCGCCTAGCAAGAGCTATCTGATCCGGAAGATGATCAAACGGAACCGCGTTGCATTTGCGGGCGGGAGCATCATCGCGGCCACGCTTGCCGGGGCGACGGTGGTGAGTCTGCGGTATTCGGTGATCGCCAGCACCCAGCGGGACAACGCTCGGCAGGCACTGATTGAACGAGATGGTGCGCTGGCCGAGACTCAGGAATCGTTGCGGGTCACGGAACGGCAGCTTGAGCAGATTAAGTCGTTGGTCCGGGTCTATTCGGATTATGAGGCGCAGATCCGGCGGATCGAGGGCGCGACAGCCGCTCGTGAGCGTCTTGCGATCGCGACGATCACGGTGCTGGACCAGCTAATGGGCGTGATGGGATCTCAGGATTGGATCAGGTACGAGCTTGCCGAGGGGTATCTGACGGTGGGTCAGATCCACGGGGTTCAGAACGAGCATTATAAAGAGGTTGTCGACGCCTTTGGCCGGGCGCGTGGGTTGTTTGCAGAGCTGGCAAAAGAGAACCCAACCGATGGGCGGTCCGTGATCGGTGAGGCGCAGGCGCTCGTTGGGCTTGCGATGGCGCAGATCGGGAACGCGGAAGCGGGGGGGCTTGAGGATCTTGCTATGATGGCCGAGGAGATCTGCAACAGGGCGACGGTGGATGAAGAGCTTGAGCCTCTCCGGTTGAGGGTGCATGCGCGGAGTCTGCTTGCACGCGCGGAGTTGGCGTTGATTGGTCAGCAGCTAAATGACGCTGCGGGGCTCGCACAGCGCGTGCTTGATGATTATGGGAGTTTGCACGATTCGCAGTTCATGGATGTGAAATCGTTGGATGTACTCGCTGATGCGCACCAGATGCGAGCTCGGGCATTCCGAGAGCTTGGCGATCTGGATGGAGCGATCGATGGATATGAATCCGGTATCGGTATGCGCCTTCGGGGTGTCAACTTGTTCCCGTCCGATTCAGTGCTCCGGCGCGGATTGATACGGGATTTGTACTGGCTTGGCCGGGTCAGGGCGTATGACAAGAGCGACCCAGGTGGGGCCTCGGACATCTATCGCCAATCATTGTCGCACGCCGAGCATCTTCGTCTGGCGGATCCAGATGATGGGCTTGCCTATGAGTTGGTGCTGGATCAGCGCAAAGCGTTGGCAACGGCGCTTCGGAGAGACGGGGCGTTGGAGGAGGCAGAAGAGGAAACACGACTGCTGCTGATGGCTGCGGAGGACTATGTTGATCGTGATCCGCTTGACCGGCTCCGTCAGCGTCGCCTGTTCGCGATTCGTTTTGACGAGGCGCGGGTGCAGTTTACTGACGCACGGCGAAAGCTCCGCGATCCGGGTACGGAGGCTGATGGGCTGGCGATGCTCACAGATTCGGTTGAACTATTCGAGCGGTGCTCGGCGTTTTATCGTGACCTGATTGATATGGATCCGCTGGGTTCGTACGACAAGTTCAGTATTGATGCGGCAGAGGTGGAGCTTCAGCGTGCCAAGGCGATCGAGACGCTGGGGAATGTGTCTAGTGACGCGGCTGTTATCCGTTCAGCGATTGATTCTTATCAGCGAGCCGCGGATTTGTATCGTCTGCATTCACAAGGGAGCGAGCTTGCGCGTGATCAGCTCCGGAATCTATCGATTGCGTACAGGAATATCGGGACAATCGCGCTGTCGATTCCGGATGGAGATATGGCGGTGGAGTATCTGGAGCGCGCCGACGAGGTGCTTCTGCTTGAGCGATGGGATGCATTTGCTCGCAAGGCCGAGGCATACCGGCTGGTCGGGGATGGCGAACAGTGCAGGGATTATGCCCAGCAGGCGATGGATGCTGTGGATGGGTTCGATGAGCCACGAAAGAGCGATGCCCGCGCGAGGGTACAGGAGATCCTCGATGCACTGGAATCTCCTTGAGTCCAGTTTCTTGGCTTGATCAGAAGGGGCTTCTCTACGAGCTGCAACCATTCATGTACCCTATCAGGAAGGCTGATACATCGAAGAAATCGAACGCCCCGTCGGAGTTCACCATTGGCCTGTTTGGGTTTGAAAAGTCATGCAGGATTGATTCTGCTTTGGACTTCATTACGAGTGTGCCTTGCATGGCATGCAAGAGTTCGAGAATGTCATTCATTTGTCTCAGAACTGAAGAAACACCGCCATTTATGAGCGAATAGTGGAAGTAATTTGTGCCGAGTAAAATTGATCAGAGATTAACAACAAAGAAGATTTATCCGATAACTTCACTATGTCAAATTTGCACCTCATTCGTGGGGCGTTCGCATTCCGGTTAGACCCCACGGTTAGTAGATCGCTAATGGTCTGCTGTATTGTTGTAATAATTGGGACTGCAGGCTTTACCTGGATAGAAGGTTGGTCGGCTTGGCAGGCGTTATTTTTCACCCTAGTTACTCTGACGACTGTTGGTTATGGGGATTACGGGCTCAGCGAGCAAGGTGAACGATTTACAGCAGTTCTCATGATTGGAGGAATTGCGAGCGTGTCATATGCTGTGAGTCAGTTTATTCAATATGCAACGACCAACGTGCTACTTCCGGAGAAAAGAATGATTCACCAGGCAAAACGACTATCAGGGCATTGTATCATTTGCGGACTCGGCCGGACAGGATACCGCGTTATTACGCTGTTGCGCGAGCAAGGCGTGTCATTTGTTGCGATCGATACGGATGAACGGCTGGTAGAGCGGGCACGCAATGAAGGAATGATCGCCATTTGTGGAGACGCTACCGAAGATCATGTGTTGCTAGATGCAGGGCTAAAAAATGCAACCTCAGTAGCAGCGGTCACAGCAAACGACTCTGTGAATGCGATGATCTGTTTAACAACGCGGGCATTGTGCCCAAAAATAAAAATCTCAGCTCGCGTGGAAGGAGATCAGTCAGTTCAGAAACTGAAACGCGCGGGCGCAAGTTCTGTGATTAATCCTGCGAGGTATGGAGGGGATGGAATTGCCCAGAGCCTGATACACCCGAAAACAGCGAGTTTGCTTTACGAGAGCGATGGTGAGTCAACACGAGCATTGAAGTTCTCTGATTTTGAGATAGACAAATGGAGTGTCTGGAATGATCAGCAGATCAGAGATCTAGGGAAATCCAATCCCGAAATAATTATTGTTGGGATTCTAGAGAAGAGTGGTGAGTTCACTTTGCGGCCGGATGTGAATCGCAGATTGGCTGTTGGGGATATAGTGCTAATTGCGGGGACATCAGAGAATGTGAAGTGCTTGGTCAATCCGAAGGTGGCAGCATGATTGATTCGGTTGACTACATCTGATCCATTCGTATATTCGCGACAGATTCAAATGAGCCCATCCCAGCCCATTCGATTTGCCAACGCCTCACAAACCGTGATATCCAAGTATTCAAATCGCATGTCACTCAATTGATCGAGAGTTCAATCATCATCGTTTTACTTGATTCGGTTTGAAGAAGAATCGTCGCTGGTATAATTCCAGAAGTCAATTGATGAGGTGTGGATGGTGCTGACAGCGATGATGATTCGTGTGATCTGTCGCCAATTTTAGATCGTCATAATCTGTGAAGCCTGCCGGGCATAGATCAAGACCTTGGTATTCATAGGCGCCCACATCAACGATCGGCGACAAAGCTTTCGTTGCTCGAAGACTCTCTTGCGATTGTGGGTGGACTTGATCTGAGTATCACGATTGGGTTGGACGCCATTGCTTCGATAAAAGTGTGCGGCTCGGCTGGAGTTCGGGTGATGATATCGTTGACTACGCAGATGAACAAGTTTGCATGGTGGAGCAACTCGGTATGAATTCTGGTACTCTTTTATCTAACTCAGGATAAGTCGCGCTGGGAGTGCGTCAACTCGAGTTCTTAGTATGCTTGTGAGGTTCTCGGTTGAAACTTGTACGTTCATTTACGCTTATCCCCGCGACTGCGGTGATCATCGCCAACATCATCGGCACCGGTATCTTTGTCAAGACCCGGGTGATGACTGCTAATGTAGGGTCGGCGGAAATGGTGCTCGCGGTCTGGATTCTTGCCGGGCTGCTCTCTCTTGCGGGAGCCATGGTGTACGCAGAGTTGAGCACGATGATGCCTCGGGCGGGAGGGGCGTTCCACTTTATTGGTGCTGCGTATGGTCGCAGGTGGGCGTTCTTGTATGGGTGGACGCGGATGCTTGTCGCCGGCGCGGGGGGTGCAGCCGTTGCCATTCTATTCGTTGTCTTTCTCAATGATATTCTTGGAGGTAATCTCTCGCCGATCGCGCTCAAGACGCTTCCTGTTTTGGTTATTCTTGTGGCGATGGTGCTCAACTTTGCTTCGGGCAGTGCCAATGGCACAATCGCCACCGCGCTGACAATCGGCAAGATATTGTTGGTGTTGAGTATCGCGATTGGGGCGTTTGTGTTTGGGGACGGTTCATGGATGCACTTCGACGGCACGGCGGCTGATGTTCCGATGGAAGATGTTAATGACAGTGCTCGGGGTGGAATCACAGGATTTGGAGCAGCGATGCTCGGCGCGCTATGGGGGTACAACGGGTGGAATCTGATCGTGGGAATCGGGGGCGAGGTCAAGGACCCATCCCGCACTCTACCAAGGGCACTTATCGGTGGGACGGCGCTGGTGATTGTGCTGTATGTGCTGATCAATGTGGCGTACTTTTATGTGCTCTCGCCCGCCGAGATCGCGAGCATCCCGGCGTCATCCTCGGTTGCTTATGAAGTGGCGGCACGGTTTATGGGGGCTGGCGTCGCGGCGGTGATGTCCGCTGGACTCATGTTCTCTGCCTACGGGACACTCCATGCGGGAGTGCTCGTTGGACCTCGGTTGCCGTATGCACTCGCGGAGCGTGGGATGCTTCCAAAGTGGTTGATGCAACTATCTAGCAAGGGAGTGCCGATCAATGCAGTCATTGCAATGGGGCTGTGGGCAATCATCCTGACATTGTCGGGTACATTCGATATCTTGACAGATATTTACATCTTTGTGCTTTGGGTGTTCTACGGGATGACCGTGGTTGGGCTGTTCGTGCTCCGGCGGACTCGACCCGATGCTGACCGTCCATATCGGGTATGGGGATATCCGTTTGTGCCGGCACTCTTCGTGATGGTGACAATCTATCTCTTGATCAACACCATTGTGGCAACGCCATGGCGAGCGGTGTGGGGGATTATGTTTATTGTGTCGGGTTTCCCGGTGTATGAGTATTTCAAGCGCTTCGGGACAATCGATGACAATGCATTTTTATCGGACGAATAAACTTAACAAGTCAGATATGGCACCAATCAATGAAATCAGTCTCAAATGCAAGTAATCTAGGCTGTTTGACGGTTTCAAAAGTTCCTTTACCAATCAACTAAAACATGATATCTTATGTATGAACCGACGGTGTCCGTCGGGGGGGTTGATCGTGGGGGCACAATCGACCAGTAATTTGAGGTATCTATGCTCAAGGCATATGAGACCCGAGTTATTGTATTTGTTTCAGCAATGAACTTGGGCATAAATGTTCCGCACTTGTGGGCTGCGCCACCGGTCTTGACCGATCAAACGCAGGCTGCAGGGTTGGATGTATCACACGAGACGATCTCCCATGGCCCGGACATGGAGTTCATGGCTGCGGGCGGCGCTGCTGGTGACTTTGATAACGACGGCGACCAGGATCTCTTCATTCTCGGCGGGTCGGCGTCGGTTGATCATCTCTACATCAACGATGGCAGCGGTCATTTTACGGACATGGGAGTAAGCGCGGGGATCAGCAGGTCACACCAAGGGACGGGCGTGGCGGTCGGTGATTATGATAATGACGGCGACCTAGATGTGTTTGTGACCTCTCTCGGCGGGCCAGGGATCCGTCAACCAGGGTGGAACATTCTCTGGTCAAACAACGGGGATGGTACATTTACAGATGTCGCATTGCTTGCCGGCGTGGCGTATACAAGCGCCGATGTCGGCGAGTCTTTCGGTGCGGCGTTTGGAGATTATGATCTCGATGGCGATCTCGATCTCGCGGTCTCTGGATGGCTCGGGGGCTCAAAGCTCTTTGAGAACAACGGTGATGGCACATTCAATGACGCGACGAGCGACATGCAGAACGCGTTCATGCCAGCGGTTCGAGGGTTCTCGCCGAGGTTTGTTGATATGGATGGCGACCTGTATCCAGAACTGCTCTGGGTTGCGGATTTTTACACATCTCACTACCTCGTCAATAATACCAACGGCACATTCTCGAATCAGACCGCGGCTTCGGGCACTGGGCTCGATTCGAACGGGATGGGCAACACCGTCGGGGATTACAACAACGATGGTGTGCTCGACTGGTATGTCTCAAGCAGGATCACACACGACGGGTTCAACGGCTCTGGCAATATGCTGTATCTCGCCGGGACTACCCCAAATGTCTTTGTTGAATCATCGGTCGCGAGCGGATGCAACTTCGGATATTGGGGATGGGGTGTTGTGTCGGTAGACCTGAACCACGACGGGGCGATCGATATTGTTGAGACGAATGGGTTTGATGGCGCCTTTGCGAATGATCCATCAATGCTTCTGCTGAATGACGGCTTTGGCAACTTTGTTGATGTTGCATCGACCTGCGGAATGAATGACGCAGGGCAGGGCAGGGGTCTGATCAACGGCGATTTTGATCTCGACGGGGATCAGGATATCTTGGTGCTCAACAACCGTCAGCCCCCGGTCTATTACCGGAATGATATCTCACAGAATGGACTCAACGCGATCACGCTTGAGTTCGATACTTCGGGTGTCCAATCGCTTGCGCCAAACGGAATCGGTACACGAGTCTGGTTTGATTCAAAGTCGTATAATCAGATCCGATACCTCGATGGTGGATCCAACTACCTTGCTCAATCTGAACTCTCGGCCCACGTCGGTCTCGGGAGCGATCCTATAGCTTCGATCACGATCCAGTGGTCTAACGGAGATGTTACGATTTTTCCCGCTGTTGCTCCTGGTCGATACATGATTAAAGCTCTGGCATGCCCGGCAGATCTGACACTCGACGGCGAGCTGAACTTCTTTGATATTTCCGAGTTCTTAACGCTCTTTACTCAGATGCATCCCCAGGGTGACACTAATAGCGATGGGGAGTTCAATTTTTTCGATGTATCGGTGTTCTTAATTGCGTTCGGCGATGGTTGTCCATGAGATCTTTGTAGCAACGAACAAAGAGCCCATAATCCGCATATGCGGGATACAAGCCTGAAAACCATGTTTTTCGAGGAGATGGTACGCAAATTCATAGATTGGACTATGTGCTTTGGCGATGTGCGTGTATTGTAATGGCGAGCGCATACACAGGAGGTTGCGCTGGAGATGAGAGTTCCTATGCAGTTTGAGGTTTCAGAGATGGCTGGATCGGTGTTATCTATAGATCGAAGTGTTGCGTGCGGAGTTTCAGTCTTTGCTCTCGTGGCGGCTGCTTGCGTCGCGGTTGGTGCTGAACCATTGGTCTCGAACCAGACCGTAGCGGCGGGTCTTGGAGCGCCGCATGTCGGGATCGATGATGGGCTTGGAATCGAATACATGACCGGAGGAGGTGCTGCCGGCGATTTCGATAACGACGGCGATCTTGATCTCTTTATCATCGGAGGCTCAGGAGCAGTCGATCACCTGTATATAAATGATGGGTTGGGCAACTTTACAGACCAGGGCGCAGCATGGGGCGTCGATCGTGCGCACAAAGGCTCGGGGGCTGCGGTCGGTGATTTCAATAACGACGGGTTCTTGGATCTCATGGTGACTTCGTTGGGCCCAGTTGATCAGTTGGATAACAACTGGAGCGTGCTCTACAAGAACAACGGCGACGGCACATTTTCCGATGTCACTGCACTCGCTGGAGTCGGCGAAGGGAACTCGGTGTTAGCAGATGCATTCAGCCCCGCATTCGGTGATTACGATCTCGACGGCGATCTCGACCTGGCAGTTGCGGGGTGGTACGGCGGAAGCTCGCTCTATCAGAACAACGGCGACGGCACCTTTTCCGATGTCACAACGACGGCGCTCGATGCGGATATGACAACGGTTCGCGCGTTTGCACCGAGATTCGTTGATATGGACGGAGATAGGTATCCTGAGATCCTGTGGGTCTGTGACTTCTATACTTCGAAATACTTTGTAAACAACACCGACGGCACATTCACGGATCAGACGGTCACCGCGGGGACCGGGCTCGATTCGAATGGAATGGGCAACACATTCGGTGATTACAACAATGATGGACGGCTCGATTGGTATGTCACGAGCCGAGTCTCGCTCTCCGGGCCAGGCCCTAGCGGATCGGGCAATATGCTCTATATCGCTACCGAAACTGATCATGTCTACACCGAAATGTCGGTCGAGACAGGTACCAACTTTGGGTATTGGGGATGGGGGGCTACCTCACTGGATCTCGATCACGACGGCAACCTCGATATCTTCGCGACCAATGGCTTTCAGAACGCTGGATACCAAAACATCCCATCGCAGATGTTCCTCAACGATGGGACGGGCAACTTTGTTGATATCGCAGGGACCTGTGGCATGGATGACGCCGGGCAGGGTCGGGGCGTGATCAACGGCGATTTTGATGGCGACGGCGACCAAGAAATCCTGCTGATCAGCGCACGCGAGCAGCTTAGCTACTACCGCAACGATCTCTCGGGATCAGCGATGAACTCAATCACGCTCGACTTTGATACTTCCGCGATCGATAATCTCGCACCAAACGGATTCGGAACTAGGGTCCTGATTGATTCCGCTTCTCACAACCAGATCCGATATCTCGACGGGGGAACGAATTACCTTTCGCAATCAGAGCTCTCGGTTCATACTGGTATCGGCAGCGACGATTCAGCG
>Ga0316204_10012715_pt1 | contig 10207 bp, 12 predicted proteins | sample 6monrhotite_MG_2_FD_205661 | JGI IMG/M metagenome (GOLD analysis project Ga0316204, IMG submission 205661) | Microbial mat bacterial communities from mineral coupon in-situ incubated in ocean water Damariscotta River, Maine, United States -... | ecosystem: Environmental > Aquatic > Marine >... | reverse complement strand
TAACAACCGATATTCTTGAGCAAGAAGCAGTCAAAGAAATCCTTTGGCAAACACTATTAGCTGTGCCCCACCCACTAATTTTCCAAAATAGTTTAAACACTAGAGAGGTCGCTGGCTGGTTAGATTTGGTTACCATTGCAAAGCAATATGCATCTGAACCTGAGGCATTGCTTCGCTCATTAGAAATCTGGAAAGGCCGTTATTCTGAGCACATTGCACAGCAGAGTCTGCCGTTAGACTTAGCGAATGCTATGTCGGTACAATCATACAACCCAAATACTATCGCTATCCTGTTACCAACAACAGGACCATTAGCTGGCGCTGTCGAACACATCAGACGTGGAATTTTAAGTGCCCACTTTGCTAACCCTCAAACATCGAATATTAACTTAGTATTTTATGATACCCATCAACAAGATATTCTGGCACTTTATGACAGAGCTGTTGCCGAGGGAGCTGATTTTGTCATGGGACCAATTCAACAGGATTCAGTTCAGAGTCTGGCTTTATCAGAGGCTTTGACAATACCCACGCTTGCAATAAATAAACTCCAAACAGAAGAAGAAACAATTTACCGAGATAATTTTTATCAATTTGGTCTCCCGATTGAAGATGAAATTAGCCAAGCGGTAACGCACATTAAACAAAAAGGCCTGCGCCATGGATTAATCTTAATACCCAATAATTCACAGGGTGAACGAGCTGCAGCCGCTTTTGAAGACCTGTTCAATGATGATGAGCACCAGATTCAAACCATAGTTCGGTATCAGAATAGTGAGGATTATGCCAAAGCTGTACAAGCCCTATTAGGTGTTGATCAAAGTGCTCAGAGACATACTAGGCTACAGCAATTGGCGGGTGTCACGATGGAGTTTCAAGCACGACGTAGGCAAGATGCCGACTTTATCTATTTTGTAGCAGATGCGACTGCTGCACGGCGAATTAAGCCCTTTATCGACTTTTACTACGCCCATGATTTAACGCTCTTCGCGAATGCCAACATCAATCAAGGCATCATTCAGCCGATCTTAGATAATGATTTAAATAAGGTTACCTTCGCTGATATACCTCTGCTAATTGAGCAACAAAGAAATTATATATCTGACTATTCTCAACTTGAATCTGTATGGCCAGAGAGCACGCAAGGTGTAACCGCTAGACTCTATGCGCTTGGCTATGATAGTTACAACTTAATTCCAGATCTGAGTAAATTGCGTTATTTTCCAAACTATTCAATGCAAGGCTTGTCAGGCAACTTGTCGGTCAATAAGAATGGCCAGGTTAAACGTGAATTAATCTGGACGCAATTCCAACAGGGCGTGCCTACTGTCCTACCACCGCTTCCAGAACTAACCGATACCGTTAGTCCATAAGGCCTTGAGCAGTCGCTCAATTGGACAACAAACCGAACAGCTTGCTAGTGATTTCTTGCAGACTAAGGGTTTACGGTTCATCGCCTCGAATATTAATTTCCCATTCGGCGAGCTAGATATCGTGATGCAAGATGGTGATTATTTAGTATTCATTGAGGTTCGTTATCGTGCCCGTGCTGATTATGGTTCAGCACTCGAGTCTGTCACTCGTAAAAAACAACAACGTATTACAAAGGCAGCCCAAGCATATTTACAACAAAATGGACTTTGGCAACGATGTGATTGTCGATTTGATCTTGTAACATTGAGTGGTCAGTTAACCAAGCCAAGAATAGAATGGTTTAAAAACCTTTGGTAATAACTGTATAATCTTTACCAAGATCAGTAGGAGACTTCCCACATGGATATGCATGAACGCATACGACAATTATTTACTGAAAGTATTCAGACCAAAATTGATGCTGCAGATGCCCTACCAGACACCATTGCACAAGCGGCTGATATGCTTGTGACAAGCTTAACAACTGGCAAAAAAATCTTGTGTTGCGGCAATGGCGGCTCAGCGGGTGATGCCATGCACCTGGCATCAGAAATGCTCAATCGGTTTGAACGCGAGCGTCCTAGTTTACCTGCCATAGCACTAAATACTGACATCAATACCATGACTGCGATTGCCAATGACTATAGTTATAACGAAATTTATTCGAAACAGGTCAAAGCCTTAGGACAAAGCGGTGATATTCTGGTTGCCTTCTCTACCAGTGGCAACTCAAAAAATGTGATTCACGCAATTAAGGCAGCTTTGTCAAGAGATATGCTCATCATTGCCATGACGGGTAAGGATGGTGGTGAAATGGCTGGATTATTGAGCACCAATGACGTAGAAATTCGTGTACCATCACCTTCTACAGCACGAATACAAGAAGTCCACCTATTGGTCATACATACCCTGTGCGACTTAATTGATAATCGCCTATTTGGAGGTGACTATGCGTAAGATTATTACCCTTAATCTAATACTTATACCGTTATTGGTGCTGCAGGGTTGTGCCGCACTTGTCGCAACAACGGCTATCGTTGGAACAGACATGGCGACCGATAGACGTACATCAGGTATCTATATTGAGGATCAACGCATCGAGATCTCCGCAAAATCTGACCTATCTGAAAGTAAAGTACTGGATGATAATGCCGATTTAGCGGTGACAAGTTTTAATCGAATTGTGTTAATAACGGGTCAGGCACCGACACCAGAACTAAAACAGTTAGCTACATCTATTGTGCGTAAAGTTGATAATGTACGCAAAGTCCATAATGAAGTACGCATCCTATCACCGGAATCAATGCTATCAGGTACTAATGATGCTTGGCTTACCACTAAAACTAAGTCAATGCTCTTTGCTGAAGATGACTTAAATTCACAACATATCAAAGTGCTCACTGAAAACGGCGAGGTATTTCTAATGGGTATGGTGACGAGAGTTGAAGCTGAAAAAGCGATTAATGTTGTACGTGAGATTGATGGTGTTGAGCGTGTAGTCGAAGTGTTCGAGTATATCGACTAGCTACTTGATAACTTTGAGAAAGGGCTTTCTCTCGCTATTTTTCTGCTTTATGTCTTGAGCTTCTGAAACGTCCATATCGGTCTCAGCCTCTTCGCTATCCTGATCCTGACTAAAGGCCATTCCCTGCCCATTTTCTGCAGCATAAATCGCTAAAATAGCTGGCATAGGTATATATATCGACTGCTCCACGCCTGAAAATCTTGCAGAAAAGCTGAGCGCTTCGTTGTCGCTATGAAAAGCAACAACGGCACTCGGTGATATGTTCAATATAATCTGACCTTCATTGACACTCTGCTGAGGCACCTTAACATAGGACGCCTCTGCATTGATCAGTGCGTAAGGAGTCATATCGTTATCGACTATCCAATCATAGATAGCACGAAACAAATATGGTTGGTTGGAGGTCATATCATCCATGACGTGCTAGTACTCAGTTTCTCGCATCTCATATTCGAGAGTTGTTAAACTCGCTTTAAACGACTCACGCTCAAATAGCCGTTGCATATAATCTTTAACAGGCTTCGCACCCTTCCCTGTCAATTCGACACCTAGCAATTCTAAACGCCATAACAACGGCGCTAAACAACAGTCAACCAGGGTAAATTCTTCACTGAGGAAATAGTCTGTATCTGAAAAGACGGGAGCTAGTGTAATTAAAGCATCACGTAATTCACGTTTTGCCTTTTCTTTGCGAGCATCACCAGCTTTTGGACTGCGTATCAGTTTCAATAATGAGTACCAGTCTTTTTCGATCCGATGAATCATTAAGCGACTACGTGCACGAGATACGGGATAGACTGGCATTAACGGAGGATGTGGAAAACGTTCATCCAGATATTCCATTATGATTTGCGCCTCATATAGCACTAAATCACGGTCTACCAATGTTGGCACACTGTTATAAGGATTTAAATCAGCCAGATCTTCTGGCTTATTTTCAGGATCGACATCCAGAACTTCATAATTTACTCCCTTTTCAGCCAGTACAATTCGCACCTGATGTGAATAAATACAGGTACTACCAGAATATAGGGTCATAATGGAGCGCTTTGCGACTTCTGCCATTACGTTTTCTCCGTTTGTTTAAAACAACAAAAGGTGCCACCGATACCGGAGGCACCTCTATTGCAAGATTAAAATTAGTGTACGTCTCGCCAGTATTCTTTCTTCAGAAAGTAACTAAGGAAAAAGAACACCAAGAGGAACAATATAACTTTGATACCAAGTGCATGCCGTTCCAACTTATTAGGCTCACCAGCGAAATCTAAGAAATTCACTAGATCGCGCACCAGAACATCATACTCTTCTGCTGATAAACTTCCGGCTTCGGCAATCTCAAAATACGTATTCGAGGTTTTCAGATCACTAATTGCAGCCGTTGCTTCCGTAATGATAGCACGTTGTGTATCGACTTCAGACGAATTACCCTCTTTTTGAGCCTTGGCTAAGGCCAAATTTGCCTGTTCAATTTTAGTCTGAAGTTCAAATGCTGCATTTGTTTTGATCTGGGTACCCTGTAGAGGCGCTAAAACATGTGGCATACCAACGTCTGTAAAGAGGGTATTATTCACGCCAAAGGGGCGATTTGAATCGGTATAATAACTCTTTAAAAAAGTATACAGCCAGTCAACACCACGTACACGCGCGACCAAAGTTAAATCTGGTGGCACTTTACCAAACCAGTCTAGGGCAGCTTTTTCTGGTACATTATTCGTAATGTGATCAGTAATTTGATCGCCTGAGAACATCAGGTTCTTCTCAACAATCTCTGCTGGAATTTCCAAAAATTCAACCATGGCATCGTACCGCATGTACTGCATACTATGACAAGCTGCACAGTAGTTCATAAATGTCTGAGCACCTTTTTGCATAGAGATAACACTCTTGCGATCAGTATTTGCTGATAGAGTTTCTGACGAACCAGCCGCCATCACATTAATGGCAACGCCTAAGCTCAGTAACAACAGGGTTGCTTTTGTTGTATTGATTAACTTATTCATTAGTGTGTCACCCTCTCTGGAACTGGTTTCGTTTTGTCTAGTTTTGTATACCAAGGCATCGCAAAGAAGAACAAGAAATAGATAAAGGTCATCACACGCGCCAGCAAGGTCAAGGCATCTGTTGGTGCCTGTACACCCAAATAACCGAGCACGACGAAACTAATCACAAATAGTGTCAGCATGAGCTTATAAATCCAACCACGATAGCGAATCGATTTAACCGGTGATTTGTCCAACCAAGGTAAAAGGAACAACATGATGATAGCTAGGAACATTGCCACAACACCTGGGAACGCCGAGCCAGCAATCGATGGGATGGCACGCAGAATTGCATAATAAGGTGTAAAGTACCAAACAGGGGCAATATGCTCTGGTGTAGTCAATGAATCCGCAGGCAGAAAGTTAGGTGGCTCAAGGAAGAAACCGCCCATCTCTGGTGCAAAGAAAAGCACTAAAGAGAACAGAATCAGGAAGCCAGCAACACCCATAATATCCTTTACAGTGTAGTAAGGGTGGAATGGAATGCCATCTTTAGGAATACCGTTTTCGTCTTTATTAGCCTTGATTTCAATACCATCAGGGTTGTTTGAACCAACCTTATGTAGAGCAACAAGATGCAGGAACACCATTAGTAATATTGCAATAGGAACAGCGACAACATGTAAGGCAAAGAAGCGCGTTAACGTCGCACCACTGACAACATAGTCACCTCGAATCCAGATACCAAGCTCTTCACCAATAAATGGTACTGTACTGAAGAGGTTAATAATTACTTGGGCTCCCCAATATGACATTTGTCCCCAAGGTAGTAAGTAACCCATAAATGCTTCTGCCATTAGCAGTACATAAATGATCATACCAAAAATCCACAATAGTTCACGCGGTGCTCTATATGAACCATAGAGCATAGCTCGAAACATATGTAGATAGATAACTACGAAAAAGGCTGAAGCACCGGTAGAGTGCATGTAACGGAGTAACCAACCCCAGTTAACATCACGCATGATGTATTCAACTGAGGCAAAAGCACCATCAGCAGTCGGGTCATAACTCATGGTCAACCATATACCAGTGACAATTTGATTCACTAGTACCAGCATGGCTAGTCCGCCAAAGAAATACCAGAAGTTAAAGTTCTTCGGTGCATAGTATTCGGCAATATGTTCTTTCCAGACTTTAGTTGCTGGATATCGTTCATCCAACCACTCCATAAAACCGCCGTTATTGTTTGCAGAATCAGACATTAGCCTTTCTCTCCCTGATCAACACCAATTAAAACCTGTGTATCTGTTAGATACTGGTGTGGTGGCACAATCATATTTGAAGGTGCCGGCATGCCGTTATAGACTCGGCCAGCCATATCAAATTTTGAACCGTGACATGGGCAAATAAAACCACCAGCCCAATCTGCGGTGACTTCAGGTGTGTAAGTTGGTGAACAACCTAGGTGGGTACACCAGCTGAGTAATACCAGATAGTCAGGATTTACTGAACGATAGTCATTTTTGGCATACGCTGGTTGCTGAAGTGCTTCCGATGCAGGATCAAGCAACATAGGCTCTATTTCCTTGAGTGTATTAATCATTGTCTCGTCACGACGCAGAATAATGACACTCTTGCCTCGCCACTCCACTTTGATTGCCTGCCCTACTTCTAATTTAGAAATATCTGCTTCAACAGGCGCACCAGCTGCAATTGCTTTTTTACTTGGGCTCCAAGAACCCAAAAATGGTACAGCAACATAGGCCGCACCTACGGCACCCACAACTGCAGTTGTGGCCGTTAAGAATCGACGCCTACCAAGGTCTACCGACTCTATTTTTTCTACAGTTTCAGAACTCATTCTGATTATCTCCCCAGAGACATTTTTAATATAAGAATCTTGGCGGAATGTAAGGCTTTTATAAGATTTTGATTTGACTGCATCATACTTCCGTTCGCTGTGCGCATGATAAATAAAAGTCCCTACTTTTACAAGGAAAAGACTCCGTTCTGGTCCTCTAAAATAGGATAAGGGGGCACAAAAAAGCCCGATGATAATCGGGCTTTTTTAATAATACTGAAAATGTGCTTAACGTTTCGAAAATTGAGGACGCTTACGCGCTTTGTGAAGACCTACTTTCTTACGTTCAACTTGACGTGCGTCACGGGTTACAAAACCAGCTTTACGCAGTGCTTGGCGGAAGCCTTCGTCATATTCGATCAAGGCACGTGTAATACCGTGACGAATTGCGCCAGCCTGTCCAGTACCGCCACCACCTTTAACAGTAACCGCAACATCAAATTGCTCTATAGTTTCTGTTAATTCTAGCGGTTGACGAACTACCATGCGAGATGTCTCTCGACCAAAATACTCATCCAGTGGGCGAGCGTTAACTGTAATGTTACCAGTACCCTTGCTAATGAATACTCGAGCTGTTGAGCTTTTGCGACGACCTGTGCCGTAATTGTGTGTAACTGCCATAGTTTATATCTCTAATACTTGTGGTTGCTGAGCGGCGTGACCATGGTCAGCACCAGCATAAACTTTTAATTTACGAAACATTGCTCGACCCAAAGGATTCTTAGGTAACATGCCCTTAACAGCTTTCTCAATAATCATAGCTGGCTTGCGAGCTTGCAGTTTCTCGAAACTGATTTCACGAATACCACCGGGATAGCCAGTGTGGCTGTAGTACATCTTGCCACTGGCTTTATTACCAGTCACTTGTACTTTCTCGGCATTCACAACGATGATGTAGTCACCTGTATCAACGTGAGGTGTGTATTCTGCTTTATGCTTACCACGCAGGCGGCGGGCAATTTCTGTTGCCAAGCGGCCCAATGTCTTGCCTTCGGCATCGATGACAAACCAGTCACGTGTCACAGATTCAGGCTTTGCACTAAAGGTTTTCATTTGTTGCTCCTGCATTCTGAGTCATTAGACTTTAAGAATGCGTCAATATTCTGTTTTTCTTACTGTTTTGGGCAACATTTGCCTCAAAAAATAGCCACCCATAGGTCTATCTACCCACAGGGAGCGCGAATTCTACAGAAAGGAACCTCAAGTTACAAGCACCAAATGGCAAAAAATAAAGCGAATAATAGAATTTTTTGTAAGTTCGCTCTATGGAAGGTGTTCAAGAGCTAAATAGTCTCTTGATTGCATTTCTATCAAGCGACTTTCAGTACGTGTAAATTCAAAACTAAGAGCGCTACCAGAATAGAGATCACCAAGGGGTACAGCTGCCGAGATAATGAGTTTCACATGACGCTCGTAAAATTCATCAACCAAACTAATAAAGCGCCGTACAGCGTCGTTCTGTTCATTATTCATTGCTGGCACATTGGCAATCAACACAGAATGATATAGTCGCGAAATTTCTATGTAATCTGAGGCACTTCGTTCTGTTTGACAAATGTCCCGAAAATCAAACCAAGCGACACCATCGGCACGTTTAACTGTTTTTATATTACGACCATGAATTAGCAGTTGATTATTCAAGCGAAGCGTTCCGGTACTTAGCCGCTCAAAGGTTTCTTCCAAATTTATACCGGCTTCTTTGTCTAATGGTGAATGATAGATCTCTGCTTGTTCCAATGAGCGTAGGCGATAATCATGCTCACCATCAACATTAATAACCTGACAATGGTTTTCAATCAGTGCAATTGCTGGCAAAAAGCGCGAGCGTTGAAGTCCATTGGCGTAGAGCTGTTCCGGAATAATATTAGACGTGGCAACCAGAACAATACCTTGTTCAAATAACTCTTTAAATAGTTCGCCTAAAATCATGGCATCAGTGATATCGCTAACGAAGAATTCATCAAAGCAAATAACATCTGTGCGATTACGCATTTGTGAAGCAATAAGCTTGAGTGGATTTTTGCGGCCACTATGGGTTTTTAGTTGTTGCTGAATATTCTCCATGAACCGATGAAAGTGCAGACGTAACTTACGATCAGATTTAATCGCATCAAAAAACAAATCCATCAGGAAGGTTTTGCCGCGGCCAACGCCGCCCCACATATAAACACCTTGAGGTGCGACTGGTGATTTTATCAAGCGGTTAAACCATTTTGGTTTAGCAACGTTAAGTTGCAGCCAGAGTCGCTCGAGTTCTGTTACGGCCGTGAGCTGAGCTGAGTCAGAATCAATCGTACCCTCAGTCACTAAGGCCTGATATCGACTCAGGGGTGAGGGCATTAGAGTGCCTCTACGATCGGCTCAAAATGAGTGATAAGCTGATCACTTAATTTCACTAATTTACCGTGGAAAAAATGACCTGTTTCAGGAAAGCGGATTAGTTGGCATCGTCCTGGGTGTCTATCAATCCATTCAAAAACTCCAGCCGGTGGTACAATTTCATCTTCCTCGCCCATAACAACTAACCAAGGACTATTATTAGTTACTAGACCATCGAAGTCATAGCGGTCAACAGGTGGTGCAATTGATATTAATTGGCTGGCATTTATTCGCTCAGCTGCATTCGCGGCAATAAATGAACCGAAAGAAAATCCTGCTAACCATATACTCGCACCCTCAAAATAACTTGAGAGTTGTAAGCATACCTTAACCAGATCATCGGTTTCTCCGATGCCTTCGTCATGCTCTCCCTCGGACTGGCCAACACCACGGAAATTAAAGCGTACGGACACCAAACCCATCTTGGCGAAAGCTTTTGCTAAGGTATGAACGACTTTATTCGACATCGCCCCTTCATAAAGTGGATGTGGGTGACAACATACAGCAATTGCCTTTACTCGGGATTCATCATAATCATCGGGTAAATGAATTATTGCTTCAATGTCACCAACTTCACCCTGAAGTATTGTTCTGTGCTCGCCACTTACAGCACTTTGCCAATCACTAAACATGTTTATTATCTTTATCTGACAATCAGAATGGCATTTTGCCCTAAGTCTCGTCTGGTTTAAAGGCTGTTGTTCAGATTCATTATTCGATATTATATTTAATTATGACCGTACAACGAATTTTAAAAATGGGTGATGCACGACTTCTGCAACAATCTGAAGTCGTTTCCGACCCTACCAGTGATGAAATTAAATCACTTATTGTCGATATGATGGAAACCATGGAGGCAAATAATGGAGCTGGGCTTGCTGCACCGCAAATTGGCGTTTTTCAGCGAATCGTTATTTTTGGCTGTGAATCAAACCCACGCTATCCAGATATGGAACCGATACCACTGACCGTATTAATCAATCCAAAAATTGAAATACTATCAGATGAGGTCATAGAAAGCTGGGAAGGCTGCTTGAGTGTTCCTGG
>Ga0316204_10012714_pt1 | contig 10207 bp, 12 predicted proteins | sample 6monrhotite_MG_2_FD_205661 | JGI IMG/M metagenome (GOLD analysis project Ga0316204, IMG submission 205661) | Microbial mat bacterial communities from mineral coupon in-situ incubated in ocean water Damariscotta River, Maine, United States -... | ecosystem: Environmental > Aquatic > Marine >... | reverse complement strand
CTGTGACGACTCCGGGCTTCATGTTCATGTTCACCACGGTCGTTACCCTGACCGTGGGTGCCATCTTCGTGATGTGGCTCGGTGAGCAGATTACGGAGCACGGTGTCGGGAACGGCATGTCGCTCCTGATCTTCTTCTCGATCATCCAGACGTTCCCGGCCGCCATCGGGCGGACCTGGGAGTCGTTCACGCTGGGTGAAATCGGACCCTTCGCTCTGCTCGCGCTGCTCCTGATGGTTGTCGGAGTGACCGCGGCGGTAGTTGCCATGACCATGGCGGCTCGAAAAATCCCGGTTCAGATCCCACGAAAAGTCGTGGGCCGTGGGCGAATCCGCGAAGGCCAGAAGAGCTTCATCCCGCTCCGAGTCAACTCGGCCGGGGTCATGCCGATCATTTTCGCGCAGTCCTTCATCGTGCTTCCGGGCACGATGGCGGTATTCCTGCCGGATCTGCCGGGGATGACGTTCATCAACGAGACGTTCCAGCCCTCGACGTGGACGTACTACATCACGTACGGGCTGCTCATCCTCTTCTTCACGTACTTCTACACCGCCATCATCTTCAATCCCGTCGACCTGGCGGAGAATCTGAAGAAGCAGGGTGCGTTCATCCCGGGCGTGAAGCCCGGGGCGCGTACGGCGGAGTACATTGACCGCGTCCTGACGCGCGTCACGCTGCCGGGTTCCGTTTATCTGGCGATCGTGGCTCTCGTACCGTTCTGGATCACCGACATATTCAAGATCACCACCTTCTTCTTCGGTGGTACCAGTCTTCTGATTGTCGTGGGTGTAGGACTCGACACGGTTCAACAGGCCCAGCAGTTGCTCATGCTCCGTCACTACGACGGCTTCATGAAGAAGGGTCGAGTGAAGATGCGTGGCCGTCAGAGGTACATGTAGTCGGCCTCGGCTGACCCATTGATCCCATGGTCGTCGTTCTTCTTGGACCCCCCGGAGTAGGTAAAGGCACGCAGGCGGTGAGGCTTGCCGACGCAGTCGGTGGTGAGCACATCTCCACAGGCGACCTGCTCCGCGCGGCACGTCGTGAAGGCACGGATCTCGGCATGAAGGCTCAGGCTTTCATGGATGCCGGAGATCTCGTTCCTGACTCCGTGATCCTGGACATGGTTCGCGAGCACCTGAAAGGGGTCGCACCGGAGGCCGACATTCTGTTCGACGGTTTCCCCCGTACGACCGCGCAGGCCGACGGTCTGGACGACGTTCTTCGCAGCGTCGGGCGCGCGCTCGATCGGGTCGTTCTGTTCGAAGCCGACGACGACGTGCTGGTGAAGCGGCTGAGTGGCCGCCGATCCTGCCCGGAATGCGGGGCGGTCTACAACATCTTCTTCCAGGCACCTGCCGTGGAAGGCACGTGCGATCGATGTGGTGGGACGCTCGTTCACCGTGTCGACGACACGGCGGAGACGGTCAAGCGTCGCCTGGACGTCTATCAGGCTCAGACGGCGCCCCTCGTGGCTCACTACGAGGCTCACGCCTCCGAGATGGTCCGGGTACAGGCCGATCAGCCGGTCGAAGACGTGTTCGCGCAGTTCCGCGCGGCCGTTGGGTTGGACTGAGGCCGATATGATCCACCTCAGGACTCGAGAAGAGATGGACGTGATCGCTCGCGGTGGAGCGATCATTGCGAACCTGATCTCGGAACTCGATGGATGGATCGAGGCTGGTCACTCGACCAAGGACGTCGACCTCTTCTGTGACGAGTTCATCGTATCACATGATGGTGCGACTCCGGCCTTCAAGGGCCTGTATGGCTTCAAGGGTTCCGTGTGCACCTCGGTGAACGAAGAGGTGGTCCATGGGATTCCGGATCGCAAGAAGGTGCTCAAGAACGGTGACATCATCACCGTGGATATGGGCGTGAAGCTCGACGGCTGGTGTTCGGACTCGGCATGGACGTTCGCGGTGGGAGAGATCTCATCGGATGTGCAGGCGCTGCTCGACATCACCCTGGAGTCGCTGTCCGCCGCGATCGCAGCTGCCAAGGCTGGGAATCACGTCGGTGACATCGGAGCTGCGGTCGTCGCGACGTGCTCCGGTACCTCGTACGGCATCATCCGGGACCTGGTGGGACATGGTATCGGCCGGGAGGTCCACGAGGAGCCCCAGATTCCCAACGTGGGACGTGCGGGACAGGGGCCAGAACTGCAGGAAGGGATGGTGATAGCCATCGAGCCGATGATCTCGGCAGGGTCCATGCGGATCCGCACGTTGTCGGACGGATGGACCGTAGTACCTGCCGATGGGTCGATGTCGGCGCACTTCGAACACACGGTCGGGATCACGGCGAATGGGCCGCGAATCCTGACCTCGGTACCGACTGGCGTGTCAGCTGAAGTCGGTACCTCCTGAGCGGTTGAAGCCCCTTAAGAGCGTGGTTATACTTCCAAGCTCTGCTAGAAACGAATGTCGGAGAGTGACGTGAAGGTCCGAACCAGTGTTAAGCCCATCTGTGAGCATTGCCGCGTGATCCGCCGTAAAGGCGTGGTGCGCATTATTTGCTCGCGGAATCCGAAGCATAAGCAGCGTCAGGGATAAGGAAGAACCATGGCACGTATTTCCGGAGTCGATCTGCCGCGCGGCAAGCGCATCGTGATCGCCCTGACCTACATCTACGGCATTGGCCCCACGTCGGCGCGGAAGATCGCTGCCGAGTGTGGTATTGATGCTGACCTTCGCACTCAGGACCTGACCGACGACGATGTGAATCGCATCCGTCGTTCGCTCGAGAAGTACAAGGTCGAGGGTGCGCTGCGCACTGAGATCTCCATGAACATCAAGCGCCTGATGGACATCGGGTGCTACCGTGGCTTGCGTCATCGCCGTGGTCTGCCCGTTCGCGGTCAGCGCACGTCGACGAATGCCCGCACGCGGAAGGGTGGTCGCCGTGCGATCGCCGGAAAGAAGGCCCCGCCGAGGAAGTAGACTCGGCGTCGAGAGCGTTCGCGCTCACCGATACCTCGATGCGGCGTTTCCGGAGACATGCAGTCCCGGCTCGCCGCATCCGCATTGTAGGAAGAAGAATTCGTGGCTAAGCCAAACACCCAGAAAAAGAAGACCAAGAAGGTCGTCGAGGCGGAGGGCGTCGCGCATATCAAAGCGACGTTCAACAACACGATGATCACCATCACGGACAGCGCCGGAAACACGATTGTGTGGGCGAGTGCCGGGAAGGCGGGCTTCAAGGGCTCCAAGAAGTCGACTCCGTTTGCTGCAACCGTCGCTGCCGAGCAGGTCGGACGTGAGGCCGCCCAGATGGGTGTCAAGCGTGTTGACGTTCTCGTTCAGGGACCCGGTTCCGGTCGGGAGTCTGCGATCCAGGCGTTGGCCGCCGCGGGTCTTCACATCAAGTCGATTCAGGACGTGACTCCGCTGCCGCACAATGGGTGCCGGCCGCCGAAGAAACGTCGGGTCTAGAGAGAATCAGGAAACCAAATGGCTCGTTATACTGGACCCGTCTGTAAGCTCTGCCGCCGAGAAGGCCAGAAGCTGTTCTTGAAAGGGCAGAAGTGCTACACGGACAAGTGCGCCATCGAGCGCCGTGCGTATCCGCCGGGACAGCATGGTCCCAACCAGCAGCGTCGTCGCAAGCAGTCCGACTACGCCGTTCAGCTTCGTGAGAAGCAGAAGGTCAAGCGGATGTATGGCCTCGCCGAGAAGCAGTTCCGTACGCTCTTCGAGCGCGCGGCACATGCCCCCGGGATCACTGGCTCGAACTTGATCGTCTCGCTCGAGACTCGCCTCGACAACATCGTATTCCGGATGGGCTTCGCTCAGAGCCGGAACCAGGCGCGTCAGCTCGTGCGGCATCGTCATGTCGAGGTCAACGGACGTTTTGTGAACGTCCCGAGTTTCCGCGTTCGCGCTGGGGACGAGGTCTCGATCCGTGGAAAGTCGAAGGACATCATGCCGGTCACCGGGAGTCTGGAGGCGCGCACGCGTCCCCCGCTTCTCGACTGGTTGGCGCTGGACGAGAAGGCCCGTGTGGGTCGCCTCGTTCGGGAGCCGGTCAGGGCGGACATTCCGCTGCCGGTGCAGGAACAGCTCATCGTCGAGCTCTACTCGAAGTAATTCGATCTCCGACGGTCGCGAATGCGAGCGTTGGTGTCTCAGGTCATGCAGGAGGGCAAGGTGGAGATAGATCTCACCGGACTGGTACTTCCCGAACGTATCGAGGGTATCGATCCGATCGGGAATGGCCGCAGCGGTCAATTCGTAATCGAGCCGCTGGAGCGGGGATTCGGGCATACGCTCGGAAACTCCGTACGCCGCGTGCTGCTGTCGTCGCTTCGCGGCGCGGCAGTGTGGGGCTTCCGGATCGACGGTGTTGTTCATGAGCACCAGACGATCGCGGGCGTGAAGGAGGACGTGCATCAGGTGATTCAGAACCTGAAGTCGCTCGTCGTCATGCTCGACGCGGACGTCGAAGAAGCGGTTCTGGAGATTCACGTGGATAAGGCGGGTGCCGTAATGGCTGGCAACGTCCAGCCGTCGGCCGGTGCCGAAATCCTCGATCCGGATCACCACCTGTTCACGCTCCAGGAAGACCGTCAGGTCAACGTGGAGCTTCACGTGAACAAGGGACGCGGCTTCGTGCTCGCATCAGCACATCCGATTCCGCGGGGTGCGCCGGTCGACCTGGTTCGGATCGACTCGATCTACAACCCGGTTCGTCGCGCGAACTTCTCCGTCGAGGAGACTCGTGTCGGTCAGCGGACCGATTTCGACAAGCTTACGCTGAGCATCGAGACCGACGGATCGATTGATCCCGAGGCAGCGGTGGCCTACGGCGCCCAGCTGGTTCGCAAGCACCTCGAGTACATGCTCTACTTCGGTGAGGGTGGTATTCCCGAGGTGGCGCCTCCTGGTGCCGTCGCGGTGCCTGAGCGCCTCCAGGACCTCTTCACGCGCCCGATCGAAGATCTGGCCGAGTTGTCGGTCCGGTCCCGGAACTCCCTTCAGAAGGAGAACATCCGGTCGCTCGGGGATCTCGTGCAGCGTTCCGAAGATGACATGCTGCAGATTGAGAACTTCGGTAAGAAGTCTCTCAAGGAGATCTCGGATTTCCTCGAGGAGCATGCCCTCCGGTTCGGTATGCAGCTTGAAGAGGGCGAAGATGGTCGCCTCTTCTTCGTCGAAGATTCAGCCGAAGCAACGGCGGAGGACTGAGCGTGCGGCATCGTAAGAAGGGGAGACAGCTCTCCCGAACGGCGAGCCACAAGAAGGCGACGATGCGGAATCTCGCAACGTCCCTCTTCGCTCACGAGCGCATTGAGACGACGACGGCCAAGGCGAAGGAGCTTCGTCCCTACGCCGAACGCTTGATTACACTGGCGCGTCGCGGAGACGTTCATTCGATCCGCCTGGCGGCTCGAAAGATCCAGGACCGTGACGTTCTCGGTAAGCTCTTCAACGACATCGCACCGCGCTTTTCGGAGCGTCCGGGCGGGTACACCCGGATCCTGAAGTTGGGGAATCGAAAAGGTGATGCCGCGGAGATGTCGCTAATCGAGTTGGTCGACTAGTTTGTCCCGCTCCAACATCTCAAGACCCCCAACGGACAGGACGATCGACATGGTGGACACCGGTTCCCGAAGTGGCGTAGCCGACCTGGGTATGCCCCTGATGGTAGTCGCCTTTCTCGCGATCGGCGGCTTCATGTACTGGCTCAATGGCCAGGCGGAAGCAGAGCGAGCACTCGCTCTGGTAGAGGATACGGTTTCTGAGCCCACCACCGGCATGGACGGTGCGAGGGTGGTCGATCCCGTCACGATCCAGTTGGACGCGTCGGGTGTCGAGGGAGAGCTGATCACGCTGGAGGCGCTCGAGGTTCAGGGCATGCTCGGCACGCAGGGCTTCTGGATCGGCATGCCGAACGGCAACCCGTTCCTGGTGTCGATGTCGGAAGACGTCATGGCGGAGGGTCTGTCCCTGTCCCAGGGGTCCGGCGCTACGGTCAGTGGCGTAGTCTACGCCATCGGCGACTCGGTGCTCAACGCCTGGACGGCGGCGGGCACCATTGGTGACGGAGAGCGGCTTCAGGCCGAGTTCGCCACCCACTTCATGGAAGCCCAGGACGTCGAAGTCATCGGCGGGTCGGGCGCAGGCAACTAGTTAACACGCCCGCGCTGACGCGCTGGGCTTCAGATACAGGAAGATCGAAGATGGCCAGAGTCTGCTACGTGTGCGGCAAGGGCCCCGCGACGGGGAACAATGTCAGTCACGCGCACAACAAGACCCGGCGCCGTTGGCTGCCGAATCTCCAGCCTGTCCGGATCGTGGACGAGGCCGGTGAGCGGCGCCGCGTGCGGGCGTGCACCCGGTGCATCTCCGCGGGCAAGATCACGAAGGCACCGCCGGTGAAGGTGGAAGCCTGACGGATCTGATCAACGATCTGCTGGTTCAAAGGAAAGCTCCCTCGGCGTTCGCCGAGGGAGCTTTCTCTTTGTGGTTGGACGGGATAGGCGTAGCGTGTGGGGATCTGATCTCGCGCCCGGAGCTGCTTCGATGAAATCGTCATCACTCGCGATGTCCTTTGTGGCGATGAGCGGTTCCTGATGGAGGCGCTCCCAGTACAGCCATTGATCACGGTGGTTGTCCCGACCAAGGACAGAGGGGAACTGATTCGCCCAACCCTGGATGCCTTTCGGGCGCAGACGTTTCAGGACTTCGAGGTCAGGGTCTCCGATGACGGGGGAGCGGACGACACCGAACAGGTCGTGGATGCTCTGGCCGACGGTCGCTTCCACTACGACTGGGCTCCGCATGCCGGGAAGGGAGCCACACGAAACCGGGGGGCCCGCAACGGCGGTGGACGCTACGTCTGCTTCTTCGACTCGGACGACTGGCCGGGGCCCAGCCACCTGGAAACCGCGGCGCGCGTGATCGCCGAGCGGGATCAGCCCCCAGTCTTCTTTCTTGACTTCGAAGTGCGTAACCAGGAGCACGAGGTGCTCGAGACGGGTCGTTTCCCGCGAGAGGAGAGGATCCAGAACGAGCTCCTGCGGGGCAACTGCTTCCCTCCGGGAGGCGTGTTCGTCCGGGCCGACGTCGCGGACGAGGTGCGCTGGAACGAGGACCGGGACCTTATCACGTCCGAGGACTGGCTCATCTGGCTCCGCATTGCGGCCCGGTATCCAATTCCTGCGATCCCGGGCCCGACCTGGGCGCTGATGGAACATGGAACGCGCACCTCTCGGCACTGGTCTGCCGCGGACGTTCAGTCGAGCCTGGCCTGTGTGATGGCCGAACTCGAAGCCGACCCCGTGTTCCTGGAGCGCTGGGGGGAGCGCGGACTGCGGAACGTACGAGGTCGGATGAAGAGCCTGGCGGCTCTTCGTGCAGCTCTGGCCGGCCAGTCGGGCCTGGCCATGGAGTATCTGGGGCGAGCTGCCACAGAGATGCCGATCGAACTGTTCGACCGCCGAGCGCTGGCGATCGTGAAGCACGCCGGCCTGGGGCTCTTCAGCCGCAGTTGATGCTGCGGTCGGTCAGCGAGCCGGGTTCGACGCGTCCCGCATGATGCTGGCCATCCGATCGACGACGGCTGCTACGGAATACGTCTCGACGACGTGCTGGCGACCCAGGCCGCCCAGTCGCCTCCTCGCTTCGGGGGTGGTGAGCAACGGCTCCAGCGCCGCTGCCCAATCCCCGCCCGTAGGGACCTGAACCCCCGCGATGCCGTCGGGAACGACCTGGGGCAGGACTCCTACGCTCGAGCACACGACAGGAACGCCGCAGGCGAGGTACTGGATGGCCTTGAACCCGCATTTGCCGCGAGTCCACGGCGTGTCCTCGAGTGGATACAGACCGACGTCGAGTTCCTGAGTCACAGCGACCTCGCGTTCCGGGCTCCAGCGCTCGAAGTCCACGGGAAGGCGGGTCGTTCCATTCCACTCCGGGGGGCGATTGCTGACGACGCGCAGTCGGAAGGGGATTCGGCTGAACAGGTCTTCGAGCGCGGGCAGGATATGGGTCAGGTAGCGCGCCGTCGTATGTGTCCCGATCCACCCGAGAACCGGGTCGGCGGAGTCAGCCTCCGCAGCTTCGGGCGGCCGGAAGCGGTCGGTATCGATGACGGTCGGGATGTGGTGGACACCCTTCGGTTCATCGCGGGCCGACTCCGCGAACGCCGCCAGTGTGGCGTTACCTGCAAGGACGCCGGCGGCACCCCGGCACAGGCGGGCCGTGGTTTCCTCCGGCCGCCGGAACGGGGCGAGGAGCGCACTCCCCCCGACCGGGTCGAGGTAGATGGCATCATCGAAGTCGAAGACCCAGGGGGCCGCAGATGCCTCCAGGGCGCGTGCCAGCCATCCAGCCGACAGAGGTGCGAGCTCGCGGTGTACGAGCCAGAGATCCGGCGGAGGTCCTGAGAACACGCGCCGACGCGCCGACAGGCCTCGTACCAGCAGCGCGGCCTTCGAAAGAGTGCCGCCGGACGCATACAGGCCGGTGTAGTCCGCAGAAGACACGAACGGCACGATCTCCACGTCGATACCACGGTCTGCCAGCGGGGCCACGAACTGCGCCAGGCGGAAGCGCGTGCTTGGACCCTGCTCCGGATAGGGAGCGAGAGCCGCGACCCGTAGTCGCCTGTTCTGGCTCAAGAAAGGCTCTCGCGTTCCACGTATTCCACAGCCCAGAGTCGGGAGTCGAAGTCTTCGGAACATAACGCACGCCTTGGTTCGCCACCGCCCTCGGCGGTACTTTCCGACATGATCCGAGAGATGACGCCGAATCGGTCGGTCTGCGCTTGAGCATCCGGGGAGGTCCGCCGGCGGAAGGCATTCTCATCGGGGTGCCCCTCGTGGTCATGGTCTCGTCCTTCATTGGACTGGGGGTCGCGAACGACCCGGCGCTCTTCGTGCCGTTGTCCCTCGAGATCATGCTGCTCCTCACGGCGACCTGGTTCTTCGTGATGCTGGAGCGGCATCGCGAGACACGGCGATGGCTCTTCCGTCTGGCGTTGAGTGCCTTCGTGCTCAGGATGGCGGCGTTGCTCGTCGTGCACTTCGTCCTGAGTCCGTACTTCTTCGCGCCTGACGCGCTTGGGTATGAACGCAACGGCGCACTGATTTCCGCCTGGTGGACTCAGGGAATCGACCCGGGACCTCGTGTTCTGGAAGGCGACCCGTTCTCGTACTACTACCTGAACGCAGTCTTCATCTACGTGCTGGGTGATTCCCACCTCGCGGCGCCGGTCTTCAACCTTTTTGCCGGCGTCTGGACGTGTCTCCTCGTCTTCCACACGTCGCGGCGCATCTTCGGTGTGGCCCACGCAAAGGCCGCCGCGGTCATCGTGACGCTCTTTCCGTCGATGATCCTGTGGTCGGTCCTCAACATCCGAGACGCGCTGGCCACGATGCTGGTGACGGCGGCTGTTCTGCTCGCCACACGTCTGCACGCCCGCACCTCGCCCATGACGCTGGCGGCTCTGATGCTGGTGGTGCTCGCCCTGAGTCAGCTACGCGACTACGTGGCCTTTCTCGTCACGGCAGGGTTGGTATTGGGCTACTTCCTCTCGGTGAGGCCGGGGAAGGTCGTCAGCACGATGACGCTCGGTCTGCTGGCGACCGTCGGATTGGCTTTCGTCCTGCAGCAGGTTGGTGCGTTCGAGCGAGTGGTCGTAGACGATCCGATCCAGCAGATGTCGCGCCTGAGACTGGGCCTGCAGGACGGCGCTCAATCGGCCTATGGCGCGGAATTCGACACGAGCACTCTCGGCGGGGCACTCCGCTTCCTCCCGCTCGGGATCGCGTTTCTGCTGTTCGCTCCGTTCCCGTGGGCGATCGAATCCCCGCTTCAGATGGCTGCTCTTCCCGAGACTCTCCTCTGGTATCCGCTTTTCGGGATGGCGCTGATCGGCATGCGACGCGCGCTCCGCGAGGCTCGGGGATGGATTCCGTTCGCGGTGCTCGTCGTCCTCGCGAGTACCTACGCACTCGTGGAGGGCAACTTCGGCACCGCCTACCGGCATCGAGCCCAGTTCATGCCACTCTTCTTCCTCTTCGCGGGCCCGGGACTGAATGCGATCCGATCTCGCTTCGAGCTACCCAGTCTGCGGCGAAAGACACGAATGCGGGACGCGACGCGTGCGCGGGCCCGGGGGGCTACGGACGCGCCCCCGCGTCCGGGGGCTCCACTTGGAAGGCGACCAGGACGGCCGCCCGGGTAGGCACACGGGCTAGGGC
>Ga0316204_10012713_pt1 | contig 10208 bp, 10 predicted proteins | sample 6monrhotite_MG_2_FD_205661 | JGI IMG/M metagenome (GOLD analysis project Ga0316204, IMG submission 205661) | Microbial mat bacterial communities from mineral coupon in-situ incubated in ocean water Damariscotta River, Maine, United States -... | ecosystem: Environmental > Aquatic > Marine >... | reverse complement strand
GAGGTTGAAGAGCGTTTATCGTATTTCTTCAATACTGAATTTTTTATCCATTATTTCTGGTTTGATAATGGCATAGCCTTGTTGTTGCCAGTGGCCAAGTTCAATAATGGCGGAGGGGACAACCTTTATAAAACTCTGAAAGTCTTTCATCTCATAATCGTAATCTTTCGCGGCCAATCCACATACCCGAAAGTCGACACCGAGTGCGCTGTAATACTTCATTCTTTCTACCGCATCCTTATATTTTTCATAATTTTTTTTCGCTACCGTAACAATTTCAGTGCCATGAATTACAACTTTAATATTCATAAATTCAGGGGCGTAATCATAAGGTGATTCGGTGAGTGGATTAATATAAGAACGTATCCAGTAAAGTGCAGAATTTATTTTTGCTGGATTATCAAAGTAAAACTCAAAAACGACTTTTGGTTCGGCATAAGGTGTCTGTTCAAACGTGGCTTTATTTGATTCAGCGATAACAACGGACTGACACAATATGAATATGATTAAGCTAACTAGTCTCACTGCAAAACTCCAGTTTTACTTAGAAGAAAACCTGAATACACTAAATAGTTTAGTTGATAAAAGTGTTTTTTGTGTCTTGGACGAAAAAAAATGCCGAGAATAACCTCGGCATTTTAGTGGTATTGAATAGTGTGGGCGTGATTAGAATTTAAAGTAAACACCTGCGAAAAGACCAGAAAACTCAATATCAGTTTGTACGTTATCGATATCAACTTCAAAGTTTTGTGTTCGTGTGCCGACTTCTATACCTAAACCAATAGATGTTGTATAGGTAACTTTAGCTGAAATATCTGAAATTTTATCGCTACCCGAGCTAATAGAATTAATTTCTGCTGCCAAAGCGAAGCCAGCGGGTAATGCTATTTCTGCTGAAGCATACAATAATGGAACAGTCTCTGAGAAAGTTGTACTGCCGGTACCTGCGACTTGACCATCTGTATTTCTTGCAGTAATACCTAAGTCTAGACTAATAACATTATCAAGAATTTCGTAATAAAGTGTCGCGTCAGTTTGATCAATTTCTACTGAAGTAATAACGGTATTTCCTACTGCGGAGACTTTTGTGTTGGCTAACCTTATATTTGGAACGAGAGGGACGGGATGCTCAAGGGAAAAGTAGGTATAGCCTTCTCCCTTTTCTGTTTCTTTTAAAGTATCTGAACCAACTGTCGAGACAAGTGCGCCACTTGGAGTTTGCTCCCAGCTACCGCCACCTATTTGAAAACCTAGTATTGTTGCGGCCATACCTGTCATAGGTAAAAAAGCAATGAATGCGCTTAAGAGTAGTTTTTTCATATATCACCATAATAGCTTGGGGTTAATTGTTTGATTTAACTATTGCACTTAACATCCTGTTTCATACGATAATTTTGTATTTATAATTACTATTATCGACTGTTGAGTTAAAAACTCAAGGTTTAAAGCGGTAAAACCGTGATTTAGTCACACTAAACTGTGAGCCAGTAGGCTTATTATAATTCTGCCAATTATTATTGGCGCAGAATTAGAGTGTCACCACGCTGGGTAAATTCAATAAATTTTAAGAATGACATGCCGAGTAATATTTCATCATTATCCATATTTGGATTAATGGATGCGCGAATATTCTCTAATTGAATATTGCCAATGCTGACGCTTTTTAAATTTGTTAAGTATCCAATAATACTACCATTTGCTGTTTGGTAACGGCGTTGCTGACCATATTTTAAATTGAGTTTTTTTGCGATCTTATCCGGTATAGATATATCGCTTGCACCGGTATCGAGTAAAAAGGTCACGGATTGGTTGTTGATTTTCCCCTGGGTAACGTAATGCCCATAGCGATTACGTTTTAAAATTACCGTCTGTTGTGCGTCTGTCTCACTAACAAGAACTTGCTGATTAGGGTTGTAATCTCGCTCGAGCACGTTATCGAATAAAAAAAACACCATAATCATAACGCCGATCCACATTGCGATTATGAATTTGTGACCAAGACGTTTATGTTCTGAACTTTCTGACGGCATAATGGTTGTTTCTTTTATAAAGGCTGCTTATTATGTGGTTATCTATCAGCAATTAGTTTGATTAAAGAATAATAAAGTTAAATGGAGAAAATTGTGGTTAAGTCATTATTTAAATTGAGTATGGTGGTAATGATGGCCAGTTCATTGTTTTCATGTTCATTAACGCCGGATGAGATGGAAGCGCTCGATAACTCAACAAACTCGTATGAAAGAGCGATTCGCTGGGGCGAGTTTACCAGGGCTAAATCTTTTCATAAAAACTCTCCCTTGATGTCTGATATTGAACGTCGTCGAATGAAATTTTATCGAGTAACCGATTATGCCGTTCTTCAAAACGATACACCTAACTTACATAATTCGTTTTTATTAGTTGAAATAAAATATTATAAAAATGATCGCCCTGTTATTAAATCGCTTACCGTTAAGCAACATTGGAAAAGAGATAAAGGCAGTGAATTGTGGTATCTCGACTCAGAATTTCCAAAATTTAAATAATTTAGTTGTTCACTACCGCATGAATAACAAATTCACTTTCAAAGTACACGGTGAAAGAGTTGTAAACCCATTTGGTAATGGGAGGCTCACCAACGGCTGAAAACTTTTCTTTCGCTTCACCGAATCGATTCTGTACCATTTCCATTGACATACCACGTCCTGGTAACTGTACCGAAAATTCAGTTGCTTCAGTTGCTTCAGTTGCTTTTGATTCAGCTCCAGGCATCTCAACTTCAGTCACTTCAACTTCAGTTGTTTCAACTTCAGCGGTAGGTAAATTGATGACTTCTGCATGGAGGTTTGCAGAGAAACCAATTAATAATAGTCCCGTTGCTGTAATGTGACTTAGCCTTAACATGACGTAACTCCAGTTAATCTTTAATAGTGAGTAAACTATACTCTATCAATAGCTTACAGGCAAAAGTTAAGCTATTGTCTTGATTAGGGTGAAATACTGCTCTTTAGGAAAACTCAGAGATTTCCTACTAATGGAATTTATGCTCATTGATCTGAAATTGTGGGTATTGGATTTAGGGTCTTTCAAATCAGTAAAACTCCCCGTTTTTATGGTCAAAAAATGTGCAAAAAATTGAATAATATCAATAGTATGCCTGAAAGTGGTTTTCAGTTACTATTTACCCATGTTTAAACCCGTAGAACTCTTTGTTGGCTTGCGTTACACCCGTGCCAAGCGTCGCAACCATTTTATTTCTTTTATCTCTTTGTCATCAATGATGGGGATCGCGCTCGGCGTTACCGCATTAATTACAGTCTTGTCCGTGATGAATGGCTTTGAGAAAGAAGTGCGTGAACGTATTTTGGATATGGTTTCACACTTAACGGTCACTGATTTTGATGGTGGTTTGAAAAATTGGCAAGAGGTGCTTGATGCCACAAAGAAAAATAAGAATGTAATCGCCGTGGCGCCCTATATAGAAGCACAAGGCATGCTGATAAATGGTAGCAGCGTGAATGGCACACTCATTCGTGGTGTTTTTCCAGAACAAGAGCCCACGGTGTCGAATATTTCTTCTAAAATGAAAACAGGGAGTTTTTCTGATCTAAAAGCGGGCAAGTTTGGCATTATTTTAGGCCAGGATTTAGCCCGGATCCTCGGTGTCCATGTAGGCGATAAAGTCACGATGGTAACACCGAGTGCAAATGTGACGCCGGCAGGCATAGCGCCGCGTTTAAAACGTTTTACTGTAGTGGGCGTGTTTTACCTGGGTTATTACCAGTATGACAGTGCAATGGCTTTTGTCCATGTTAATGATGCTCAGCGTTTATTTCGTATGAAAGGTCGTGTAACCGGAGTACGAGCAAAATTGAGTGATTTATTTGCCGCCCCGTTAACTCGTGAACAATTACAGGATAATGCTTTAAGTGAATACTGGGTAAGAGACTGGAGCAGTTACCATGCTAACTGGTTTCGTGCGGTAAAAATTGAAAAACGGATGATCTTTTTGTTGTTGTTACTTATTGTCGCTGTCGCCGCATTTAATATCGTTTCGACGCTGGTCATGGTTGTTACTGATAAACAAAGTGATATCGCAATATTAAGAACACTCGGTGCTTCACCTCGCAGTATTATGAGCATCTTCATGGTGCAAGGGGCGATTATTGGCTTTATCGGCACATTACTCGGAACAGTTGGTGGCGTTAGTTTGGCGTTAAACCTTGATACGGTTGTACCGTTTTTAGAAAAATTATTTGGTATACATATTCTTGACCCAGCTGTTTATTACATCAGTGTTGTTCCTTCAGACTTGCATTGGGATGATGTCTGGACAATCTGTTCTATTTCTTTGGTTCTTGGTTTAGTGGCAACACTTTATCCTGCGTGGCGAGCGAGTAAGACTCAACCTGCGGAGGCGTTGCGCTATGAGTAATAGTGGTACTTCTGATGTTGTTTTAATGTGTGAAGGTCTTAATAAGACATTTACCGAAGGTCCGGCAGATGTTGAGGTTTTAAACAACATTTCATTAAGTATTAATAAAGGTGAACAAGTTGCAATCATCGGTTCATCGGGGTCCGGTAAAAGTACTTTGTTACAGTTATTAGGTGGTTTGGATTTACCTACAAAAGGCCGAATTGAAGTTGCTGGTAATGATATGGCGTCACTTGATGAGGCAAAACGTGGCATATTGCGTAATCAGAATTTGGGTTTTGTTTACCAGTTTCATCATTTACTCCCTGAATTTACCGCTTTAGAAAATGTTGCTATGCCTTTACTTATTCGCGGCTTAAGCGTTAAAGAAGCGACATTTAAGGCGAGTAGTATGCTTGAGCGAGTCGGTTTAAAACCTCGGGTTAAACATAAGCCCAGTGAATTATCGGGTGGTGAACGACAACGTGCGGCATTAGCGCGTGCACTGGTAACGGATCCCACCTGTGTTTTAGCGGATGAGCCAACCGGTAATCTCGATGGTAAGACAGCCGAGCAAGTCTATGAGCTTATGCGGCAAGTCAATAGAGAGTTAAATACCAGCTTTGTTGTAGTCACACATGATTTGAACTTTGCGAAAAAAATGGATCGCACTTTACATTTGTCTGATGGTCAAATCAGTTTGTAACATTATTTTATAATCAAATTTATAAATACACCCCGGAAATTATTATGAATCTACATGAGTATCAGTCAAAAACACTGTTCTCTGAATATGGAATAGCAGTTCCTGAATTTCGAGTAATTAATCAACGCTCTCAGGTTAAAGCAAAACTTGATGAGCTCGGTGGCAAGCGTTGGGTGGTTAAAGCACAAGTACATGCTGGTGGACGTGGTAAGGCGGGTGGCGTAAAAATAACAGATAAAAAAGAAGAAGTAGAAGAATTTGTATCGTCTATGTTGGGGAAAAATTTAGTCACATTTCAAACTGACGCAAAAGGACAACCGGTACATCAAATTTTAATAGAACAACCTTGTGAGATAGAACGTGAATTATATCTGGGTGCGGTTATTGATCGTTCTTTGCGTCAAATTGTTTTTATGGCATCAACAGAAGGTGGTGTAGAAATAGAAAAAGTCGCGGCAGAAACACCTGAAAAAATTCTTAAAGCGGCAGTTAATCCCATAGTGGGTTTAAAAGGATACCAATGTCGCGATCTTGGGTTTGCATTAGGTTTAAAGGGTGCGCAAATAAAACAGTTTAGCAACTTGTTAATGGGGCTGGCTAAATTGTTTGTTGAAAAGGATTTATCATTATTAGAAATTAATCCTTTAGTCGTGACTAAACAGGGTGATTTATTGTGTTTAGATGCAAAAATTAATATCGATGATAGTGCATTATATCGACATGCTGAATTAGAAGAATTGCGAGATATAACACAGGAAGATGAAAGAGAAGTCCGCGCCAAAGAATGGGACCTTAATTATATTTCTTTAGATGGTGAAATCGGTTGCATGGTAAACGGTGCAGGACTGGCAATGGCGACGATGGACTTGATTAAGTTACATGGTAGTGAACCTGCTAATTTTTTAGATGTAGGCGGAACAGCGACTAAAGAGCGCGTTGCTGAAGCATTTAAAATTATTTTGTCGGATGAAAAAGTTAAAGGCATCCTGGTGAATATTTTTGGCGGTATTGTGCGTTGCGATATAATTGCAGAAGGTATTGCTGCTGCAGTTGAAGAAGTGGGTGTCGAAGTACCGGTCGTTGTGCGTTTAGAAGGTAATAATGCCAAGTTAGGTTTGGAAATTTTAGATGCTAGTCCTTTAAAAATTGAGACCGCACATAATTTAAATGATGCTGCTGAAAAAATTGTTAAACAGGTGAAATCGTAATGAGCGTTTGGGTTAATAAACAAACAAAAGTAATTTGCCAGGGGTTTACCGGTAAACAAGGCCAGTTTCATTCTGAAAAAGCCATTGAGTATGGAACCAAAATGGTCGGAGGCGTCACTCCGGGTAAGGGTGGTCAAACATCATTAGGTTTACCTGTATTTAATACCGTAAAAGATGCGGTTAAAGAAACTCAGGCAGATGCAACGGTAATTTATGTTCCTGCTGCTTTTTGTAAAGATGCTATTCTTGAAGCTGTGGATGCAGGGATTGAGCTTATTGTTTGTATTACCGAAGGTATCCCAACAAAAGATATGCTCGATGTTTGGCATGTTGTAAAGCAATCAGACTCTCGACTTATTGGACCTAATTGCCCAGGTATTATCACACCTGGAGAATGTAAGATTGGTATCATGCCTGGGGAAATTCATTTGCCGGGCAAAGTGGGTATAGTGTCTCGTTCCGGAACATTAACTTACGAAGCAGTTAAACAAACAACAGATATTGGGTTAGGACAAAGTACATGCATTGGTATAGGTGGTGACCCAATCCCCGGAACAACATTTATCGATTGTTTAGAGCAGTTTGAACAGGATGAACAAACTGAAGCAGTTATTATGGTTGGTGAAATTGGCGGATCAGCTGAAGAAGAAGCGGCTGAATATATTAAATCAAATATGAGTAAACCGGTTGCGGCATATATAGCAGGTGTTACGGCGCCTGAAGGTAAACGCATGGGACATGCGGGCGCAATCATTGCGGGCGGCAAAGGTACTGCAAAAGAAAAATATGCGGCGCTTGAGAAAGCGGGCGTGTATACCGCGACGTCACCGGCTGAGTTAGGTTCAACGTTAGAAAAAGCGATTAACAGTTAACGCATTACTAACTAAGCAGCTATTAATATGGCCCCTCTCGCATCAAATTTATATTACTGTAAATAATATAATTCCTGAATAAGTAGAATAAAGAAACAGCTGAGGGTGCATAACAAACATTAATAGCGATTAATGAATTACAAAATTTAGTTGCTTAGTTTAAAACTTAACCGGATTTCCTTTCGTCTCTTTTTTTCTTTCTTTCTTTTATGGCGCTTACTATATGTAATCGCCATAAAAGCCGGATCAAAACATAACCTAAAGCACCAAAAACAATTCCACAAATTGCGCAACCTAATAAAAACGGTTCCCAAATTGCAGCAAGTTCAGTTCCTAACCATTCCCAGCTTAGTTCAAAACTAAATTTATGTTCAGGTGTATTTAATATTACCGCACCAACTTTATAAGCAAAATAAAATAGAGGCGGCATGGTTACAGGATTACTTACCCAGACAAGTCCAACAGAAATCGGTAAATTACAGCGTATTAAAATTGCAACTGCGGCAGCCATAATCATTTGGGAAGGTAGCGGGACAAACGCCATAAAAAGGCCAACAAAAAAGGCCGTGGATACTGAACGTCGATTAAGATGCAGCAGGTTTGGATCGTGAAGTAATGTTCCAAACACTTTATTTAATTGCTTGTTATTGCGGATTTTTTCATAATCCGGCATATATCGTTTAATAAACTTCTTTGGCATGCGGCTTTCTATTTTATTGGGATCTGTTAATCTTAAAAGTAGAGTATCGATATATTAGCAATATAAATGAAAGATTTATACCTATGGACGGGTGAGCTTGATGATATCAGGGACTATATCATTTCTTTTTGGGATTTTATTACTGCAACAGTTTAGCCGTTTGCCAGATATTGTCTGGTGTTGGGCTTTAGTTATAATTTTTAGCTTACCTTTTTTATCTCGCTTCATTCCAAATAAAAGCATTGTCAAAATAATTAGTCTATTCACTTTACTTGTTGCTGGCTTTTTATGGGCGTTATTGCGTGCACATTGGGTGTTAGATGTCGCCTTACCAGCTGAACTACAAGGTAAAGATATTTTAGTCACCGGCGTTGTCGCTAGCATTCCACTGGAAGATGCACATAAACGCCGGTTTGAATTTGATATTGAAACATTAGAATTTAATAAGCAAGAATTTCCATCGATTGGTAGAGTACGGGTTAATTGGTATGGCAAACGAGACAAACAACATAAATCTATTGATAAAAATAAAGTAAAACTAAAAGCCGGGCAACGATGGCAATTTTGGTTACGGCTGAAACAACCACATGGTTTTATGAATCCGGGTGGCTTTGATTATGAAGGGTGGTTATACCAAAAAAAGATCAGAGCAACGGGGTATGTGCGTGTCAGTGCTAAAAAGAAGCTATTTGCGAGAAAACTTGATGAAGAGGCTGGCAATTATAGCATGCTTGTTTTCCGCCAGAATTTGTATGAAAGTTTAAAAAAAATCACTTCTGAAACAGTCTATGGTGGTATTTTAATTGCACTTGCTATTGGGGAACGAAGTGGGATAACACCAGAACAATGGCAAGTGTTTCGTGCCACGGGAATCAGCCATCTTGTTGCTATCTCGGGCTTACATATCGGGTTACTGGCGGGATTAATTTTCTTTATTAGTCGTAAATGTTGGTCTTTTTGTGGTACGGCAGCTCTTAGACTCGCTTCACCCAGAGCCGCTGCAGTAAGCGCACTGTTTATAGCAGCATTTTATGCCGTATTATCTGGTTTTGCTGTTCCTGCTCAACGTGCGCTTATTATGTTATCCATTGTTATGTTTTCAATATTCAGGATGCATAAAGTACAAAGCTCCCAAGTATTAAGTTTCGCATTATTAAGTGTCGTACTGTTAGATCCTGTGGCAGTTTTATCGCCAGGATTTTGGTTGTCTTTTGCCGCGGTGGCGATCATTAGTCTTGCTGCATTTGGTCGTTTGTCAGTTGATAAAAATTGGTGGATTTGGGGACGTTTACAATGGCGTATTAGTTTAGCTTTAATTCCATTATTGATTTTTCTTTTTCAACAAGCTTCGCTAATTTCACCATTAGCAAATCTATTTGCCATCCCGGTAGTTAGTTTCATAGTTGTCCCCTTGGTTTTGTTTGCAACGTCTGTTTTATCATTAATGCCTGAAATAGCATCGATTATCTATTCTTTTGCAGATACAGTACTTAACGTTTTATGGTGGGTATTAGCATATTTAGCTGACACCCCTGTGAGTCAATGGTATGGGGCAAAACCGGATATATTGTCTCTTTTTTTGGCCAGTTTAGGCTTTGCTTTATTATTAGCACCAAAGGGATGGCCGGCAAAATATTTGGGCTGTTTTCTCATTTTGCCTTTGTTTTGGCCAAGTGTTTATCCTCTACGTGAAGGCGAAGTTGAATTTACATTATTAGACGTTGGTCAGGGTTTGTCTGCAGTAGTACAAACAAAAACACATGTATTGGTTTTTGATACTGGTGCAAAATTCAGTCAAAATTTTGATACAGGAGCAGCCGTTGTTATTCCATTCCTGCGACAAAAAAATATTAAAAAGCTCGATATGCTCATAGTTAGCCATAAAGATAATGATCATCGAGGTGGATTAGCATCCGTTCAAAACGAAATCAAAATCGCTAAATTACTCACTAGCTATCAGGAAAAGAATAGTCATTCTTGTTGGGCGGGGCAGAGATGGGAATGGGACGGCGTTAAATTCGAGATGCTTAACCCAGATGAGTCGATTGCCTATAAAAAGCGTAATAATGCCTCTTGTGTATTGCGGGTCGTTGCCGGTCAGGAATCGCTATTATTGACTGCAGATATTGAAAAACAAACAGAAAAGCGCTTAACAAAAGACCGGTATAAGGCGCTTAAGTCCACATACCTGGTTGCACCACACCATGGTAGTAAAACGTCGTCTTCTCAGGTTTTTCTCGATACGGTTAATCCAGACTATATCTTGATACCTGTCGGCTTTAAAAATCGCTACCGTATGCCTCATGCGGGCGTTATGCGGCGATACAAA
>Ga0316204_10012712_pt1 | contig 10208 bp, 6 predicted proteins | sample 6monrhotite_MG_2_FD_205661 | JGI IMG/M metagenome (GOLD analysis project Ga0316204, IMG submission 205661) | Microbial mat bacterial communities from mineral coupon in-situ incubated in ocean water Damariscotta River, Maine, United States -... | ecosystem: Environmental > Aquatic > Marine >... | reverse complement strand
TTAGTATGTATCATGAGAGTTACCTTTTTTCGTTTTGATTTAAAGATTCGACACCTTTATCAAAACGGGTAACTCTCACTTTTGCAAGCGATGTGTCAGATCAAGTCGGAACTAATACATCTAACAGATTTCTATCTCGACGTACTAACATGTCGCAGCTCAGAAAACACAGGGTATGTTGGAAGACGCCTTGTCGAGTTCCATAACTGGGTCAAAAACCTGGGAATTGTTGACCCCAACTGGTCTGAACTGCCTCTTGAAGCAGTCCAATGGTCTGTACGACCTGGCTATATAACCGAAAAAGATTACCAGTCTGCCCTGCAGCATATCGTCAAAAATTATCACGAACCGAACAAAGCTGCTTTTTTATTGCTGCTCTGCTATCGATTCGCCGTTCGCAGCAAAGAAGCGATGGGACTTCAACGGCGTGACTTCATTCAATCCGGAAATACTTGGTTTGCATCTGTCAAAAAGAATTCTTACCGAAAATTAAAATACAATAGAACATCCCGCCGATTAGTACCGCTTGCGTTTACTTTAAGCGACACCGAAGAAGTGATCATAGAAAAAATGCTGGCACTGAATGAAACACAACATGGCGACGATCAAATAGCCCCCATTTTTGGCAACATTCTCGAAAAACGAAAATTACCTGAATACAGTTCTCTCGTAAAATTTGTCATTCAGACTTTAAAAATGGTGACAGGCAATCCAAACATTGTCTTACATCACACTAGGCATTCTGCCGGCATACGAATAGCCACAGCACTTTACAATATCCACATGTCGCCATGGCGTGACGGCTTAACCACTGAGGAGCACAAAACGTTTGCCGCAAAAACACAGGAATTGCTACTCGGTCACTGCGGTGAAACACGCCGCGCACCTTGGGCACTTGCAGTGTATCTCGGCCACGCAGCACCGATGACTGCCCTGCGCAATTACCTTCATTTTCTTCCCGAGTGGTGCTCTGAATTTGTCACACACGACACCGGTTCAGGCAAGACATTAAGCAGCGCGATAAATCTCGACGATTTACCAACACAAAATGCACCGACCCTAAGCATCGATAAAAACACCAAGACAAAGATCTCCACACCCGGCACGCTATTACGCGCCCTACGACTAGTCAGTCGCGGCAGCACCCTTGATCATGCTGCATCTATTTTTCAAATACAGACAGAACACCTAATAGCCCTTGAATCAATACTAAATAAGATTTCAGGAACACGGTTCACGCATCGCAAACATGAACCGGATACCGATTATGCATTTTTAACGCGCATAAATGACGATGCCTGGAGCCGTTTAATCACGCTATGTGCGGAAAAAGACAAAATAAAAACGGGTAACCCGATAGCCGTCATTCCTCTCCCGAAATTAATTGATATGATCGGAGATAATCGCCAAATCATTATCTGGTCTGATGATCATTTACCTCTAATCCGCACCTTTCTAGACTACTTTCAGTTAAAAAATGATCACATTCAAATTATCTACAATGAAAATCCCGATGATTATTTCATCGCAGCAGCAAAGGAGGAAAAACTGAAATTAGTCGACACAATAGAAGCCGGCGGGAAAAAACCCTTTCAACTCGACACCATTAAAATCAGGGAGGGAAGGTCATATTCCTATCCTGGAAAGCGATACTGCTTTAACATATCAATCAACGACAATGGCGTACTGAGAAATCGTCTGGAATTACTCATTCTACTCATTACTTTTTCAGTATCGAATACCAGCGCAACCACCCTATCCAAGCCAGAGCATCATGAATGACACCCACCAATCAAAGGTACCGTGTTTATCAGTCACTATGAAACAACGCGACCTCCCCTACTATTTTTCTCGTGATCCATTGTTATCCCTCTTAAACCAGCTTTAACCATTTATCTGCGAGTTCATATTTTCGCGATTTATTGGCATCACCGAGCTGAATGATAAATGCACCTTCAACCCATTTTTTACACAAATTCAGCGCTGTTCGCGGATGGATATTCAGCAATTCTGCAATCTCGCGGGTGGTGATATATTTGCTTTTAGCAAACAAGCTTAAGACCTGTTTTTGTCTTTGATCAAGTTCACGCAAAAGCGTACTGTAATCTGTTTTTCCACCTTTAGCCGCCTCACTTGCTTTCAAGCGTACATTGGCAAACGCTTCGGCCATGCCTTCACAGAAATAAACAACCCAGTCGGTTATGTCTGCCTGTTCACGACCAAAATAGTAATTGTGAGATTCGCCAATGGTGAGCGCGTTATAGTAGGCCTGCAAGTTCGTTGCATAATATTCCTCAAGAGAATAGATGCCTTTTAATCCATAGCCAGATTTGTGCAGCACTAAGTTTGTGAGCAACCGCGCCGTTCGTCCATTGCCATCATAATAAGGGTGGATTGTGGCAAATTGATAATGGGCGATGGCGGCAATAATGGGCACGGGCAGTTCTGCTTTACTGGCTTCCTCGTTGATCCAGCCGATTAAATCAAGCATGAGCACTGATACATCTTTGGCTTCTGGTGGCATATAAACGATAGAGCCACTCGCGCTGTCTTTAATAACATTCTGTCCACCACGATACGGTGATGGATGCTTTTTGCCCTCCATCACCAACCCATGCAGAGTTTGAATATCACGCTCATCAATTTGGGTGCTTTTAGCTTTTATTAGCACATCAAGAAAGTCTAGTGCTTGGTAATAGTTTTTGACCTCTCTTTCATCGCGCTCTCGATTGGGGAATGTTCCGCCATGGAGCACATCTTCCACCTGTTCCTGCGTCAGGCGATTACCTTCAATCTGCGTAGAATAATGCGTGGATATCAGGCGCGCGGACTCGCGTAGCGAGGTGAGTACCGGCACAGTTATCGGCAAGCTGGAAACAGCCTGACAAGAAGCCTCAATATCCATCAATACTTTGGTTAGCGCTGCTGTTATCTGAAAATTAGGCGTAAACACCATTCAATATGCCTTATGTTTGTGACGCTGATCATTCTATCAATATTCCAATAAACTTCCAATAACATTCCAATAACCCTTGCAGGGATGGTTATGGCCGCATGGAGCGGTTTTTGATGAATGTCATGCTGGCAAGTGGCGGTTATTCATGAATGGTTGTGCCTGTGGAACAACGTAACGCTTATATGGCCGCACTAAAAGAAGCCAGTGTCATCAGAACACTATCCCTTTTACAGACTTTCTGGCGGGGTTGGTTAAGGCAGACTAAAAAACATCCACCGTTAAAAAAATGGCTGGGATTTTAAATATGATCGACTCATACACCAGGTTTTTCTTCGAAGATTATATCTCATAAACGAGGGGAGCCAACCCTTTCGGGTCGACTCCATTACAATCAATTATGATTCCTCACTCGAATGATGCTGCTAATTACATTTTCAGTATCGAAGTTCGGCGAAACTACTCCGTCATCTCCAGAAAATCACTGATATCAACCACCGTATCTGTAGGTGCATCTTCATCTCCTTGAGCAGAAACATGAATCAGTTTAAAGGACTTAAAAAAATAATCGAAGCTAGACTTTGACTCATATTTTATATTACATTTTACTGAATATAGAACACCATCTGAAAGCCTCGCTTTCAGATTTTCATAAAATTTCTCAACATCGATTTTAACTTCAGTAACCTTATTTGACGTAGATACAATATGGACAAATCGTCTGCATTTTGAAAGCCCTTCGATGTAACCAGTGACCTTAGCTGGCTTATCATCTGGAGGACTGCCTTGACCAATTGTTGAATACACACCATCTATATCAATACTAGAAGCATCATCAAACACTGCCGTCATCCTGGATTTTGTAGATTTCCCACCGTATGAAGACAGCGCTTCATTCGCCAACTCATCTACTATTCTTTCAAGAGGCTCATCCAAAGATACGTCTTCACCGAAAAGTGATCCATTTTTATTCACAAACAACGTATTCAAGAGCTTTTTAACCGCGAGCTTATATTCTTGTGAATTTTCACCACACTCCCACAGAAAACGCACGCCAGCACGACCTGTTTTCTCGTCGACCTTCACAATGGCCGTATCGTGCTGCACATCAATTCCTATCTGGCATCCCAACTCAGTGATTAAACTAACAACCTCTGCTGGATAATTCGGAATTCGTAATGCATCGGTCCAAATTACGCCATTAATTATTCGGCAACGTATCACAGCACCGTACATCAGCCAAAACTCCTCGCGCTCAACACTCTGTTTATCTTTAATCATATTTCTGTTCTCCAATATTTTTCGGCGGCCGCACATTTTCATTATTTTCAAGTCCTAAACGACACTTGACGACCGCCGAAAAAGGGAGGGCATCGAGTGGTTACTCGATGAGTATAATTGGGTTAAATCGAACAGCAGGAAATCAAAACGGAGAGTGCAAAACGCATCGTCGGTATGTCCACGTGAGTTCGATTATATTTGCGGCGCGACTGAACAATAACGTCCAGTGACCGTTAGTTGCAGGTGTTACACTGCTTAGACGCGGCGAGTGAGCCAACAGAGTGACTCGATCACGCGCAGTTAGAGTCTAGAACTCACCGTCAAGAATCAGATGGACTAGCTCCATAATCGTCTGATCACCTATATATAGCCAGGCAACCAAAAACGATTTCAGACACGAAGTCTGGTAGGTTTCCAAACACATAATAAAATGCATTCGGTATACAGCCACTCAATCAGACATAAGTCCTGAGATGGCGGTCAGTTCGCAGTCATTGCTGCTTTTTTTACGATCTAATCACTTATACTAGTGATAGCGCATTAGTTAGCTCCAAATCCATTCAGGTTAACTCGATTACCTTGCATGGCTGAAACTTTGCATTTATAGAAATACTTACTATAAATAGTATGGATGAATTAACGGGATCATCCTTCAACGACTGTACCCCGTAGACTATTTTTTCGAGTTCAATAATCTACTCAGTAATTTATTTTATAGCACGCATGCGACCCCAGTGCAAACTCATATACTTAAGCCAAATAAATACCATCTACTTAAGAAGCGGCGCGTTAATTAACCATACTCAAATATTTTCAAGCAATGCCTTATACATACCCAAAATGAATACCAATAATGCAAAATAGAAATTAACTCTAATTATTTTTTCTATATAAACTATGAAACACCCATTACGGGTTTGGCTTTCACCTTAAATATATTCTCTAAAATGGAGGCTCCATTAACATTGTAGAACTGACAAGATCGCCCCGCTCCGTGAGAAAGCTCTTTACCAACACTTGCAACAATTTTGTAGATTAGCTTGTACTGCTTTAATGTGATATCAAATTTCATTTCAACAATGGCTCGTTTATGCCTAACGCCCGTGTATAGCGCGCGAGGTACGAGCGTCGCATTTGACGCGCTTGTTACATGCGATGCTCATCGACACTTAATTTCTCCCCGTTACGCTCTTTTCTCCTGATATCAGCCGGTGTAAGTTGAGTTGACTGCATAAAATTTATTAAAAAATTCACCCATTCGTCTTGATATACATAATCATTGTGAACTTCATCATAAAGGCAAAATTCAGCAATAGTATCAAATGGATCATCTGCTCCATTTGGCGGCCGAGCACTAAATATCTTGTAAAGCGTCACATGTAGATTTGAAGTTATTAATTTTCCGTTTAGGCCAGCATTAACTCGACGAACAACCTCGGTTGGCTTTAACTTACCAACGTTTGCCGCTTCGATTTTAACTGTTTTATCTTTAATGATCACTGTCAACTGATCGTAAGCTGCCTTATCTTCCTCACTTAATTGATCCCATCTTACGAACTCTACAGCCGCGTCGGCACGGTTGGTATTGGATATCTTGGGGATTTGAATGAGCTTAATGCTGTATTCTTGTGAATTAAAAACATTATCATCAAGTGTATTTCTGTATTTTTCTACGAAAGATACTATTTCTGATAGATCTTTAGATAATGCTGATTTGTTAGCTTTTTCTTGTTGCTGTGTTCGAATCTGAGAGAATTGCAGGCTGTACACCAACGCCTCATTAATTGAGTAATCTCCACCAAAAAATTTTATTAGATAACTTTCATAGTTAAACAGTAACGCTTGGCATTCACCAAAAATCAATGTATCGACTTCACGCTTCTCGATATGGCGGTGTTCAATTTTATTTCTTAGCCTAATGAAAAAGCGGAGATTACTTTCAACTGCGGCCTCTAGTTGCCCGTATTTTTTTATACAAGTACCCAGTTCCCATGTTTTTTTCTCTCCGTCAATGACTTCGTATCGACCTTTCGATTTGTAGTAGTATCGGTCGCCGATAGTAGCATTGAAATGGGCATGAAATAATCGTGTCCACGCCATAATCATCATTGTTATATAGCCTTCGCTACGGAATGTTGTTCTAGGCTTATTATAGATTTCTACCGCTAGCAGAGCTGAATCTATTGATGAGTCCAAAGTCGATTTTGTCTTTCCTTTGCGTAATTTCAACGTGCTTCCTTTGGCATTTAACGTTCGAGCTGTGGGGTGAGCAGCGTTTTTTGCTGCAACATGAGAAACTAAGAAAATGGCTGGCTCGAAATAGGCAAGTCACGTTGCACTTTTTTCCTACAAGTTCATCTTGGCTTGATTTAGTGGAACGCTTCTTTGAGTTGTTGACGAAAAAGCAACTTAAGCATGGTGCTCTTTGCTCCGTCAAAGAATTAAAAATTGCACTCAGAGAATTTATTTCTCAACATAATCAGCCACCAACATCTTTTGTTTGGACTAAAAGTCGTTGACCAGATTTTTGAGCCACGCCCCTGGCTCTTATGTAGTTGAGAGTCGAAGCGCTAGGGCACCATCAACACTCCCAAAAGCTCAATGTAAAACAATGGTGCAGTTTTACTGAATAACCGATGATTTCAGCTAGAGATGTCGTAAGAAAAAAATAAACCACGCCCTATTCTGCTGTTCTTTTTATTAACCAGTCACCGAAATCATCCTGCCAAATTCTAAACTGTGCGCGCTTATCAAATGTTTTTATGTCGTTAGGGTTTTTAATTCGTTGATTAGCATCGCCAAAAAATTCTGATGTCCCTCTGATTCTTGCCTCTACTGGCCAATATTCTCCTTTGAAGACACCTATCCGCAACAATTGCACCCCTTCAATTGTTACGTTCTCAGCATTAAAAAATGGAACCCACGTTGACGGTACATCTCTTAAAATATTGCCTGCAATTAAGCTTTTTAATATGCCATAATCAGGTGGAGCGGACGTACTACTAGCTAGTTTTGGTTCCGCTGACGGATCAAATGTTTTTGCTTGAGCTTCTTCCTGCTGCTTCCGTTTATACTCTCTCGTATATTCATTATCATAATTATTTGCCGTATTTTCTACGCTGTCAGCAATTGCCCCAAAAAATTTACTTATGGCACCTTTTTTCTTTGTTTCGGTATTACTAACTTCTTCAACGCCCATGTCAACTATTTCTGGTAGACGGCCATCCTTTCCCATCACTCCTTTAAGCAAAGGATTACGAAAAACTGCTTGGGTTTTAGAGTAGGATAAAATGCCTATTCGTCCTGTTGATGAAATTTTATCGCGGGAACGAAATACATTTTTTCCATCAATAAAAACGCTTGCTAACATGTCAATCAATTCGACTTTAATCGTGTGCCAATCTGTATCAGTCTTATATTGTTTAGGGTTTACAATATGATCTCTACATTTTTTAATTGCAACGCTCTTACACTTTGAAAAATATAAAATCCCTTGCTTCCCATTGTAAAAAAAACCTTTCATGCCCTTTTCATTCGCACCGAATATCACACCATACCCACCTCCACCTTCAACCCATTTGGCCTCTATTTCATAGATAAAGTCACCTGATTTCACTTCCTCATAACTTAACATTATAGCTTCTTTATCCTCTACTTTACTCCGAGCTATATTATTAGCATTTTCCCAATTACCATTACGCACTTGCCAATCAGCAAATGAGTCAATTAATATATTTGAGGTAACTGGCTGTTGTTCAGATAGATTCACGACGTTTTCACTAATTGCAGCATCATGCATAACAACTATCATGATAAAAAAAATACTGAAAAATACGTGTTTCATAATAATGTACAAGTCTTCAATTTGGTGAATATAATAATGATTATGTCATGGTAAACATTTCGCGTTCTTTTTTATAAGTAAGAGCAAAGTAAACCACTAGCTAGCTGATAGTATTCATAGCAAGTTACGTTTTTATTGTGAATCAGATTACGCCGAAAGATAATCCCCCCGATATCTTACTGAAAAAGTTTCAACGTTATTGAATCGAATATTCTTTAACCTGCAAGGCATCGTACAAGGGTGTTTCTGCGTATGTAGCAACTCATGACATTGATTGTAATCAACCATTTTAAAATCCCAATTAAATGGCTTTTTCACCTCCAATAATTGCCGCTTCATAGTCACTGTGATTCTATACAGTCTAAGCAGGAATGAAAGTCCCCGCTAATTATAAAATATGAGCAACCCTCCGCCTATATACATTAACAAGCATTAAAGAAAGCAGCCAAAGAAATAACGGAGATAATAAGCCGCCGCCCGCTCCCGCATCATCTGACGGTGCTTCCTCTGGAGCACTCGATGAAGGCTCTGGAGTATCAACAGGACTTGGCGGTGGTTCTGGAGTATCAACCGGACTTGGCGGTGGTTCTGGGTTATCAACTGCCTCCGGAATCACAGGGCCACTTGGGTCAATAATAATGCCATTGATAACACCATCGTCATCACCAATACCACCATCAGTAATTGTAACTGTGATAATTTTTCCATCAAAAATGGCATCACTAGTTCTATCCATAATCTGCTCACTGTTTATATCAAATGCAAGCCATCTAGCACCCGATACACTAATTGCCTCAGGCAAATAGAATCTTAATGTAACAGTAGCAGGATTATTTATATCAACTGCTAAACCTTCAACTCTAAATCCGAACAAACCGTAGGGCATTGGATCATCCGGCATAACCTCTTGCGGAATTTGCATAAAAGGCATTGTAGAGACTGCTGCTACTGCACCACTATTTGATTTTATACTGATAATATTCGAATCTTCGGCATCATAAACCGCCATAAAACCTTCATTCACATCATCAATATCATTATTATTCATGTCCATGAAGCTATTCACTTGTATGTTATCAGCTAAACCGTTGTCATCCAGATCATTGAAGTCCTGCACAACTGTAGACAGCTGCATGGGCGCTGACCATTCTGACCACAAACCTGCATTGTCACTGTGTCGCGTACGAACCCAATAGTCCGTTGCAATCTTGAATAAAAGACCAGGCAACTTAATTCTTCGAACAGTCGTCTCGTCTTCATTCTGCTCCGCCCGATTAATCCTGTGAAATATATCATCGGAACTGTCAAAATTCTGCCCTAGACTAATCTCCCATTCTGACGCTTCTAACGTATCACCACTTACCGAATCCGGATCATCAAATGGACTTGAATCGAGCACCAATATTTGTGTGGGTACTACCTGAGCGGATAAGGCTTGTACAATCGGTTGGGACGGTCTATGTGTATCCGGGTTATCACTACTCAATAATGGGTCTGTACCATAGAGAACTTCATCGCCATCGCTAAATCCATCACCATCTGTATCCGGATCATTCGGGTCAGTTCCATAGGTATTCACTTCCTCAGCCGTTGTTAGACCATCATTATCAGGATCAATCGTTCCATCAACAACCTCGATCGTCAAAGTAGCAGTATCGGAACCGCCTTTACCATCTGTGATTGAGTAAGTAAAACTGTCGGTCCCAACAAATCCAGTTAGCGGTGTATATGTAAAGTATCCAAATCCATTGTTAGCTACCGTACCACCCATAGCAGTGGTGCTATCAAATGACGATAGACCGACCTGGTCACCATCGATGTCACTATCATTAGCTAAGATATTAGTTGTTGTGAATGCATTATCCATATACGACTGGTATGTATCATCAACTGCCACAGGATCGTCGTTGACTGGAGACACAACAACAGCGGCGGTGCCCACGACACTCAGACCGCCCGGATCGGTCGCACGGAAGGTGAAACTGTCATTGCCGTTGAAATCTGCATTCGGTGTGTAGACCAGCTGATTACTCACCACACTGGCCTGACCGTTACCCGGCTGGCTTTCGATCGTATAGGTATGACTGTCACCGACATCCGGATCTACCACTGCCGGTGTCACGCCAGCAC
>Ga0316204_10012711_pt1 | contig 10210 bp, 7 predicted proteins | sample 6monrhotite_MG_2_FD_205661 | JGI IMG/M metagenome (GOLD analysis project Ga0316204, IMG submission 205661) | Microbial mat bacterial communities from mineral coupon in-situ incubated in ocean water Damariscotta River, Maine, United States -... | ecosystem: Environmental > Aquatic > Marine >... | reverse complement strand
TGTTTGATCCCGAGTTAACACCCTCGGCCAGGATGCTGGCAGATATGAGAGAGAATGATCAGGGGTTCTTTCTTTTTGCGCAACGCATGTCAAAACACCATTATCAATACTATAAAACGCATGATCTGTCTGAAGAGAAGATCCTGTCCTTCGAAAAAGCTGCACGCGATTCTCTTAACAGGCAGAAGCAGATCGAAGATGATGATGAAATCAGTTTTGATGAATTTCTACAAAACTACTTTAATGAAGATTAAGACAATCAGATCATGATTATTGATCCGAGTTACCCACGAAACGCGAGAAAATATTTTGCCTGATTCACAGCTAAATTCACTACTTATATCACTGCGAAATTTAATTCTGCAAATCCCGGTAGGCATGCTTGCAGTCGTTGCAATATTTATGGCATTAGCACCATTTTCGCCAGAGCCGCACCTGGTGGAAAAGTCGCGAATGTTAATTCATGGCGAACTGACAAAAGGCATCGATATATTTGATCTTTTTTGGCACAGTTTCTTTATGGTGTTATTAGTCGTCCGGTTGATCTTAGCTAAACATGCTGGCAAAAAGGGGGATAAGTAAACAGGTGAGTGATGCGTAAAATTATTTTGACATTCTTGTTGTTCATGTCTACTGGCATGGCTTTAAATAATGCTGCCGCTAAAGATCTCGATGATGCCGTGGCAGCGATGCGAGCAGGTGATTTTGCTGAAGCATATTGCATCATGCGGCCATTAGCAGAATCGGGTGATGCAGATTCACAATACAATATCGGCTGGATGTATCTCAATGGTTATGGTCTGCGTGTAAATGATGGCCTGGCACTGCAATGGTGGCAGAAAGCTTCGGAGCAAGGGCATATAGATGCAACTTTTTCGATAGGTATGCTGTATAGCCTGGGCGAGGGTGATGTCCCCAAAGATAATGACAAGGCAGTTGATTATTATCTGTTGGCAGCAGAAGGCGGGCAGGAAGATGCAGTGACGATTCTTACCTCGATGATATTAAGAAATGACAAGGCTATTCATAGCCGTATCTATTCGATTCTTAAAAACAATGAATCATTATTTGGCGTCGAAAGAAAAGTAAAAGCTAAAAAGCTTAATGTGCGCAGCAAACCTTCTACTGAGAGTGTGGTCGTCGCGAGCCTGGTCAAAGATCAAACCGTCCTGGAAATGGAAAAGCAGGGAAAGTGGAGCCGGGTTGCAATACTCACAGAGCCTTCAGACAGTCTGATAGCATGGGTATATAACCCGCTTTTGGAAGCAGCAGTAATCACGGCTGACGACTGAGTATTATTTATATATGACGGTAACTAAATAATGCTATGACCTTTTTTGTATTAGTAAAGTCTTTAGTAAAAAAAGTTATATCTGCCAGCTTGTTATGTACTGTAACGCTCAGTTTTGCATTGTCAGGTGTGGTAACCAGCGCATTAGCAGAATATAGCATTGAGACAGAAGTCGATGCTTACTATAGCAATCTCGGTTACTACCAGGACCTTACTGAGAAAGCCATTCCTGAAGTCGTTGAAGATGATGAGACCAGTGCATATAGCCGGCTCTGGGACAGTGCTTTCACGATGCCTCGTTTTATGCTTATAGAGCTTGGCGTATATCCGTTACCTTATGCTGGCGCTTATATGAAAGAACAGCACCCTACTGCTTACGATAAGGTCAGTATTGGCAATTTAAACCTGATCCAGGCAGTTACGGCTGGTTATGAAGAACCCTATGCGCTGTCGCTATTTTTTGGAAGTATCGTTCGTTTTGTTCAGCCAGGTGAAGAAAAAAAGGTAAAAAATCGAGGTTATACAGGCTATCTATTTAGCTTCGGTGATCAGCACATCGTGCAAAATACTCTGGTGGACGACAGGTGGTATGAGCTTGAGTGGAAGATTAAAGGCGATCAGGATTTTGAAGAAAAAACATTAAGCTGGAGTCTGAGGGTAGGCGGCAAGTTTCATGATAATAGTGATATCACCGATGTTTTTCATATAGGTGTACGTCGTAACCATCTCGATGCGGCTTCAGATGAAGTAAGCTGGTTTCAGAATGCCGACATAGATTTCAAGATGGAAGTTAACAATGAAACATTTGACGTTACACAGCTCAGTATTTTTATAAACAAGAAATGGCCGGCGCCACTATTTAAAAAAAGCACATTTGAATTCGGTATTGGTCTTATTCATGAGCGAAATAAATACATCGGCTCTCTGGCGCCGCAGTCTAATGATCTTCAGTTGATATTACGGCCGAGCTTTAAGTTTTAACTACTCATGTTTATTATTCTAAGATTTTAGTTATGTTGTCATTCCGACAGAGTATTGCTGTGTATTTCAGCAATGTGACGAGCAATCTTGAAGTTTTGGTCTTGTCTGAGAGTATTAAGATCTCTGCCTCTGGACGAGATGACAGAAGAAGTGATCTTTGATATGAAAATAGCTCGTTGGATTTCTGTTTATAGTCGTTGAGTATGGCTGCAGGTGGCGCGGTTAAACTAGAACTTTCCCCGGTAAGTACTCATCGTATGAGTTGCATTGATCAGCTTTAGGGTCTAGTGCTCGCCCATTAGTTTTCTTATGCGGTATACATATCCACGAGTTTCCCTGGGTAGATGCAGTTTGATTTCCTCCCAGTTTTTTTCTTCACTGGGTGTAAGTTTCGAGGCATTCAAAATTCTACCGTAGCCGGCGTTATAACTGGCAAAGGTCATATAGAGTTTATCCTGTGCTGCTGTTTTCTTGAATTTTCGGTATAACGTTCGATCATAATAGATGCCTGCGGCTATATTCCATTTAGGTGAATCAAGCTTGCTGATTTGCGGATTCTTTTTACTGATCTCATCGAAGGTGGAAGGCATGATCTGCATTAATCCGCTGGCGCCAACATGACTTTTTGCTTCCTCAGATAAACCGGATTCTGCAATCGCCTGTGCTTTGAACCAGTGCCAGTCGAATAAAGGGCCGAAATAACGTTTGCTGTATTTTTTGAAATGCCGATCGTATTTGTTTGTCCACTTATTCGAGTGAACAGGGTGGTCGATAAAACTTGCAGAGACATCTTCTATGTTTAATGAAGTAATAAACAGGACCAGTAAAAAAATAACAGGTGTCCGCATAAGGCTGATGCGAGAGTAGCGAACGCCCAGATTATCAGGATGGATTACCAAGGTGGATTAACCGGGGAAGATAAATAAAGGCGGATGAACATAGCTGGTTAACTAAGGCCGAGGCCGATAACCAGTCCTAGTGAAATACCCAGTCCGATAAAAATACCCATAACCATCAGGCCGACGGCGATATTGCCCTTGCCCAGTTCATCGCTGATATTAAAGTTGACCATACGATTAAACATAGTGCAGCTTATTTTCATAAATACCAGCGTTAAAATTCCGCCGAACATTACGTATACAAAATTTAAAATGATGGGTGGGATGTCGATCATGATGAAACCTGCCTATAGTATATTTTCTATATTGTTTTAGAGTCGCTTGTTACCGGTATTACTGGCCGCCACCAAGGCACTCTGGCGAATCGGCCACCTTGCCTTTTTTAAACCACTCTTCCATGGTCAGTGTGTGTAATGCAAGGGCGTGAATGCCACCTTCGGAACGATCTTTTTGCAGCTCATCTTTTAATACGCTGTTTACCATGCGATGACGTGCGACCAGCATCTTGTCCTTAAAGTCGTCACAAACGATGGTTACCTTAAAATGTGATTCCGAACCTTCTGGTACATTGTGCATGAAGCTTTCGTTTATCACCTCCAGGTGTTCGGGTGAAAATGCGTCTTTTAATTTTTTAGTAATGTTGTCTTGTATGCTCATGTTTGAATGATAGCACAACACGGGATTCATACACCCGGATACAGGGTCAAGTGGCTGGCGCAGATGGTCAAGTCTTCTTTTGGCGTTTCGCTATCCTACTGTCATGAAGTTACCTCATAGCTGGTAATTCATACCTTTATGGCAAGTGGTGTTGCATGACGGGTTCCGACCATGCATCACTTGCCAATTTTTTTTCTTTCCCTGACTGTAAACCTTGCTTCACTGCTGTTATAAAACGAAAAATGAATAAAAACAGGCTTTGGAGAGCAGTAGTTGATAATCAGATGTTATTCATTATCTAGTGACTGCCACTTTTCATCGATGTACAACTGCAACGGTTGATAAGTGTTTTTATAGTGCATTTTAGGATGGTTCTCTATCCAGTAGCCCAGGTAAACATAATCCAGTCCGAGGGTTCTGGCATAGTCAATCTGTTGCAGTATACAAAAAGTGCCGAGGCTGCGGCGTTGCATTTCAGGGTCAAAAAAACTGTATACCGCTGAGATTCCGTCACTGACAATATCCGTAACGGCGACGGCAACCAGTTTGCCGTTTTGGCGAAACTCCAGGAATTGGGTATTGCTCCAGTCACAATACAGAAACTGTTTGAAATCCTCTTCGGCAGGGTTTGCCATAGAGCCATCGAGATGGCGAGAATTAAGGTAACGGCAGTAGAGATCGAAATGCTCATCACTGAAGCCGGCAGTGACAGAGCTTAGTATTAGATCCTGATTACTTTTTTTGCAGCGGCGTTGCGAACGGCTGCTTTTGAAGTCATTCACTGGAAGCCGGCAAGCGATGCACGCCTGGCAGTTTTTTATACTGCTATTATGGCTGTGATGGCAATGGGGGCGATAACAATGCGCGCCGCTGCGGCGAAAACCATGCTGAATAAGCTGGTTATATATCGGTACGTTAAGGCGCAGCTTTGGGTCTGGAACAAGGTTGCTGCTCATCCTGTCCGTGAAGTAACCACAGGGTGACTCTGTAGTGATATATAGCTGTAACTGTCGTGATGTCATGTCTATAAGTGTAGTACTGAAAATACAACGCTCGCCTGTGAGAATCGCGGAGATATCTGTAAACCAGGTGTTCCGTGATATCGGTATTCAGGCATTAATAGTTTAACATGTTAGAAATACGCGGTATTGCGATTAAATGGTATAATCTCGCGCTAATTTTTTACAGAACATACAGTTATGAGCATGAACCAAGAACAGCGTATTAAACATCTCCATGAAGCCTTAAAACAGCGCATCCTGATACTTGACGGCGCCACCGGTACGATGATTCAGCGCCATAAACTGGATGAGACTTCTTATCGTGGTGAGCGTTTCGCTGACTGGCCGAGCGATTTAAAAGGTAATAACGATCTGTTGGCCATCACTCAGCCAGAGATTATATACGGCATTCACGAGCTGTATCTGGATGCCGGCGCCGATATCATCGAAACCAATACCTTCAATGCGACCCGTGTTGCGATGGCCGACTATGATATGCAGGATCTCAGTTACGAGATCAATGTTGCCGCGACTGCACTGGCACGAAAAGCAGCTGACAGTTTCAGTAGCGATGACAGGCCGCGTTACGTTGCCGGTGTTTTAGGGCCGACGAACCGTACCTGTTCAATTTCACCTGATGTGAACGATCCCAGTTTTCGCAACATCACTTTTACCGAGCTGGCTGAAGCCTACGCTGAGTCAACACGTGCCCTGATAGAAGGCGGTGCGGACATCATCCTGATCGAAACGATCTTCGATACCTTAAATGCGAAAGCCGCTATTTTTGCGGTCAAGCAGGTATTTGACGAAGATAATGTCGAGTTACCGATAATGATTTCGGGCACTATCACTGATCAGTCAGGACGTACATTAACCGGCCAGCTTACCGAAGCATTTTATAATTCACTACGCCATGCTGAACCGATATCTTTCGGTTTGAACTGTGCCCTGGGCCCGGAAGATCTGCGCCAGTATGTTGAGGAGATGTCACGCATATCCGAGACCTGTGTGTCAGCACACCCTAATGCAGGTCTGCCAAATGAGATGGGCGGTTATGATCTGGATGCTGATGATATGGCAGTAGCAATCGCTGAATGGGCGAACAGCGGTTTTCTTAATATCGTCGGTGGCTGCTGCGGGACAACGCCTGATCACATCCGGGCCTTTGCAAAAGCTGTCGCTGATATAAAACCCAGAGTTATTCCTGAGATACCGGTGCAGTGTCGTCTCTCAGGATTAGAGCCATTCAATATCAGCGAGGATTCCTTATTTGTTAACGTCGGCGAACGCAATAACGTAACAGGGTCAGCATTATTTAAACGCCTGATCAAAGAGGATAAATACGAAGAAGCCTTAAGCGTTGCCTCAGAACAGGTGGAGAACGGTGCACAGGTTATCGATATCAACATGGATGAAGGCATGCTGGAATCGAAAGAGGCGATGGTCAAGTTTTTGAACCTGATCGCTTCTGAACCGGATATCTCACGGGTACCGGTGATGATAGATTCCTCCAAGTGGGACATTATCGAAGCAGGTTTGCAATGTGTGCAGGGTAAATCTATCGTCAATTCGATCTCACTGAAAGAAGGTGAAGAAAACTTTATCAGGTATGCCCGACTTGTTCGTCGTTATGGCGCAGCCGTTATCGTAATGGCATTTGATGAAGATGGGCAGGCAGATACCTATGACCGTAAAATTGATATCTGCACCCGCTCTTATAAAGTGCTGACTGAGGTCGTTGGTTTTCCGCCAGAAGATATTATTTTTGATCCGAATATCTTTGCCGTTGCCACGGGTATAGAAGAGCATAACAATTACGCAGTAGACTTTATCGAGGCTACGCGAACCATAAAACAGACACTGCCGTATGCGATGGTTTCCGGTGGTGTGTCTAACGTTTCATTTTCATTTCGCGGCAACAATCCCGTGCGCGAAGCTATCCACTCCGTATTTTTATACCACGCGATTCAGGCTGGTATGGATATGGGTATCGTTAACGCCGGACAGCTTGCAGTGTATGACGATTTGCCTGAAGAGCTGCGCGCAGTGGTCGAAGATGTTATTCAGAATAAAAACGCAGAAGGTACCGACCGTCTGCTGGAAATTGCGCCGCAGTTTATGGGTGACGGTAGCGTAAAAGAAAGCAAAAAAGACCTTGCCTGGCGAGAGCTGCCAGTGGATGCACGACTCTCGCATGCCCTGGTAAAAGGCATAACCGATTTTATCGATGAGGATACGGAAGAGGCTCGGCTGCAGGCAGAGCGACCGCTGCATGTGATCGAAGGTCCGCTGATGGATGGCATGAATACCGTTGGCGACTTATTTGGTGCCGGCAAAATGTTTTTACCGCAGGTGGTTAAATCGGCACGCGTAATGAAAAAAGCAGTGGCGCATCTAATGCCTTACATGGAAGACGAAAAGGAAGGCGACTTGCAGACCAACGGTAAGATCCTGATGGCGACAGTCAAAGGTGATGTGCATGACATCGGGAAAAATATTGTCGGTGTCGTGTTGCAGTGTAATAACTATGAAGTGATCGACCTTGGCGTTATGGTACCGGCAGAGACCATTCTGACAGAGGCGAAAAAACAAGATGTCGATATCATTGGCTTATCCGGGTTAATTACCCCGTCACTGGATGAGATGGTGCACATGGCATCTGAGATGCAGCGCCTGGATATGCATATGCCGTTACTTATCGGTGGTGCGACTACCTCACGTATTCACACGGCTGTAAAGATTGATCCGAAGTATACGAATGCAGTTGTTTATGTTGCAGATGCCTCGCGCGCTGTAGGCGTGGCCGGCGAATTATTAAGTGAAGAGCGGAGTGCCGATTACAAGCAGGACATAAAAGACGAATACCATAAGATGCGCGAAGATCGCAGTAAGCGTACAGCAAACCGTAAAACATTCACTTTGCAGCAGGCGAGAGAGAATGCTTACAAAGGTGACTGGGAAAACTATACGCCACCGAAACCTACCTTCCTCGGCATTAAAGTATTTGATGATTATTCATTGCAGGAACTCTCCGAGTATATCGACTGGACGCCTTTTTTCCATGCCTGGGAGCTCGCTGGTAAATATCCGAAAATACTAAACGACGAAGTCGTTGGTGAAGAAGCAAGCCGCTTGTTTGATGATGCGCAAAAGCTGTTAAAACAGATCATTGATGAGAGATGGCTGAGAGCACGCGCGGTTATCGGGTTTTTCCCGGCAAACAGCAGGGGTGATGATATCGAAATTTATACCGACGATGAGCGAACTGAGGTTAAAACAGTGTTGCATCATTTACGCCAGCAGATGGCGAAACCGGCTGATCGTCCAAATAGCTGTATCGCTGATTTTGTTGCGCCAGCAGATTCTGGCAAGCAAGATTATATCGGTGCGTTTGCGGTGACCGCAGGCATAGGCATCGATGAACACGTGCAACGATTTGAAGATGATCACGATGATTACAACAGTATTTTACTGAAAGCGTTAGCCGACCGTTTAGCCGAAGCTTTTGCTGAGTGTCTGCATGAACGTGTACGCAAAGAATTCTGGGCCTATGCTCCGGATGAAAAACTTTCGAATGAAGAACGGATTGCTGACAGTTATCAGGGTATACGCCCGGCACCTGGTTATCCCGCCTGCCCGGACCACACTGAAAAAGCGACCTTATGGTCATTGATTGAGCCTGAAAAAAATGCCGGCATTACTATTACAGAAAGCTATGCAATGTTGCCGACTGCAGCGGTATCTGGTTTTTATTATTCTCACCCTGATGCAAAATATTTTGGTGTAGGCAAAATACAAAAAGATCAGGTCGAAGATTACGCGAAACGTAAAGGTGATGAGCTTGCTGTTGTCGAGCGCTGGCTTGCACCGGTGCTGAACTATGATGCATAACGGGATGATTGATTGACTGTGGCAGGTTGTCGGGTTTTTTAATTGATGCCATAGTTGATATAGGCGTGCTAACTTATTGTTTATAAAAGTATAAATTTTTTCGGTTGCTTAAAAATACTTTTATTTGCCGTCGAAAAACATTACAAGTAGAGTTGTTCTAAAAGCTTATTCAACTGTAATGGTAATAAGTCAGATATTTAGGTCAGACATTAAATCAAGTTAATTCAATGCCTTGCGGTAATAATGATTAATTTCATGGCGTTATTTATATGACAGGCTTGTCTTTGGCATGATTGATGCAACTATTATTGATATATTCAATCGATATAATGATTTTTTCGACGTGGATATATGGTCTTGGCGAGTAATTGAATAGGGCTCACTCTTGCCATCTCCAATGTGTAAGACTCTCTTATAACCGGTGCTTTGCACCGGTTTTTTTTGCCTGCATGGATGGCAAAGACTGCTCCAGACAATCTTTTTGCATTTTCGCTATTCCTGTCGATCACATTAAGGGACTGGTTTTGAAAATGTGGACATTTAGGAACAGGGCTTTTATTCCTGCCGAACTTTTTCAAACGCTAAACCGAGTTGAGTCATTATTCTTTACCGATACAGGCATTTGTTAAACTTCGGACACGTCCATCAGTGTGGACCTGTATACGATATTCTTTTCACGTTTTCCCCTATCTTTTTTTCTATAGGCTGCGCTTTACTGTAAAATTCGCGGCATGTCTTTAATACGCTTACGAAATATCAACGTCAGTTTTGGCGGTCCATCCATCCTTGAAAATATCAGTATGTCTATTGACGCTGGTGAACGGCTCTGTTTGCTCGGACGAAATGGCACCGGTAAATCAACCTTGCTAAAAGTGATCTCGGGTGAGGTGAAAGCTGAAAGTGGCGAGCTGGAATATAAACAAAGTTTAAAACTGGCAGTACTGGATCAGGAACCGCGTGGAAATCTGGAAGGCAGTATTTTCGATGTTGTCGCAACGGGGCTTGGTGAAAACGCAAAATATCTGCAAGATTATCATCACGCGCTACACAATTTTTCTGAAGAGAGTAACGATAAGACTATCGCTGAGCTTCAACGGGCGCAGGATCAGGTCGATATCCACAACGCCTGGCAGTTGAATCAGCAGGTAGAAGAAGTGTTGAGCCGGATGAAACTTGACGGTGATGTTGATTACACTTCTCTCTCGGGCGGAATGAAACGTCGGGTTCTGCTAGCAAAAGCTCTGGTTATAAAGCCGGATATTTTATTACTGGATGAGCCGACCAATCACCTGGATCTGAATGCGATCCAATGGCTGGAAGAGCAATTACTGAGTTATAAAGGTGCGTTAATGTTCATCACGCACGATCGCTCGTTCATGCGTAAGTTATCGACCAGGATCATCGAGCTTGATCGTGGCAGCCTGACCAGTTATCCGGGAAATTATGATACTTATCTAAGACGTAAGGCCGAAGCTCTGCATGCTGAGGAA
>Ga0316204_10012710_pt1 | contig 10211 bp, 10 predicted proteins | sample 6monrhotite_MG_2_FD_205661 | JGI IMG/M metagenome (GOLD analysis project Ga0316204, IMG submission 205661) | Microbial mat bacterial communities from mineral coupon in-situ incubated in ocean water Damariscotta River, Maine, United States -... | ecosystem: Environmental > Aquatic > Marine >... | reverse complement strand
AACTCATGGAGCAGAGCCGCGAACAAACACAGTCCAGCGTTGAACAAACAGCGAAGGCCGGTGATGCCTTGGCAGCTATTGCCGATGCCGTAGAAAAAATCAATGACATGAACACTCAGATTGCCAGTGCTGCAGAAGAACAAAGCACGGTAGCGGAAGAGATCAACCGCAACGTGACGAGCATCAGTCAGATCGCCGATGAAAGTGCACGAGGTGCCGAGCAGACCGCCCGAGGTAATGAAGAGCTGTCCGGGCTGGCCATTGAATTGCAGAAAGTGGTGGGACAATTCAAAATCTGAAACCACTCTCCCCAAACCCATCACGCAACACATAACTATAAATAAATTCCTTAAGAAAGCAAAATACCGTTAATTAATACCTTCATCAATAATTTTATCCGGTTAAATCAACAGCCTGCTAAAGTTTTTCGCAGCAACAGCCGACAGTTGAGAAAAATAGAGTGTGGCGTGCCTTGAAGCATCGAACTTCTGGCCAAAGGAATCCCACGAACATTTTCCATAAACACATACAAGGGTTCCAAAGCCATGAGTAATCCGCTGCACCTCAATCATTACACCATCAAAACCAAAATTTACGGCATATTAGCGGTGTTCATAAGCGCATTGGCCGCCAGCACCCTTTACGCTCTCAGCAGTATGAACCAGATTGGTGAAGAATTAACCTCTATCGCCGAAGAAGATATCCCGCTGATACATGTGATATCGCAAATCACCGTTCATCAACTGGAACAAGCGATTAACTTCGAACGCGCCTTGCGCTTCGGAGAAAAAATAGGCTCCGAAACTAAAGCTGAAGCCCATTTCGACAAGGCTATCAAAAAATTTACACATTTTTCCCAGCAGGTAAATAAAGCATTCAGCGACAGTCAACAAATTACTGAAGAAGTCATAAAACTCGCCCGCAACGACGATGCACACCAAAAATTCAAGCAGGTTGCCGACATATTGAAACATGCCGAAAAAGAACATAGAGATTATACCAAGCACGCTGAACACATCTTTGAGCTGGTCAAACAGCGCAAGCTGCACGAAGCCTTTGAAGCGGCCGAAGCTGTTGAGAAAGAAGAGGAAACCATTGATCACAAACTAGAAACCCTACTGGTGGACATCGAACAATTTACCGAGACGGCTGCCCTGAGTGCAGGACAACATGAACAAGATGCCTTTAGTACTCTGAGTGTCATCGGGCTGATTGCCGCCCTGCTGGGTGGCACAGTGACTTTTCTGGTGGTCAGAAGCATTACCTTGGGGCTCCGCAACGCAATCCGTGTGGCCCAATCTGTGGCTACCGGCAACCTGAATAAAGAAGTACATGTCGAGGGTTCCGATGAAATCGCGCAATTGTTAAGCGCTCTGAGTCTCATGCGCAACAATTTGCATCAAATGATCTATGAAATGAATCAGTCATCCACAGAGCTGGCGGCTGCAGCCGAAGAACTGGCGGCGGTTAGCGAAGACACGAACCGCACGCTGCATGAGCAACAGTCTGAGGTACAGCAGGCGGCTACCGCTATCAATGAAATGAGCGCTACCGTGCAGGAGGTTGCTAAAAGCGCGCAAGATACAGCCAATTCCGCCACACAAGCCAGCACGGAGGCTGGCGAGGGACAGCAAGAAGTCAGCAACACTATCGACTCCATTAACTCCCTGGCCACCGTAGTGGAAGGCGCCACCCGCGTGATTCATCAAGTCGGTGAGGATAGTGGTGATATCAGTACTGTATTGGATGTCATCAAATCCATCGCCGAGCAAACCAACCTGCTAGCACTCAACGCTGCTATCGAAGCCGCACGTGCTGGAGAACAGGGACGTGGTTTTGCTGTCGTCGCTGACGAAGTACGCACCCTCGCCAAACGCACCCAGGAATCCACCAAAGAAATCGAGGGTGTCATCGCACGATTGCAAGACAGTTCAAAAAATGCGGTTCATGCTATGAAGGAGGGCCGCCACCAGACCGAAGCCAGCGTAAAACAGGCCGCCAAAGCGGGTGATTCTCTGGAAACCATTACCCAGGCAATCGGCCACATCAGCGATATGAACACGCAGATCGCCAGTGCGGCAGAAGAGCAAAGTGCAGTGGCCGAAGAAATCAATCGCAACATCACCGCCATTAACGACGTTGCCGAACAAAATGCGACGGCCTCGAACCAGATCACCGCCTCCAGCGAAGAACTCTCGCGTCTGGCCTGCAATCTGCAATCTCATATTGCGCGATTTGAGATTTGATTTTTAGTCACTGATTAATTTAGGGTTACGGGAATGAATCAATTCACGTAACACTGAGGTCGCATAACAGCCTGCGGGTAACTCAAAGCACAGTTGCAGGCTTTCTCCTTCGTGCATCCATTGCCACTGAAAATCAGAAACAGCCAGCCGTAAAGCACGGCGCTCCTGCTTCAAACCCGCTTCCTCCAAACCTTCACGATAAACAGTTTGCCCAGCAAGTGTGTTTTGTTCTAAAAGTCTTGCCTCCTGTTGACTGGCCAATTGACCCCGGCCCCACAGCGGTCCCGAAGGCAACACATCCCCTCTCGCCAAACGCTGCTCAATTTCTTCATTCAATTCATCGGCGACAAAAAAACTGCGGCTACCGGCAAGCATCAAAACCTCTCCTGACAATGCGTGCAACCAGTTGCCTGCCACAACACGCGCCGCCAGCACTTCGTTGAATAAAAATGAGCGCGCCGAAGAAAGATAGAGACTGCGCTGGTGTCTGGCTTTCACTCGCCGTCCATTGAACATAGCGGTCACATCGGTCAGATTTTTCCCGCCACGACCAAAACGTTGTTCACCAAAATAATTGGGCACACCCTGTTTTTGAATAACCGTCAGTTGCTGTTCCAGCATCGTTTGATTAGCTTGCCCTGCAAATTCGATATCGCGCAATATGATCACGAAGCGGTTGCCTTGCAAAGCACCGCGCTGCAATTTGCGACGATGACGCTGACTTTTGAGAATCTGTAGGTCGTCATTTTCAACAGCAGACCAATCCGGATCAGGTTTGCCTGGTAACCACACACTGAACCATTGCGTAGTGATGGCATTACGGTCTTTAAGTCCAGCATAACCAATATCACGCACTTTAACATTCGCATGCCGCGCCAGTTTTTGTGCTACGTCAGCGGTGTTTTGATTACGCTTGCGCACATTAATCAACAGATGTTCACCTTCACCGTCGAACTCAAAGTTCAGGGTTTCATCCACTTGAAAGTCTTCTGGACAAGAACGGATAGTCGCAAATGCGGCTGGTTTTCCCGATGCACGCGGCCAATCGGGCAGTAATGATAATATTGCTGACGCTGACATTGTGGAAATATTGAGCTTATTGCTGAACGAGTAAAACTACGGCATGGGTGGCAATACCTTCGCCCTGCCCGGTAAAACCCAACCCTTCCGTGGTAGTCGCCTTGACGTTAATCTGACTGATATCGGCATTCAAATCCGCTGCCAGGTTTTCACGCATGGCGGTAATATGTGGCGCCATTTTCGGCGTCTGGGCAATAATGGTGATATCCACATTGCCCACCGTTAGATTTTTTTTTGTTAACAAGCCCACTACCTTGCGTAACAAAATGCGGCTATCGATATTTTCAAATTCGGCACTGTTGTCGGGAAAATGTTGACCGATATCACCCAGCACCGCTGCACCCAACAACGCATCGCATAACGCATGAATGACAACATCACCGTCAGAATGTGCGACAAAACTTTTTGTAAAAGCAATGCGCACACCACCTAACATTAAGTGGTCACCTTCGCCGAAACGATGTACATCGTAACCGTGTCCGATTCTCATCCTATCAACCCTTTTTTACCTGAATGCATCCTACCGACTACTGACCTTGCGCTTAAATAAATCAGTACGCCGACTGACCAATCTATCTAAAAACAACATGCCATCAAGATGATCAACTTCATGTTGCACAGCACGCGCTTCGTAGCCTTCACTGTTGAATTTGTGTTGTTTGCCCTGTTCGTCAAAAGCAGTAAAAGAAACCTTTTCCGCGCGTATCACATTGCCGGTAAAATCCGGCACGGACATGCAGCCTTCTCTGCCCATCACCATACCATTCCATTCGGTAATTTCAGGATTGATCAACAACATGCAACCATTGTTGCTGGAACCAGCAGGCAACTTGCGCATACCGGAAACATCAACAATCACGATACGCTGAAAATAACCGACTTGTGGGGCCGCGATACCGACCCCACCGGGACCAGCGCGCATGGCTTTTTCCAATTCAGCAACAAAATGTTGCAGTTCAGTATCAAAAATTTCCACCGGAGCTGAGACCTGCTTGAGGCGCTCGTCCGGGTATTTAATGATCTCCAGACTCACAGCAACTTCAGCCGACCAGGATGTCAATAGGCGTCAGCTGCGTTTCCACGCCTTCTTTTTTGATAATATCCAACGCTGACCGCAGAGCGGGCACACCTTCGTTTGCACACCCTTCAATGTGCATAATATAGATGGGTGCGTCTTCCGTCCCTCCCACATCCGAGGTCAGGTCGAGAATATCCAGCCCGGCTTCAGTCAGCGCACCGGTGGCATGAGCAACAATGCCCGGACGGTCTGCACCATAAATGCTGATGCGTACGTCGGGCTGGTGATGGTGATGCAAGCCACCTTCGATATGATCAATATGCAGATGTAAGCCCAGCGACTCAACTTCGCTTTGCAACACTTTTTGCAAGGCTTTCGTCGTTCCTGTGTATTGCACCATCATCATCATGGTGAAACTGGTGCCCAGGCGTATCATTGAAGTTTCACCCAAATGGCAACCACCGTCGTACAGGGCGTGGGTCACATGGGCAACAATACCGGGGCGGTCTTTGCCCACCAGGGTGATCATATACCAGTGTTTGCTCATTATGATTTCCTCGAAGTCCGTCCCTCGATACTATGCTAATGCAATGTCGAATGGGTAACGTAAATCAATGATACACCCGCGGCAATCAATACGACCTGCTGAATCGTGGCACTGGCTTCGGCCCGTTTGTGCAAACCTGGGATCAGATCCGCCACCGCAATGTAAATAAAACTGGAAGCCGCTACCGCGAGCACATAGGGTAGCAGGTGCTGCATGTCACTCAGGCTCCAATAAGCCAGCAAGGCTCCCACAATAGTCGCCAGACTCGACAATACATTAAACAACAACGCCTTACGGCGGCTGAAACCACTGTGCAGCAATACCACGAAATCTCCTACTTCCTGCGGGATTTCATGAGCCGCAATAGCCAATGCGGTCACAATCCCCAGATGGATATCGGTCATAAAAGCGGCGGCAATCAATACACCGTCCACCAGATTATGCATACCGTCGCCCACCAGAATCATCCAGCCAGCGGCGGCCTCTGTGTCCTTGTGTTGATCGTGCGGGGTATGTGCTTCACAGTGATCCGAGTGGCAATGTCGCCACAACACCAGCTTTTCCAACAGAAAAAAACCTAACAGACCAAGCAGTACCGCTGAAAAAATAGTGTGGAAATCTTCGACGCCCGGCCCAGCCAGCGCATGAGGCAACAAGCCTAAAAAGGCCGCGCCCAGCAACGAACCTATCGCAAAACTCACCAGGTGTGGCACCAGCGTTTTACGCAAACCCTCGGGCAACAGCAAAAAACTGGCAGCCACGATCACACTGAGTAGTCCGCCCAGCAGGCTGAAAACAATGATCCAGGACAACAAACTCATATTGGGTTATTCCGCAAAAAATAGGGGCTCTGATTATTGTCATTCTGGCGAATGCCGAAATCCAAGAATCGCCGGATTTTACTGGATTCCAATGGAGCCCGCCAGAGATTCATTGATTATCCATCGATACCGGAAGCCCAGCGGGTTGGCTTGATACCCGTATCTGGCTGTCAGGTGGCCTGATCACCTGGATCTGGCCGCACATTATCCTATGGGTATGCCGCCGGGAAACCTTAAACAAATCATCAAACAAACTCGGAATATGGGTCGGCACATCACTCGTGATCAACGCATCACAGGGAGGATTATTTTCGGTAAATATTAATGATGTTGGCTCCCTGCATGTAACGTTATTGATGCTGGAAGGGTTTATCAGGCTTAAGCCTGATACTCCGTCTTGCTGTGAGACAAGCCTCGCTATTACTTATTGGGCTCTGGTTTTCTGTTTTGTATCTTTCCAATATTGTTGATGTATTAGAAAATATCTGGATTGTTGGTGCCGCATTGTTTCTCTTTTTCCGTGGACGTACAGTGCTTCGCTACACCATCAATAAAGATAAAAGACCGTGATAAGGTCAAGGTAAACCATCTATTATTTTTTGAAGGCCGACCAGACCAAAAGAATAGGTCGTGAAACCACCTAACCCTGTAAAATATAAACGGCCCTTGCAGGCTGGGTCTTCACGCTTATCACCAATCAGTTCAGCTAGTGCAGGTGCATTTTCATATTTGGATAATCTGGCGTTCCTCCTTAAAAAAACTTCCGCCCATGCAGTTTGATGACAGGCCAATATCTCTCCATTTCCCAACAAGCCACTACCAGGGCTCTCTCTGATTCTGCTTTCTTCAGCAACAATCAAATCCACTAATTTGTACAAGGCCTTATTGTATCGCGCATAAGGTGATACCAGTTGATAATGCGATCGGTTGACATGTATTGCTTCAGAAAGGCCAACCAATGGTGATAATGCGTACACATGGTATTTATGGGAAAAACTCCCACGAGCGAGTTCCAGCGGCAATGCCCCGCTGGGTTCGAGCACCCCATGCTCATCATGCCTGTCTTTCTGGATAATCTGTTCAAGCCCGACATTTAAACTTTCGTTGGCCCACAAAAATAAATCTTCATCATTACTGGCAATTGCTGCCCCTACAACTGCGAAGGCATCCCAATACCGATGATTGTTTTTTTGAGTATTTGGCCCAGCGTTATAGGTTTGATAGATAACCTGCTGCCGAGCAAGATTTTTCATCCATATCTGGACTCTTTGCAGCTTCTCTGAATCCAACCCCTCAGCATTTCGTATTTTTAAAAAAGCTTGTGATGCTGGAACTAACACATTCGTTACCGTAGACCTCCCTGCGCTACCTGAAACATTTCCCATTAACGCATATGAGGAAGCCCAGCTATCCAGATGTTTTAGCGTGCAGGCGGCTATCTGAGGGTCTGCGGTAGGCGTTGTAGCATATTGATCGGCTAGCTTAACGACGGTCTTCGAGAAACCTCTTGTAACCGATATAGCAGATAAGTAAGCTTCTTTTTTAACAGGGTCCACGGTGCAACGACAACCGTCATCAACATCCATGTATATACTATCAGCATTCAAATCTACTACAGGATCTTCCGGGGTTGGACAGCCCTGATAGGCTGAAACATTGGCATATGAAGACCATTTGTCTCTGTAATATTCAACATCATAGGGCGATATCAATTCCGCGATAGCGGGTAATGCAAAAAACATGGTTACCAATATAATTGCAAGCTTTTGTAATACAGTATTCATAATACACACTATTTTTAGTAAAAAAATCAGGCAAAAAGGGATTGAGGGACTAAATATTAACCACATCTACACCTTCATCCTGCGGCCTTCTTCGCCTCATATGGTCAAGTTTTACACCGTACTGTTGCTCAGATAAGAGGTCAAGTATAAAGAGTCAGAGCCCTTTAAGAAAACCATCCGGCCTCCCCCTTCGCGCCTGGCCAACTTTGGTTTTTAGTTTTCGTTCAATCTTTTCCCGAAAATAATCATTGCCCAACGGCGTACCTGTTTGCCAAGCGGCGCGTATAGACTTTAGTTGGTCCGCATCAATATGTGCCTTGCACAAGCTTTTGTAATTTTCACAACGCGCAACTTTCGTCCTGCCCATCGCCGTATACAAAGGATGCTCAGTCACGACAGTATTATTCTTTCCCTGCGCATTATACCGATAGCTGCTCCAGCGGTAGTAACTCGGCGCATTCACTATATTTGCCCGAATCGGGTTCAATTCAATATAACGCATACACGTTAGCAAATATTCTTCATCACTCACCAGCGACGCCTTAAATCGCCCTTCCCAAATACTGCCACTCGTACCGTATGTATGATTAATGTAAGGAACGTATTGCCTGCCAATATATTGCATCATCCGACTTATTCCCGGCTTTTCACGCGGCGTGGCTAAAATATGGATGTGATTAGTCATCAACACATAGGCATGAATGTCGCAGTGATACCGCCCAGCGGCCTCCTCCAACCACCCGAGGTAGGCTTGATAATCACCGTCATCAAAAAACACCGGCTCCTGACTATGGCCCCGCTGAACGATGTGGACGGGAACGCCCGGCAAGAAAAATCGTGGCTTACGTGGCATAGTCTTTGCTCTTCCGTGGATTGTCAGCTAGATTAACAGAAAATAGGGCTCCCTCAAAGGGCTCTGACCCCTTTTATTATTGAGTCAATAGCTGTGGTGATACTAAAAGCCTAAAATGTGCGCACGGGAACTACATTGCCTATTGACACGGACTGGCTTAGAGGTAACCTCTTAATTTGCTCAATTGCCAAGTTAGGAAATATGGTAGACAAAATAAAACATTACTGGATATCTCTGCAGTTTGAAAACGCATTGTGGGTATTGTGTCACATCAAGAACTATAAAAATAATTAACAGCAACTCATTCGGATAGAAATTTCTTCTGATTAATGAGTTGCTGTTAATTTGAGATAATTCTAATAATAATCAGTAACGGGGAGGAAAAATTCCATCAAGTGCTATGCAGTAATTAACTACCGTGTATGGCTGCTTATTCTCAATAGGATGCCCGTTACCTGTAGCACCTATTTGTAGAGATTCATTACTTAAAGCAACATCAGGGGAAGTCGAACTGTATATTCCATTTCCATTGGCGCTTCCGGCCAATACCGTATTTGATGAAGGTGTAGAGGAACTACCTGCTGAACTGCTTGCCCTAACACTTGCAGTATGAGTATGAGATGGCAACTGAGACGCTACTAAAGTGACAGTACTTGCACCACCACTCTCTCCCATCCAAAATCCCGGCCCCTGATGAACCAGTACACGGCCTTTTAAATTGGGCAATGCAAAAGTGGTTGTTCCATTTCCACCATACCTGGTGCCAAGTAGCGCATACAAGGAATAATTTTCTTCAATTTTTAATAATTGACCATCTGTAAATGCCCAATTTTTAGGACAAAAATTAAATCCAAATGCTCTAATTTCACCAATAAAAGGTTCACTCGCATTTGCTACTTGGCTACCCACAAGACCACTTAGCATCAAAATTGTACCGGCTATGAAACCGACTCCTGTCCGTTTATCTACTTTCATTGTTTCAACTCCAATATTAGTCAATTCGAAATGCAGGTGGCTATACTTACGGACAAACCAACTCATAATTCACAATAACCTTAAATATACTACTACCGGTATCTGTTCCAACGCTTCGGGTAATTGACGAGCCTATGCAACCGCGTGTGCTCAGACTAGAGGACATAGCCTCTAACGACGTCATATTATTTATTCCAACACTATACGGTAGTGCGATATTGATATCGGAATCATCAAAAGTTGATGTGCATGAGCTAGCGTTACCAACAATTTTGCATTTACGAATAGCCTTTTGCTCCTCCTCAGTATCTTCGTTAACATAAATTGCTAATGCCGTACATGTAGCACCATTAACATTTGGAGTATTACCTTTTGAGTTTACTGCAATGACATTGCAAGTAAACTCAGTAGCGGCAAACGAAACATTGGCGATCAACAATCCTACGATGATAAGAAGGGACAATTGGAATAACATTCTTCCTTTCATGAAGCTCTCCTTTTTAATTAAAGACTGAAAATATATAGATAACATACTTATTGTCAACAGAAACTTTAATGAAAAGCCATAATCTTATTGCATCTAATCAATGGGGCTATATATGGACACGCTCAATAAATGCTGGTGTTCAAAAAAAGAACAAAAAAGGGACGCAACCCAATGTCATTAAGTTAAGTAGTAGCCATTGATTCACTTTGCCTTTTTGTAGTTTCCATGAAACGTTTTGGTCTTTTAATAAAAAAGGGGACGCAACCCAATGTTATTAAGTTAAGCAGTAAGCCATTGATTCACTTTGCCCTTTTATAGTTTCCATGAAACGTTTTGGTCTTTGATTTCCGCCGCTGATAATGCCTGTTATATCGTACCGGTTCTATTGTGCAAGCCATGT
>Ga0316204_10012709_pt1 | contig 10212 bp, 7 predicted proteins | sample 6monrhotite_MG_2_FD_205661 | JGI IMG/M metagenome (GOLD analysis project Ga0316204, IMG submission 205661) | Microbial mat bacterial communities from mineral coupon in-situ incubated in ocean water Damariscotta River, Maine, United States -... | ecosystem: Environmental > Aquatic > Marine >... | reverse complement strand
GGCGCATCTGCGCCTCCATCGAGCCGGAGACGTCGATGATGAACAGGACGCGGTGACTGATGATGCGGATGCCGAAGAACTTCGAGTTCGTCACCTGCTTGAGGCGCCGCAGCTCCTCGCGCTCGCGGGCCTTCTCGAGGTCGGAGAGGCTGATGACGTCGGCCTTGTCCCCCTCACGCTCCCACCAGGCCAGCCAGTTCTTCTCGGCCGCCCGGAACGGCTGCCCGGTCAGGTCGAACAGCACGTTGGCGCACTCGACCTTCATGCGGCCGACCTCGCTCTGCATCTGCTCGATGATCGGCCCGATCGTGCGCTTGTCGCGCAGGGTCGCGAGGCCCTCGATGCTGGCGAGCCGCGTCGACCAGTCGGCGTGCTTGAGGTTCTCGGTCAGGAGATCGAGGTGCTTCGCCCCGTAGTCACGCCCGAGCTGCGTGAGCGCCGAGTTGCGCACCTCGACCTCCTCGTCCTGGACGTAGGCGAGCAGCTTCTTCTCCCAGTCGGAGTCCTTGCCGTTGAGGATGCCGAGCTGGTCCATCAGGAGGGCGACGTAGACCGGGTCGGTCATGTCCAGCATCATCGCCTCGATCGGCTCGGCCGACTCCATGTCGCCGCGCTTGACGAGGAACTCACAAGCGGAGAAGCGGACGCCGGGGTTCTCGTCGGCCAGCAAGTCGCGGACGTCCTCGTTGAGGCCGTCCAGGTCGGCGTTGACCAGGGCGCGGAGCACGAAGCGCTTCTCGTAGGGCTTGCCCTTCGTGACGGAGCGCTCGAGCTTCTTGTTGGTCGCGGGGTCGTTGATCTCGGCGATCAGGTCGGCGAGCGCGAGCCGCAGCGGATCCGGCGTCGCGAACTTGCCGGCGTCCTCGACGAAGCGCTTGGCGACCTTCTTGCCGCCCGACTCCTTCATCACGCTCGCCGCGAGGGCGCGCAAGCGCACCGGAGTCTCCGGGTGCTTGTAGAGGTCCTCGGCGTACTTGACGGCCTTCTTCAGGCTCCGCCCGCGGTACTCCTCGAGCGCGATGTACTGGATCGCCGGGTAGTCACTGTCGAGCGCGGTCGTCAGCTCCTTGTCCGGTACGTCCTCGATGATGGCCTGGAACGCCTTGTAGGCGAGCTCGGGGAGCTTGTAGACGATCTTCTCCGGCTCGTCGTCGTCGCCCTTCTTCTTGTTCTTCTTCTTGTCCGGCTTGGCCCCGTCCAGCTCCTTCTCGTAGACCTTCCGGTACCAGGCTTCGTCGTCCTTCGTCTTGCCCTCGATGTGCAGGTCCAGGGCGCGCTCGCGGACCTCGTCTTCCGCGGCCGACTCGACGATCAGCTCGAGGAACGCCCGGCCGTACTCGGGGCTGGCGCCGAGGCCGTCGAGCGCCGCGTCGCGCAGCTCGAGGTCCGGCGAGCCGGTGGAGACGTCCATCAGCTGCTGCATCGCGAGCTGACCGGCCTCCTCGGTGCCGTCGAACTGCGGCAAGCGGCGGATGATCTCGATCCGGATGTACAGGCTGCCCTGCGTCTCGTAGAGACCGATCAGCCCCTCGGCCGCGGGCTGCGTCCCGATCGCCGCCAGTCGATCGAGGACTTCCAGGTCCGTCTCTTCCCGGTTCTTGCGAACCTCCTCGACGAGATCCTCGACCTCATCGAATACGGGCGCGGTCGGGGCGCTCGGGCCTGTGGCGAAGGCGAGGAGCGAGAGAGCCAGGGCAGTGCGGAGCATGGCGACGCTGGGGTTCACGGGACGTTCACGACCCGCTGAACAAGGTGGGCTAGTAGAGAGACCCGGAGATGACACGGCGCGAGCGCCGGCCTGTCAACTTTCGCCGGTTTCAGGCCGATAGCCGGCCTCCCTTCCCTTAACGACCCGGCAGGCAGTGGGAGTTGCCCGAGCACCGTAAAAGTGCCGTGACCCCTCCGCTCACCGGCCCCCAAGACTCGCCCGTGAAGAACACCGCCGTGATCCGCCCCAACGGAATCGTCACCGCAGAGCAAGCCCGAGGTCTCCTGAGACGCTTCCGCGACCTCAACCTCGGCCCCTGCGGCATCGAAGTCAGCGACCGCGGCCGCGTCGTCGTCTCGGGCTGCCTGTCCATCGACGCCCCCGTCGAGGGCGGCGTGCGCTACTCCCTACGCGAGGTCGAGGGCGAACGCATGCTCGTCATCCAGTGGGACGACGATCGCCTGGTGCTACGCCTGACGGCTGCCGACGACTCGGCGATCGACGGCGAGCTCGGAGTCCAGCTCTCCTGCGACGGCCTCGGCCGCGTCTCCGCCCCGGAGCTCGGCGCCCGCCTCCACCTGGAGAGCTCGGACGCACGTCACATCGAGCACTTCCTGCGCCGCATCGTGCGCGCCGTCTACGCTCAGGCCGGCCGGGCCGCGTAGCGCCATACGGTGCCGCACACGAGTCCGCCCCCCTGACCGGTTCGAGTCAGGGGGGCGGATTCGTGTGCGGCACCGCATGGCGAAGTCAGGCTCCGCTCGCGGGCATCGGCTTGGGCAGAGTCCAGCGGAGCGTGAAGGCCCCCACGCCGGCCAGCGTGAGCCCGAGCAGGGCCAGCCAGCCGACGATCGGAAGCAGCGCCAGGGACCGGGCGGCCAGCGCGCCGACTCCCGCGGCGAGGACCCGCGGTCCGAATCCCTCCGGGGCCCGCCGGCCGAAGGACATCAGCAGCCCGACGCCGAGGGCGTAGATGCCCACGACGTAGCCCGCAACTCCCACGCACCAGGCGGCGAGGAGAGACAGCGGAATGAGCAGGATGCCGAGCAGGGTCGATGAGAAGAGGGAGATCACGATCACGGCGAGCACGATGCCCGATCCCCCGATCGCCGACTCGAAGAGGAACCCGCGCAGAAGGACCCGACGCGGCTGGCCGAACACGGCGCGTCCGAGCTCCGGGACCTTCTTGGGGGCGATCCCCGCTGCCAACGCCGCCAGCGCGGTGAACGTCACGATCTGAGTCAGGAGCTGGACGAGCACGTCCTGCGTGCTCGTCCGCTCCGCCTCGGCGGCGGCGCCCCCCTGCTCGAAGCGGCGTCGTTCGATCCGGTCCTCCGGCACGACGGTCGGCGGGACGAATTTCTCGCCCGGCTCCTGCTCGAGGAGGATCAACTGGCCATCGATTCGAGCCCCGTCGGAGAAGCTCAACGAGCCGCTCTCGACCTGCACGTCCCCCAGGATCGGCCCCTCGATGCGCACGTCGTAGCCGGTGATCAGCGCGGACCCGGCAATCGGCCCTCGGACGACCAGCGTGTTGCCTACGATCCGCAGGTCGCCGCCCACCTCGCCGACGCGGACGTCGGAGCCGGCCAGCGTCGCGTCGCCCGCCACGTTTCCGGTCAGCACGAGGTTCATCCCGGCCATGTACGCGTCGCCGCCGACGGCGCCCACCATCTCGACCTGGCGACCGGCAATGTGAGCGGATCCGGAGATGTCGGACGCTGCGCGCACGGCGCCGCCGGCGATGAAGAGGTCGTCCACGCCGACCTCGTCGAAGGCCACGCTCGACCCCCAGACGAAGCGGTCGTCACCGAACTCGGTGACCTCCGTGGCTTGCTGCGCGAATGCCGGCGCAGCGAGGAGAAGTACGAGCGGGAGGAACGAAGTGCGAGCGTGCCTCATGGGTCTTGTTCGTGAGCTAGTGGACGGCGGGAATGTCCCAGGCCTCGACGAGTCGCCCGCCGACGACTCGCCAAACGACCACCGCATCGACCTCGATGTCCTGGCCGTCGAGCGTCATGCGGTTCCTGGTGTGAGTGACCACGAGCTCGTCGCCGCAGGGCATGATGGAGACGGGCGTCACCCGGAACGTCCCCTGAGTGCGCCCGTGCAGCCGCTCGAAGAACGAGCCGAAGGCCCGCAGGCCGACGTGGTCGCCTTCGAGGTCCGGCAGCCGCGGATTGACGTAGTGCCAGACGAAGTCCTCGGAGAGGATCTCCTTCGCGGAGTCGAGGTCCCGCAGGTCGAGACGCTCGAACAGACGCACGTTGGGGTGCTCGTCGACCATGGCCGATCTCCAGATACGTCAGTCCGGTGATGACGTCAATGGTGTCCGCAGCGAATCGGGTCCTGCGGGGTCACCCCCCCCACCACCGATACGGCGGGACCTGTCGCCGACGAACGCCCCGAGCCGCAGGTGCTACAGCCGCGACTTCTTCTCGATCAGGTCCGCGAGCAGGCCCACGGTCAGGACCTGCACGACCGCGACGAACATCAGCACGGACTTGTCCGAGAGATTCGGCGCGTTGACGTCGAACCAGATGTCCCAGGCGAGCGAGCCCATCAGGACCGTGCCCAGCAGCAAGGTCAGCGGGTAGAAGACCTTCAGCGGGCTGAAGTAGAGGACCGTGCGGATGATCAGCGCGGTGAAGCCCAGGGTGTCGCGAATCGGACGGATCTTCGAGCTGCCCGAGCGGTGGGCGTAGTCGATCGTGACGTAGTCGACCGGATGGCCGTTGGTCATCGCCGCCAGCGTGATCGTCGTCGTGAAGCTGAAGCCGTTGGGCAGGATCGGACGGTACTCGAGCACGAACTCGCGGCGGAAGGCGCGCAGGCCGGAGTTCAGGTCCGGGATCCGCGAGCCCGCGAGGAACGACGCCAGGTGGCGCAACGCTGCCTTCGCCGGGCGGCGGATCAGCGGGATGTGGACGTCCGCGCCGAGGCGCGCGCCGACCGCCATGTCGAAGCCGTCGTCGACGCGCTCCAGGAGGTCGACGATCCGGTCCTCCGGGTAGGTGCCGTCGGCGTCGGTGATCACGACCACGTCGGTCTTGGCGAGCGCGAAGCCCGTCTTCAGCGCCGCGCCGTAGCCCTGGTTGTGGCGGTGCTCGTGCACCCGCAGCTCCGGATAGCGCTCCTGGAGCTCGTCGAGCTTGGCGCGCGTGCCGTCGGTCGAACCGTCGTTGACGATCAGGATCGTCTTCGGCACGCCCAGGTCGAGGCCGCAGAGGCGGTCCACGACCCCCTCGATGCCGTTCTCCTCGTTGTACGCGGGAACGACGACGGTGATGCCGCCGGCGCTCAGCTTGGGCGCTTCGGAATCGATGACGTTGGGCTCGTGGGTGGCGATGGGCAGCTCCGCTGGGCGCGAAGTCTACGCGCTAGGGTGGGCCGAGTCATCGCTCGACGCGCAGGACCTTGCGGGTCATGCCCGTCAGCGCCCCCTCTTCCAGCTCGGCGCGCGTGAACCAGCGCCAGCCCGGCGGGGCCTCGCCGACGAGCTCCGCCGCGTGCAGCGCGGCGCGAATCCGGTAGCGCGTGATCGAGTGGCGCACCTCCCCGAAGGTCGGTCCGAGGCGCAGCGACGGCGCGCCGCCCACGTCCGGCAGCGCGCGCGGGAAGAGCTCCTCGCCCCCACGCTCGGTCGTGGGGAACTGCCACATTCCGGCCATGCGCCCCTCGGCGGGCCGCCGCTCGAGGAGCACCTCATCCCCGCGCCGAACGACGTGGACCACCAGCTCGACCTCGGTCGGCGGCTTGCGCTCCTTGGGCCTCGGCAGGACGTCGACGCGGCCCGCCTCCAAGGCCGCGCAGCCCCGCGCCAGCGGGCACTCACCGCAGCGCGCCGCGCGCGAGGTGCAGACCGTCGCACCGAGCTCCATCAGCGCCTGGTTCCACTCCCCGGCGCCCGTCTCCGGCACCAGCACCTCCGCCAGCGCCCAGGTCGCCTTGTTCAGCTTCGTCGAGCCGACCGGGTCCTCGAGCGCGAACAGCCGCGCGAAGACCCGCTGGACGTTCCCATCGACGAGCGGCTCCGGCAGCCCGTAGGCGATCGAGAGCACGGCGCCGGCCGTGTACGGGCCGATGCCTGGGAGCGCGAGCGCCTCGGCCCGCGTACGCGGGAAGGCACCGCCGTGCTCGGCGACCAGGACCCGCGCCGCCTCGCGCAGCTTGCGCGCGCGGCTGTAGTAGCCGAGCCCGCTCCACAGGCCGAGCACCACGTCCTCGTCCGCCTCGGCGAGCGCCTCGACGGTCGGCAGGCGCTCGAGGAAGCGCGCGTAGTAGCCGAGCACCGTCTCGACGCGCGTCTGCTGCAGCATCGCCTCGCTGATCCAGATGCGGTACGCGTCGTCCGTCTCACGCCACGGCAGCGCGCGCTGCTCGACGCGGAACCACGCGACGAGGCGCTCGCGCAGGCTCGCCGCGCGCGCAGGGCTGGGGAGGTCGGAAGCCACGCCGGGAGGATACGCCGCGCCCGCCACCGGCTACACTCCCGCCCATGCGCAGCCTCTTGATCGGGTTCTTCTCCGGCCTGGTGCTCTCCGCCCTGCGCGCGCCCGTGGGCGTCGAGCTCCTGCAGATTCCCGCCACCTCCGCGGGCGCCGCGATGGCGTTCCGCGCCGGGGCCTTCCTCGTCATTGCCGTCGGCCTGCTGCTCGGAGCCCGCCGCAGCGGTGAGCGCTTCTCGCCGCTCTGGATGCTGACCGGCGCGACGCTGGGCTACCCGCTGAACGGGCTGCTCGGCGACAGCGCGAGCCCGCTGTTCGACCAGCTCACGGTGAGCCTCTTGATGGTCGCCCTGCTCGTCGCTGGACATCGCGGTCGTGGGCCCGAGGCCCGGCCGAACAAGGTCCGCCTCCTGCTGTTGGGGCTCGCCGGCGTCTGCGGCTGGTTCCTGATCGGCCCCGAACCGGCGCTGAGCCACGGCAAGGCCGTCCTCACCGCGATCGTCGGGGCCTTCGCCATCGCGGTCGTCGGACGCAGCACGACCACCCCCATCGAGGACGCCGAGAGCGACGCCGAGCGGCCCGCGAACGGCACGCTGTTCGGTATCGCCATCGGGGGCGCCGGGGTTGCGATTCTCGTCGAAGGCCTGGCGCGACACCTGCGCCTGCTCGGCGGCGGACTCAGCGCAGACGACAGCGTCTTCGGTGCCGTGTTCCTCGCGCTCGCGCTGTTCGGCGCCCTGGCCTTCGGGCGACTGATCAAGGAGACCAGCCGAACGCTGCTCACGCGCGGTGTCCTGTTCGGCCTGGCAGGGCTCGTCGCCTGGGGCACGTTCCGCGTGCTCGGGAACTTCGCCGACCCGCGCGGCGTCGACATCTTCATCCGCAACGCGGGATTGGACAGCTCCTACCACGGAATGCTGCTCTACGACGTTCTGCTGGCGGGGCCGGTCTTCGTTCTACCCGCGTTCCTCGTGGGCACCCTGGTCGCGCTGCACCGCACGCCGCAGGAGCTCGGCGCGCTGCTGGTCGGCGCCGCGGGTGGGCTGGTCGTCACTCCGCATCTGCTCGTGTTCGAGGCGGTGGACGGCGAGGTCCTCTCGCAGTCGCACTCGGCCGGGCTCGCGCTCTTCGGTGGCACGATCGCCGCGGGCGGCGCGATCGTCTCGTTCCTCGGCACGGCTCAGCTCTCGACACCTCAGCGGCTCGTCGGCTGCTTGCTGGCCGTCGCGGGCATCGGCCTCTGCCGCTTCCCCGAGCGGGAAGCGATCTCGATCGTGTCGCCGTGGCTGCTGCGCTCTCCGGTGACGGAGCTGATCCTCGACACGCCGACCGGGCTGGTGACGATCGAGCTCGACAACGAGGGCACGCGCGTCGCCACCCTCGACCGCCGCGAGCTCACCCCCCGAACCGAACTCGTCGCCGTCGACCGCCGGCGCCTCGACCTCGCCTGGAGCATGCTCGGCGAGCCCGAGGAGGGCGCAGGCCCGCGGGTCCTGCTCGTGGGCCAGCTCGATCCGAGCCGCGCCCTGCACCTGCTCGACCTCGGCGCATCGAGCGTCGACCGCACCGGTAGCTGGTACGCCTCGATGGAGCTGCTCGAGCACTGGCTGTTCGAAGGCAACAGCGACTGGGTCCCCGGCGAAGTGGTCGCCCCCAGCGAGGCGCGCGTGCGCCTGGCTGCCGGGCGCTACGACCTGATCCTCGTCCCGCCGGTGACCGGCGACGCGCCCACGACCCGCAACCTCGCCTCGCCCGCCGACTCCACAGCGGTCGTCTGGCTCGACGGCGCCTCGGGCATCGAGACCCAGCACTTCGGTTCGTTCGTCCTCGCGACAGCGCCCGGACTCACGGAACTGCAGGTCGCCGTCGTCCGCGGCCCCCAGGTGGAGGCGGTGCGACTCTCCACGGCGATCGACCGCCCCGGCTTCCTCGTCGCCGGTGAGCCGCGCGACCGGCTGCCCACCCTCGAGCTCCTGCAGCTGCACGAGCCCGCGCGCCCGGATCGCCTGCGCGCTCGGCTGGCGGAGCGCTTCGCCGCCGCGGAGCGTTCGCCCGGTCTCGCAGCCGGGCTCGCCGCGCACTTCGAAGCCCAGCGTCCGAACTCGCCGTTCACCGACCCCGTCGAGGCGGTCGACACCTCCGACGAGGCCTGTGAACGCTTCGCCGAAGCCGCGTCGGCCCCGGAGCCCGACGCGCTCGCGATCGAGGTCGCCGAAGCCCTCGCCTTCCTGCTCGGCCGTCAGCGCAAGGTCGAGGAGATCGATCGCTACCTGGCCGGCCCCGCGGAGCGCCACGCACCGTGGCCCGCGCTCGACGTCGCCCTCGGGCTCGCCGCGCTCGAATTCCTCGACCCCGACCTCGCGCTCGAACACCTCGTGCGCGCGCACTCGGCCTTCCCCGGCACGCCGGAGTCGCTCGCGATGCTCGCCGAGGCCCAGGCCCAGACGGGCGACGACGCGGGAGCCGTCGTCAGCCTCGAGCGCGCCCAGGCCCTCGCGCCGGGGCTGCACGCCCTCGAGCGCCGGCTGGCCATCGCCTGGGTGCGCGCAGGCGACCCCAGGGGACCGGAGGCCGTGCGCGAGGCTCTCGCGGTCCATCCCGAGGACAAGGAGCTCCTCGAGCACAGCGGGAGCGGTCCCTACCCGGCCCCGCCGGCGGGGCACCACACCCTCACGGGCCACCTTCACGCAGACTGAGGGGACTGGCCGAGTTCCGTGTTGGCGCCCGGCGCGGGCGCCGCGGACTCGGCCCGACTTGCCGCGGTTCTGGCCGTAGCAGGCCCTGCGCCGGGCGGAGCTCGCCCTAAGCCATTCTGTCAATTGAGCTTGCGGCCGCACCTGCACGGCCCACCAACACGCAACTCGGGCACTCCCGGAAGCGGTGAACGGGTCGTGGTGGGCCGCCGAGGGTCCTCCCCGATCGACCCAGGAGGGGTCTCGTGGGTCCCTCAAGGCCCCCTCTGAACCCCTTCAGGCCCTCTCCGGCCTGCGCTGGGCCTCCAAGGAGTCGGAGCCGGGCGGGCGGCCCCGACCTGCGCCCTGGGAGCGGGGTACGTTTCGTTGGTCGCTCGCCGCGGAGCGCCCCACGCCCTTCGAATCCGCAGTCCGGGGGACACCGCTTCATGCTCAGAACTCTTCGTGCGCCGCTCGCGCTCCTCGCGCTCGCCGGCTTCGGCCTCGGCCTCACCGCCCAAGCCCAGATCGAACGTCTCACTCTCGACCAGATGGTCGCCCGCACCGACGACGCCGTGTTCGGCGAGATCGTCGCCAAGGAGGTGATCCGCATCGATCACCCGATCGATGGTCCCGAGCTGTACTACACGCACCTGACGCTGAGCGGTCGCTCGCTCGCGACCGGCGAGGAGCTCTCGGTCGTCGTGACCTACGCCGGCGGCTTCATCGACGACGAACACGGGGTTTGGAACTCCGAGGCGCCCTCGGAGGAGGAGACGCGCCTCGGGACCGAAGTGGTCGCGTTCTACCAGTGGACCGACAACATGGGCGGCGACCTCGGCGCCAACGCGCTGTACGCGGCCCATGGCGGTCTCTATCGAACGGCGAACGGTCGCAAGGGACGCGTCGTCCTCGGCCGCGGCGAGGGCTACGCCGTCGCGAACAACGAACGGCTCACGGATCTCGACACCCGCGTCTCGAAGCTCCGGTCGCAGAAGATCGAGGAGCGTCGCTAGTGGCGAGCCTCCTCCGTGCAGCGTTGCCGGCCGCGGGGCTGGGCCTCGGCGTGCTCCTCGTCGCCGCGACGGAGCCGGCAGACGCCTACACCGTGATCGGAGGGAGCCTGGCCCACACCCAGCGGGACTTCCGCGTCCACGACAACTTCACGAGCGCCGCGGCGAACGACAACGCGACGCCCGACCCGATGTTCCCGGGCGCCACCGGCGCCGTGCTCGCGATCTGGAAGGCCAGCGTCGAGTGGGGCTCCAGCGCCCACGGCGATGGCAGCGGCGATCCCAGCCAGCCGGAGCTGGGCTCGGGGGGCGCGAACTTCGATCCGAGCTTCCAGGGCCTCGCCAGCGGCGTCGGCGGCACGAACGACAAC
>Ga0316204_10012708_pt1 | contig 10214 bp, 9 predicted proteins | sample 6monrhotite_MG_2_FD_205661 | JGI IMG/M metagenome (GOLD analysis project Ga0316204, IMG submission 205661) | Microbial mat bacterial communities from mineral coupon in-situ incubated in ocean water Damariscotta River, Maine, United States -... | ecosystem: Environmental > Aquatic > Marine >... | reverse complement strand
ATTGGTGGCAATCACGGCCGGACAGGGGACGACGGAAACGTTCGTCGTGGTTGACGTGGGAATCAGGGCCAGAGTGTGCGCGGCGGTTTCTGTCGCCGTCAGATCGAACGCGTAGAACCCACCCGACAGTTCGGTCGGGTTGGTGTCGCCAACCGCAACGGCTCCGCCGGCGTTCTGGTAAAGATTCGCAGAGATGTTCAAAGCGTCCCCGGTTTCCGGATCACCAGTTGATCGGTTGAACGCGTAAACGAGCCAGCGTTGGTTCGCGGTGTTTCTGATCATTGGTTTTGCTTCCTGCAATAGTCGGAGCAAGTACTGCCCCGCCGCGCTGTTGTTCAGAGCGGAAATCCACAACGAAATCTCGACTTCCGAAATGGTCAGCACGCCCGCGTCCCACAGCGTGGACAGTTCGGCCACCGGAAATAGAAACGCGTCTCGATCGACGGCCGTCAGGCCGTCCGCCGCGTGGCTGCGCGACATGGTCGTGAAGTAACCCGACGAAACGACGGCCTGCGGGATGTCCTGAACCAGATCAACAAACGCAGCGGATTCCGTCGGGACAGGTAGCACCGTCGGCGTTAGTTGCGCGCCGCCGGCGTAGGTCGTGCCGTCGATCGTCACGTCGCAGAATTCGAATTCGAACTCGTCCGCAGGTCCGAGACCGTCGAACCAGATTTCGACCTCGAGCGCATCAAAGTGATCTGCATCCCACGTGCCGGCTGCCCACGAGTCCGACAGCGTTTGAACGCCACCAGTGAACGTGAGAGTCTCAACGGTCGTCAACACGTCGTTGATCTTTAGACGAACGTTCAGGCCGATGAATCCGCCGGTGGCTTCGCCTTTGGCGCGGAACGTGACGGTGTGGATCGACTTTTCGCGGTAGATTTTCGTGGCGTCAGTGGTGCCGAATATGTTCGCGTCGGTTTGGTTGTTGCCGATCGTCACTGCCGTGGCGTTGTCCGTGGCCAGCGTGGCGTGATCGCCCCAGGTGGCCGTGATGTCCGAATCGAGCGTCAGCGTTTCGGAAATCGCCATCGAACCAGTGCTGCGCTGCAGTTCGAGCAGCGGCACGGGCGACCCGGTGAGCGTTGACACCTTCGCCCGCATTCGGGCCTGCACGGCACAGACCTGGAACAGATCACGAGGCGGCTCCGGCCCCATGATCAGCGACGTGTCTCCGGCGGCAGTGTCTAATGTCAGTAGTTTGGCGTCGTCCGGCGTGCTGACTCCGGCGTCGACCGCGTCGAAGAACGTTGGCTCGCTGGAAGTAAACCCGCTGTTCGTTCCATCCCCGGCCGGCTTGATAACGACCTCGCGCACTTCAGCCGGGTGGTAGTTGGTTTCCAGATGAAACGCGGACACCTTCATCGCAGAGTCGCCGCGATAGTCCTGCCGAAGTCTGACGCGGGCCGTCGCCAGTGTGGCCCGGTTGAGTGTCGCCAGCGGCGGCACGTCCAGTTCGCCGTGCTGTTCCCAGCCGATATTTATGTTTACCGATTTATTGATCAGGAATTCGTCGGTCAGCGGTGTCAGCTCATCCGCTTCGAACAGCTGTAAAAACAGATCGGAATGGTCACCGGTGGTAAGTGTTCTCTGATAGCGACACCACGCGGTAAAGTGATGAACAGAATCGAGATCGGAGGGCAGCGTTGACAGCCCGAAAAACACGTGAGAATCGGCATCAGGGAACGTGATGAACTTCGCGTCATCAGCCAACTGAACACGCGTGTTAATTGCTTCCCAATACGTCGCCTCGGTCGAAGCAACAGCACCGGAAACCGTGTGATCTGTCGCCGGATACAGTCGCTCGAATGCGACCGTCGACAGTGCTGGCAGTGCCGAATACTGTACTTCCGTCTCGATTTCAGAAACGAAGTGGTCGCCATTCGTGCCCGATGACCCTATTTTCAGACGCCAGCCCGTCAGCGCGTCGCGATCGTTGCCGCCGCCATGCGGGGACTCCTGGACGTGTTCTGACCAGTCCGAAAAATCTCCTTGGCTGTTTGTGTCTTTCTCGACCGGGTGGTCCTGAATAAACCACGATCCGGCGTTTGGTGCTGCTGCGTTACCATTCCCGCCCGGCATCTGTGAAGTTTCGTCGGCTTCGTAATGGCCGACGCTGGTGTTGTGTTTATCGCCGGCGACGGTCGAAATCTTGACGCGTGCCTCTGACTGCAGATGGATCGGCTGGTAGAAATCGGCCGGCGGGTCCGGTCCCATGACCAGAAACACGTCGCCCGCCTCGTCGGTCAGTTGCAGCAGTTCCGCGTCGTCGGGCGTGTCGATGCCGTGATGCACGGCTTCGTAGAACGTCGGTTCCGACGAGTTGTAGTTGTCGTTCGTTCCGTCGCCGACTGGTTTACAGGTGTACGTTTTTACCTCAATCGGGTTGTACGTCACCCAAACCGTAACGGCAGCGATTTCGGCAAAGTCGCCACCGTTGTGAAATTGGCGCAGTCGAACTTTTGCGTTTCGCAGTGACGCCCGGCTGTCGTCGCCAATCGGCGGAACGTCGTCGACACTGCGGTCGACAAATACTCCGTCAAGAAACGAACCAAGTAGCTGTTCATCCGTCAACGCCGTGACGCCGTCCGCTTCGAATAGCTGCATCAAGTATTGGGCTGGCGTGCCAGTTCCCAGCGTGTCGTCTGTCCGCTGACCAGTCAGCCGAAAGTTGAAGTGATGCGCCGATAGGTAGTCAGGCGGAAGCGTGTCGAAGTTGAACCACAATTCAGACGTGATATCGGCAAAAGTGATGCTGCTGGACGTACTGGGCGACGCGTCGCCCTTATTGACTGCGAGGACCGCGTTGCCGCCTGTGACCGTCATACCCGCCGGTGGGCGTTTCCAGAGGCCGATCAGCGGCAGCCATCTATACGCTGTCCACGACATTGGCGCGGTGTAGGTCGCGTCGACTTCGACTTCATACAGGGATAAAACACCCGTCGAGCCACCCAGTGAAAACGTAACCTTTGCGTCGTTCCACTTGGACGCTGTGCCGTCCGTGACCGTGAACGCTATCGTGTAATTTGTAGTCGTCGCTGAGTACGGAATCGTGACTTGATTCGTCAACGCCGTTCCGCCGGAATCGTAGATGCGGGCGTAGTGGAACCGGTCGCCGTCTTTCGTGGCGAATGTGCTGTGCCGGCTGGTGATCGTTGCCGCCGTTACGTCGCCGGCACCGGCTGGCAGGTTCTCCAGCGTGACGGAATCTGTTCCGGCCGATGCTGTCAGCTTGTCCGCATCAACGGGCGTTGCGACCCCGTTATTGAGGGATTCCCAGCGTGTCGACTGTGCGCCAACGACTGTGAACGAACCACCGGCTACGTCGCTGTCGGGCAATAGTGTAACCGTTGGCATCAGCTGGGGCCTTCACGGTTCAGGGCGGCCCGGCGTCGATGTTCAATGTCAAACGCTCGACGCTGTTGTCCCTTGCTTTGTTTGTCCCGCTGTAACTGCATCGCACCGTTGCGCCGTTCGTCGCGCAGCCGCTGGCGGTTGGTTGCTTCGCGGTCCTGATACCATTTTTCGTCGTCTGGATTCAGCAGAACCAGCTGGTGGCGTTTCAGGTACGTCGACAGATGGCCGAATTCGACATGCACGGGCACACGCCATTCGGCGATCGTCTCCACGTAATTGTCGGCCGCCGCCCAGTCCATCGCCGGAATGAAGCACAGGTGATGCGTTGGGTCGCCGCTGCCGGTTGTGTTGGCTTTGATCGGCAGCATGTTGTCGCGAGTGTTCGCGTGCTGGCCGGGAAACTCGCGATCCCACCAGCGCAGCCCATCGGTCAGGCACTGTTCCAGATCCGCCGTAAGCGAGCAGCTGACGACAGATACAAACGTATCAAACGTTCGCACAAAGTCAGTCGTTCGCGTCATCGTGATTCGTTCCGTAAGGCACCAGGCGGTTGATTGTTTGAATGCGGCCCGGACAGTTGCAGGGCCGGCCGGTCAGGCGTTCGATTCGTTCGGGCGTGACTCCCGCAGCGGCCGTGACTTTGGCCAGCGTGTCACCCAGGCCACGGGAAACGCGGGAGAAGTCCGGGCAGCCCTGACACCGCTTCAGCGGTCCCACGCCGTGCAGATCGCAATTGACCTGGCCGCCGTTCACGTAGGCCATGTGATGCACACACTGCCGCACGGCTTAGGACTCCGGAATGTCTTGTGGAGCGTCGCCCGTGACTTCGATGAGTTCGTCCACGTCCAGCGGTGTGAGCGTCAGTTCGTCCGGCAGGCTGGTCAGTCCCATAAACTCCCACCAGTTGTCTGTGACTGTGCTGGGTTCCACGTGTTTCAATATCAGCGGAGTGGTGCCGTTGATTTCGTCGCCGTCAAGCGAGTCCGTCTGCCATAGCCGCCAGCTTTGGGCCACCAGCCCGGCGTTGCCTTCCTGAATGTCCTGGCCTGTCGCTCCGCCGCGCAACAGCTTCTGGGCCTGGCACGCTCGGATGCCAAAGTCAGGATTGGCGAATAGCTGATCGAACCGGCCGACCGGCTGCCGAGTGACAAACGGCGACGCAAACCCGCGCGGGTTGATCCATTGGACTCCGCCGTCGTCGGTCGGGTAGTCGTACCAATTGGCCCGCTCGTTGTACCAAGACGGATACAAGCCCGGGAAGGTTTCGGGATTCGTCAGGAACCTGTCGTAAGTGTCGGGCGTCAGTGGCAGATAGGGCCAGTTCTGCACGTCAATTTCGTTGTTCAGGTAATACGGCAGCCAGTAAAGCCTCAGTTCGACACGATGTTTTCCCGGTTCGCCCACAACCGCCACGTGCCGCACTTCAATCCGAAAGCCTCGGAACACGTCGGAAAAACGCCACTGCGTATTGTTGATGCCGGCGTTGTTGCCTTCACAGTAGTTAGGCAGCGATGCCGGGTCGGGCGTTTCACCAAACCAAGCCGCCGGCAGCGACTGCGACGCAATACCGCCAGGCGGAAAGAACCCGTCAGGGTTGTCCTGCTGCCACGTCCGAAAATCGATCGGTTGAGTATCCCATCGAACGAATTCCGGAAGACAGTTCCAGACAGTGCCAATAAGTACGTTCCACTGCGCCTGGCCGGCCCACAATCGCCAGCGGTCGACTGTGCCCATTGCCGTTGACCAATCACACGTTGGCCAGTTGACGGCTCCCGGTCCGCGTACCAGTATCGAATCGTGCAGAGGATCCAGCTGCGGAAAGTATTGCCGAGTGTCCACGTAGGGATTCGAAATCAAGGTCTGCTCAAAATCGGCACCCGTACACCACGCCCGCTGATATTCCGGGACGGAGTAGCCGAACTGCCCGGCAAAATCGATCCACCAGCCGGCCACGCGTTTGGCCGTGTAGCCGCCGCCACAATCCTTTTCACAACAACCACACAGACGCATGTCAGGCCCCCGGCGGTGCGTCACGATCGTCGATCGCTTCGCAGTCGGCGAAAAAACAGAAGTGGCCGTCGATGAAGAACGCAAATCCGGGCGTATCGACAGCGGACGGAATGCCGCTGTGTCCAAACACGTCCAGCGTTTTGGCGGTCTGTTCGTATTTCTCTGTTGTGGCGTTCCACTTGCACACAGTGGCGTCGGCCTTGCCGGGATCCAGCAACGATCCGCTAAGGCTTTCGTTCAGGATCACGGCTTTCGGACGAAACACGGACGCTCGGCGCTTGGCAGTTGTCGTGTCCGCTTCGCCGCCCGGTTGCAATAGCGCCTGCAGTTGCCGATACATTTGATCGAGCTGTGTCAGCAGCTCCGGCGTCATCGCGTACAGGTCGCCCTTTGCCATTAGGTGACCCCCGGCAGGCTGGAATAGTCGGCTTCCGCGTATTTCTTCACCGTCAAATATCGCACCGTTTCCGGCGTCGGTGAGTCCATTTTCGTGCCGTCCGCATTCAGCGGGACGGGTTCCGAAGGTTCGGAACCATCGTCTTCGGTGATCGCTTCACGCTTGCCGCTTTTCAGTTCCCGGAACCCGGCGTCCATTGGCCGGCCATAGTGGGAATCGAGTTCGTCGACTTGAATTTCAAAGGAGAACACACGGAAGGCGATGTCGTTTCGTATCTTCTGTTCCGACAACCAGTCCGCCGGCAGGATGAAGCGGGCGGCATTAGAAGCAATCGGCACGCCTTCGATCGTGATCGTGCTGGCGTTGCAGGTATTCCGCAAGGCAAATACCCAGGCCGGAATACTGGCCACGTTGGACGACACCCGGAACCCCAGGGTGTTATCTTCCATCGACTGGATGACCGGGTCTTTGGCGGCGTTAAGAATTCCGTATCCGTCGCGATCGCGATGGATGGCTCGCGTGATCATTCCGGCGACGGGCTTAATGACAGGACGGTCCAACAGCGGGTTTTCGTTGGTGCCGCCGTCTTCGTCGGAATTCTCGTCGCTGTAGTTGGCGGTGAACTTGTAGACTCCGCCCTTCACTCGATCACAACCCACGTCACGACAGGTAACCATCGGCCGGCCGGCGTGGTAAATCGATCCTTCCAGCGGCAGATAGCCGGCTTCGACAAAGATTCCGCCGACAGTATCGGGCAGCATGTCGACCGGGTCGGCTTCGATCGTGACTTCCAATAGCCAGACCAGAGTGGCCGTGAACACGCCGTCTGACCGGCCAGCGGTGGCGGTCTGTAGCGTGAAGTCCAGCATTCGTGGATTGGTAAATGTGCCGGCGGGTTGCGTCATCCTCGCGCCCCCGCTGCTTTAAGTATCAAGCCTTCCTTGCTGGCGATTTCGCTCAGATGGCCGGTTTGTTTCTTCGCTTCGGCCAGCGTCGCTTCCGGCGTTTTGTTGGCTCGCTGAGCCGTAAAGATGGCCTGCAGAGCCGCTTCGCTGCCGCGTGCCAGTGCGCCGCCGGCTCCTTTGTTTTGCTTGCCGCTGGCTTTGCTGTCGTCATCGCCGCTGCCGCCGGCTCCGCCTTCCAGCGATGCAATGTCCGGCAGTTTGGCTTCGGTGCGGTTCTTGAATTCGTCCAGCTGAGCCAGGCGTTCGCCAATCAACGCCTGCATTCCGGTGTTCAGCCCGTTACCAAGCGATGTCACTTCGTCCTGCAGTGATTTTTCCAGCGGCGACATCACGCGGGCCGGGATGTCCGGCAGCGTTTCGATCATGTTCACGAAACCGTCGGCCAGTGGAGTCCACGCGACGTTGAACGATGCCGTGCCGCCGCTGGCGATGAAGTCCCACAGCTGGCCCATGATGCTGGTGACGTTCGTGTACAGGTTCTGGAATACCTGGTCGACGAAATGCAGCGACGTTTGCCAGATCTGCGTCCAGTTGGAACCGAACCAGTTCAGCAACGCCGGCAGCGTGGCCACAAAGAAATGCGTGATGCGGCCGAAGAATGACACCGCATCCAAACCGGACTGCAAAAACGCCAGCTTGGCCACGTCCTGCCAGTTCTTGAAACCGAATTCCGCCATCGCCAGAGCGGTGACCGCCAGTTCCATAAATGAACCAAACGTCGCACCGGATGCCCCTACAATTGCGCTGAAGACAGACGAAGTCAGTTCCCAGAAATACGTGATCGCCGCGCCCATCGTGGCAGCAACGCTCTGAAATAACGGCACCAGGGACTGCAGGCTGGCTTTGGCACCCTGAGCGAACTCGATGCCGCGATTCAGCAGGCCCTTAAAGTCAAAGGCGTCCATCATCATTTCGGCAGCGGACTGGAACGCGAAGCCGGCGTTGTCTTTGAACGTCGACCACAGGCCCGACAGCGTTTGGCTTTGAGCCTGCATTCCGCCGGCGAAGACTCCGCCTTCTGCGGTCGTCGATGCCAGAGCGTTCTGCAGATCGTTAAACCCGATTTTGCCCTTGGACACCATGTCCAGCATTTCGGACCGCGACTTGCCCAGAGCAGACGACATTGCCGTGTAGATCGGCACGCCTCGTTCTGCAAGCTGGTTCAACGTTTCCTGATTTACCTTGCCGGTCGATCCGGCCTTGGCGTAGATCGCGGCAAAGTCGCCGATCGGTTTCCCGGTGCCGGCGGCGATGTCGCCCAGCATGGTCATTCGGTCAATCAGCTGATTCGTCGACACGCCGGCATTCAGCAGCAGCTTAGAACCGTCGCGCAATTCTCCGAGCGCAAAGGGCGTAGACGCGCTGAATTTCTCCAGCTCTGCCAGCACCACTTTGGCCGCCGTGGCGGAACCCAGCAGCGTGGTGAAACCCACGCGAGCCTGTTCCGATTCGGCCGCCAGCTTGACGCCCCATGTCATTCCGGCCGCCACGCCAGCAACGGCACCCAGTGCGCCACGTACCAGATTCTTAGTGATCCCCCCGGCCAGACCGTTGATTGATCCCAGCGCCGATCGGCTTGCCGATCCAATGCGAGACCGCACCGTCGCGGCGAACCGTGCGACATGTCCACGCGCACCATTCAAACCGGCAGTGAACTGCTTAGTGTTGGATGCGAGATGGACAACGAGGCGTGACAGCATGGGCTATGCGTTCGGGTGTTTCGGGATGCGGGCGATTTCTCGTTCCGCTGCGGTTTCGTAGTCGTCGGTTGTCGACTGGTCGCGAATCAGCCGTTGCAGGTCGGCGAACGATTCCTGGAATCCGTGCTCACCGAAGGCGGCCAGCACTTGAGCGACTTCCACGTCCGGCGATTCGTCGGACTTGTGCAGATTCAGGGAGAACGCCGTGCCCACAGCGGAACGATGGTCCGCGTCGCGTCCGGTGATCGCTCCCGTTAATGAATCAAACGCCATCCACCAGTCGATCAGATCCGGCGGTATGGCGTTTAAGGCGGTTCGGAAGTCGAGTATCCCGCAGGACAGGCAGACTCGCATTCCGAACAACAGCCGCCGGTTCTTCTTTAGTTTCCCAGGAGGGCGTCCTGGTCTCGATCGTTCAGACCGTTGTGTTCGGCACACGCACTGAACAGGAAATTCACCAGCCGCGAATCGACTTCGCGTAGCTCATTCGGGGTCATGTACGGGTCGTTTTCGTCATTGACCAGGCACAGGCAGATGTACTTCCGCCGGCTGGCTTCGATGGCCGCCTTGTTTGGGTTGCCGTTCTTTTTGATCTGAGACGCCTCAAAGCGAGATTGCTCAGATTCCGTCAGTGACCGAACACGAACGCGGTAGCCTTCCACCATCGGCACGTCGAATTCCGCGTAGCGGCGGACGTTCGACAGCTGAGCCGACCCCAGCAGTTGCAGCGGGGCTTCCTTCGTTTCGGTCTTCGTGTCTTTACTCATCGTGCAGAATCAATCCGTTGAGTAGTCTGCGATTCCGTGGAAAGGGTCGGGAGTCTTTTCCGGTCCCGGTTTGTTGACTGGTCAGTGATCGAAGGCCGGAAAAGACTCCCGACCCTCTGCGGCGCTAGCTTTTCGCGGTGCCGGATTTCTTGTCTGAACCGCCCTGGCGTTTCAGGCCGTAGGCTTTGGCCAGTTCGCCGATGTGCTTCTTTTCGGCCGGGTCTTTGATGCTGTCGACGTTGTTGACCAGCTGTTGGATATTGGCAATTTCCGCCGGCCGTTCGTCTTCCATCCAACGCTTGACCCGCTTGGCGGTCTTGTCGTCGCCCGGTTCGCAAACCGGTTTGGAATTCATGTGACCCGGGCAGCACAGCACCCAGGCATCGGGGCCGGAGTGAACGAAGCCGGCATCGACATCGACTTCGCGAGACACGTCGTAGTCTTCGCCCTCGTTCAGAGCCGTTCGATGTGCGGCGGCGTTGTATCGCGGGTTCAGTACCTTCCCCGCGACCAGTCGAATGGCTGTAAACATGTTTTCGTCCTTGCGTTGAAAGGGTCGGGAGTCTTTTCCGGTCCCGGTTTGTTGACTGGTCAGTGATCGAAGGCCGGAAAAGACACCCGACCCTCTGCGTTCTGTGCGTTACGCCAGAGTTGGAGCGCTGGTGATCGTGATTTCTCCGTCTTCCATCAGCGCGTCGCCTCGGGCGGCTTTCTGGTTCAGGTTCTTGAGCGCCCCGGTGAAGTCCTGATTCTTGGGCGTGGCCGTCGACCAGATTCCTCGCCAGTCTTTAATCGCCGGCGTGTTGATCAGACCAACCAGCACCGTGTGAGTCGCGGCCGCCGGATCCATGAATTTTTCAAACGATGCAGAACCGCCCGACGTGCGGCCGGTCAGGCCCTGCGTGACGAATGCGTCGGTAATGTCGTCGGCGTCGTAGAACTCGACCTCTGGCGATTTGAAATCCAGATTGCGGACGCCAACAATCGTGGTCAGTGTGCCGGAAATGTCGACCTG
>Ga0316204_10012707_pt1 | contig 10214 bp, 8 predicted proteins | sample 6monrhotite_MG_2_FD_205661 | JGI IMG/M metagenome (GOLD analysis project Ga0316204, IMG submission 205661) | Microbial mat bacterial communities from mineral coupon in-situ incubated in ocean water Damariscotta River, Maine, United States -... | ecosystem: Environmental > Aquatic > Marine >... | reverse complement strand
ACAGATAAGCGGCCAGATAGCGGTCAGTGGTGTCGCGTTCCGCGATCATCGAGCGGCGTTCGGTTTCGGAAATATGAGTGGCGGTTTCTTCCAGGCGGTCGATCTCTGCCGGTTGCAGGCCATCGTCTCCCCAGCCATGGGCCGAGATCAACGAGCGATGCACAATCAGGTCGGCGTAGCGCCGAATGGGTGAGGTGAAATGTGCGTAGTTGCGCAGAGCCAGGCCAAAATGACCAAAGTTTTCAGGTGTGTAATAGGCTTGCTGCATCGACCGCAGGGTCGAGATATTGATCAGCTCGGCGTCATCGGTGCCCGCTGCGCCATTGAGCAAGGCATTCAGGTGCTTGGTCTGCAAGACCTGGCCCTTGGCCAGCGGAAAGCCAGCAGCCATGGCCGTTTCCCGCAGGGACTCCAGCTTTTCTGGGGCTGGTTCTTCGTGCACCCGGAACAGCAGCGGCGAGCGCTTTTTGATCAGGGTCTCGGCGGCGGCCACATTTGCGAGGATCATGAGTTCCTCAATCAGCTTATGCGCGTCCAACCGGTCACGAAAGGCCACCGAGGTGACTTGACCATTGTCGTTCAGCACAATTTTGCGTTCCGGTAGGTCCAGATCCAGCGGCTCGCGCCGGGCACGGGCCTTTTTCAGCGCTGTGTAGGCGGCATAAAGCGGTTTGATCGCTGGCTCCAAAAAGCGCTCGGTGCGCTCCGTCACTTGGCCATCCATGGCGTCCTGGACCTCGGCGTAATGCAGCGAGGCAGCTGACCGCATCAGCCCGCGCACAAAGCGGTGCGAAATCTTGTTGCCCTCGGCGTCGACCTGCATGCGTACTGCCAGACAGGGGCGCGGTACGCCCTCGTGCAGCGAGCACAGATCGCCCGACAGCCGGTCAGGCAGCATTGGCACCACGCGGTCCGGGAAATACGAGGAATTGCCGCGTTTGCGCGCCTCGCGGTCCAGCTCGCCGCCGGTTTTGACATAGGCGGCAACATCGGCGATGGCGACCCAGATGATATGGCCACCGGGGTTCTGAGGATCGGTATCCGCTTCGGCGTAGCAGGCGTCATCGTGGTCGCGGGCATCGGCCGGGTCGATGGTGATCAGCGGCATGTCACGCAGATCTTCGCGCCCCGATAGCCCCATGGGTTTGGCGGCATCTGCCTCGGCCACCACCGCATTGGGAAAATCATCGGGAATACCATGCTGATGAATGGCAATCAGCGACACCGCCTTGGGGGCAGAGGGATCGCCCAGCCGGTTGATCACGCGGGCGCGGGGCAGGCCCATGCGGCCCTTGGGGCCAGCCTGCTCGGCCTCGACCAGCTCACCATCACGGGCGCCCTGCATGGCGTCCTCAAGCACGATCCATTCATTGGAGGAGGACTTTTCAATCGGCACAATGCGGCCGCCCTCGGCGCCCTTGCGGAAGATGCCGATAACCCGTTTGGGGTTCACGCCAATGCGGCGGATGATGCGGGCCTCGTAGTGATGATCGGATCCATCCACCTTGCTCAACCGGGCCAGAATGCGGTCACCCTGTCCCAGGGCAGGGCCTGCGGGGGTGGTTACCACCAGGACGATCGGTTCGACCCCTTCGCCGTGCCACTCCAGCGGTTGGGCATAAAGGTCGCCATTCTCGTCCGGCGCCTTGACCAGCAGCACCGTCACCGGGGGCAATTGCTCGGGGTCGCGATAGGTTTTGTTGCGCTTTTGCAAATGCCCTTCGGCCTCCAGCTCCTTCAGCAGGCGCTTGAGATCAATCCGGTCGGCGCCCTTGATGCCAAAAGCCTTGGCAATGTCGCGTTTCGATGTCTGGGTCGGGTGGGCGCTGATCCAATCGAGGATCTCGGCCTTGGAGGGAATACGGGTCATATACCCCGCCTAGCATGGCTGGGAGGAGAGGTCATGGGCAAAAGCGCTGTGTCAGATGCAACCCTGCTATCGGTGGTCGGGCAGATCCGCCGCAGTGTCGACATCCCTAAGCTGATCAGTGAGCGCAATGCGATAGCCGGACAGGCTGCGCAAGCTGTCCGCCAGCGCCTGTTCGCTGGACCAGCGCACATTGCGAAACAGGCTGCGGGGCAGGCGTTTGGGGTGTTTGGCCCCGACCAGCCAATAGCCGCCATCCAGTGCGGGGCCAAAGACTGCGTCATGCCCCCCGAGCGCAGCAAAGGCGCGGGCAATATGGGCGCGGGTCACGCCGGGGATATCGGCGCCAATCAGGCAGACCGGTCCGGGACCAAATTTGCGCAGCATTGCCCCCATGCGCTGTCCCAGATCCCCCCGCCCCTGCGGCTGACGGGCCACATCGCCAGGCCAGACGCGCGAGGAGACGGCCAGATCTGGCGCAACGGCCAGAACGAGCTCCCAGCGGGGATCACGTAGGCGGCGGATCAGCCGGGCAGATTGATGGCGAAACCACCAGGTGGCAGCAATTTTGCCAATGTCACGCCCAAGCCGGGTTTTGACCCGGCCGGGGCGTGGCTCTTTCACCATGATGATCAGAACCGGCCTCACGCCAGCTCCAACACCATATCGCGGTGATCAATGCCAGCATCATCATAGATGGGTCCAAAGGCCTGAAAGCCGAGTTTTGTGTAGAACCCCAGCGCGTGGATCTGGGCGCCGAGTTTGACGCGGGCGATGCCGGGTGTCTTTTTCGCAATTTCGATGGCTGCGCGGATAATATCCGCCCCGAGGCCAGTGCCACGAGCGCTTTGCAGCACACAGACCCGACCGACCTTTGCCACATCGCCCTGAAACAGGATGCGTGCGGTGCCAACCGGGGTGCTGCCGTCCTGTGCCAACAGATGGGTTGCGACTGCGTCAAACGCGTCCTGTTCTTCCGCGACTGGCACGCCTTGTTCTTTGACAAAAACGGTGTGGCGCAGGGCAAGGCAGGTGGCAAAATCCCGGGTCTCGGCGATTGTGATGCTCATGCAAAATAGTCTTTCAGGATACGGGCATAGATGGATTTCAGCTGGGTGATCTGTTCAACCGGCACACATTCATCAACCTGATGCATCGTCTTTCCGACCAGGCCAAACTCAACCACCGGGCAGTGATGTTTGACAAAGCGCGCATCCGAGGTGCCGCCGGTGGTCGACAGCTCGGGTTTGATCCCCGTCTCGGCCTCCACGGCACCTGCAACCAGATCCGAAAGAGCACCGGGCGGGGTGAGAAAGCTCTCACCGGAGATTTTTATCTTCATCTCGATTGCGACGCCAAATTCTGCCGTGACCCGGTCCACCTCGCTCTGCAACCAGCTGCTGAGACTGGCGCCACTGTGGCTGTCGTTGAAGCGGATGTTCACCGTTGCGCGGCTTTGGGCCGGGATCACATTGGTCGCAGGGTTGCCGGTGTCGATGGTCACAACCGCCAGGGTCGAGGCATCAAAATGATCGGTGCCCTGATCCAATTGGTGGCTGGCTAGGCGGTCCATCAGCCGGGCCATGGCGTTGAGCGGGTTATTGGCACGGTGGGGATAGGCGGAGTGCCCCTGCTTGCCGGTCACGGTGAACCAGGCGGACATCGAACCGCGGCGGCCGACCTTGATCATCTCGCCCATGGTTGTGGGGCAGGTGGGTTCTCCAACCAAACAGACATCCATCTTTTCCCCCGTTGCCGCCATATGGTCGAGCAAGGCAGTGGTGCCGTCGATGGCATCGCCTTCCTCATCGCCGGTGATGGTCAGGATCACCGCGCCGTCGGGTGGGGTGTCGGTGACAAAATCAATGGCGGCGGCGGCAAAGGCCGCAACGCCAGATTTCATGTCGGTTGCGCCCCGGCCATACATCACCCCGTCTTTTATCTCTGCGCCAAAGGGTGGCATGGTCCAGGCGGCCTCATCCCCCAGGGGCACCACATCGGTATGGCCATTAAAGCCAAAGCTGCGCCCATGGCCCTTGTCCCCCCATCGGGCAAAGAGGTTGGAAATGCCACCACGATCCACCCTTGTGCAGGTAAACCCAGCTTGCGACAGCAGCTCTTGCAACATCTGCAGCGCGCCACCTTCTACAGGGGTTACAGAGGGGCAGCGGATCAAATCCGCAGTCAGACGAACCGGGTCGATGGGGGCCATGTGGGTGCTCCTGTGCGGCGTACGGGGGCACGCCCAAAATTAGGTTTTGAGTGATTTAACGCGCTTTTGGAGCCCGTGCAAACAGAGCCAGATCACGCTGTAAGGCGCAGCCCAACGCCGTCGCGGCCTGACTGGGGCCTTGTGGCGCAAAAGCTGCGCCCTGATCTAGGGGAAACTTACTAGCTGACACCTCGTAAAAATGCGTGGTAAAGAACAGTTAATAAAAAAGACCAGAGGCAGGTCACCAGCGAGCGGAACCACAAAAATGTGGATTTTGCCAATATATAAAGGGCCAAAAAGGTCCAGGCAGCGCAGCGGATCTTTCGCTGTGGCGTGACGGGTGAGTTGTCTCTCCAATTGAGGGTTGGAGCAAGGCAAATGGCGACAGCATCAGAGCTGGGATACGATACAGGTGCGTCTGCGACCGAGATGGCCGAAACGATTTTTGGCGACGGTGTCACCGTGGTCAGTGCCGATTACAGCGGCGACAGCCGATCATCGGCGATCTATTCAAACGGGGACGCCCTGGCCCCCGGTGCCACCCCCGGGGATAGCGGTGTGATCCTGTCAACGGGACGGGCCAGCAGCTACACCAACTCTAGAGGTGATCCCAACCGGGCGACTGACACCTCGCGCAATACCAGTGGCGAAAACAACAACTCGGATTTCAATGCTGCGGCCGGTGCCAGAACCTATGACGCCTCCTACCTGGATGTGAGCTTTATTCCCGACGCTTCGGTCATGACCGTGGAGTTTGTGTTTTCCTCCGAAGAGTTCCCGGAATATCAGGGCTCGATCTATCAGGATGTGGTGGCTGTGTGGGTCAATGGCTCGGTGGTCGAAATGGACGTCGGCGGTGGCGCCGCAAATCCGGGCAATGTCAGTGCTTCGATCAATGAAAATCTCTACCTTGATAACACCGGTGATGATTTCAACACCGAGATGGACGGCCTGACCATCACCATGACGTTGACCATGTATGTCAATCCCGGCGAGGTAAATGACATCCGCTTCGGCATCGCGGATGTGGGAGACAGCAGTTACGATAGTAATCTGTTGATCGCAGCTGACTCGGTGCAGACCGATCTGGTGGCGCTGACCGATGAGGTCCATGTGGCAGCGGATGGCAGCAAGGTTGTCGATGTGCTGGCCAATGACGTCAGCCCCTCGGGCGGGGTGTTGACGGTCACCCATGTCAACGGGGTGGAGGTCTCCGCTGGGTCTGTGGTGACGCTGCCGACGGGGCAACAGGTCGAGGTGAATGCGGATGGCACCCTGACGCTGCACGGTGACGGGGATATTGAGGATTTCAACTTTACTTATACCGCCAGCAATGGGGACAACAGCGATACCGGCTTTGTAAAAGCCAGCTCGATTCCGTGCTTTGTGGCCGGGACGTTGATCCGCACCCCGGAGGGCGACGTGCCGGTTGAGACCCTGCAGCCCGGCGATCTGGTGACAACCAGAGACCACGGGCCGCAACCGCTGCGTTGGATCGGATCCCGCAGTGTCCGCGCTGAGGGCGAGTTTGCGCCGATCCTCATCCGTGCGGGCAGCTTTGGCACCCACCGCGATCTGATGGTTTCGCCGCAACACCGCATTTTGCTGCGTGACGCCTATGCAGAGCTGTTGTTCGGTGAGGGCGAGGTGCTGGTTGCAGCCAAGGATCTGCTGAATGGCGGCAGTATTTCCCGCCAGTTTGGCGGTGACGTCACCTATGTGCATCTGTTGTTTGACCAGCATCAGGTGATCTATTCCGAAGGGCTGATAACCGAAAGCTTTTTACCCGGCCCGCAAACGGCTGAGCTGTTTGAACAGCCGGTCTTGCAAGAGATCTATGCGCTGTTCCCCGAACTCGACCCGGAAACCGGCTTTGGCTATGGCGCGTCTGCCCGGCCTGGGTTGAAGGGATTTGAGGGCAGGCTGCTTGCGGCAGTGCAGGCCGCCTGATCTGATGTGCTGGCTGGGCATCATCGATTTTGCGCGAGGGTGTTCGGACCTGTCCGGGCTGGTTCAGGCCCTGCGGGCTGAGGGCGGTGGCGACGCCTTGATGCTGCGCGGCACCCTGGTGGTTGAAATGTCGATCCCAGACAGTCCCCGACTTGAGCCCCTGTTGCAATTTTCCCAGGATGGCGACTGGCCGATCTCCCTGGGGATCCAGGCAGTGCCGGGCGGCGGCGTCAGCCTGATCTTGCAGCAGAGCGGCCGTCTCTCCCATGCGACGCTCAATTCCAGCGGGGCAGGGCACACCGGACAGGTCAGGCTGACCTATGCCTGGGACAGTCTGGCAGGATACGCGCGCCTCGCCCTGGAATGCGCCGACAGTGATCGGGCACAGATCGCCCTGCTGCCGCCGCCATGCCCCTGGCGCTATCAGGATCTTAAAACTCTGGTCTCCCCGGGACCGTTGCGCTTTACCTCGGCGGCGCTGACCTATTTGGCAGTGTCCAACGCGCTGGAGCCAGTAGGACCGATGCCAGGCCTTGCTCCAGAGACGCCGGTGGCAACACCGCAGGGGTATCGCCCGGTTGACACCCTGCAGCGCGGCGATCTGGTCCTCAGCGAGTCCGGCGACAGCCTACCGGTTTTGCATGTCTTGCACCGCGAAGTGCCAGCCATGGGGATTTTTCGCCCGGTTGTCCTGCGGGCTCCTTTCTTTGGATTGCAGCAGGCGATTCAGGTTTCGGCCTCGCAGCGGCTGGTGCTGAGCGGCAGTGAGGTGGAATATCTGTTTGGACGGCCCGCAGTTCTGGTACCGACGCGCCATTTAATGGGGACATCGGTGGCAACAGCTGTGGCAGTACCGGATCACCCCAGGGGCAAGGGGATGACCACCCGTTATACGCAGCTGATCTTGCCGGATCACGCGCCGTTGCTGGCTGCGGGCGCGGTTCTTGATAGCCTGTACCTGGGCAGCCTGCGGCGTGATGCAACGCGTCTCAAAGCCAGCCAGTTGGCGGCATTGGATCGCACCACGCTGCCGGAACATGGCCCCCCCAGGTATCCGGTGCTGGGTGCTTTTGATGCTGCGGTTCTTGCAGAACAACGGGTGGCCTGAGGGGTTCAAGCTTGCTTGAACCTGTTGAACCACCTAAGACCTATTCAAAAAGTGACGTATCCTGTTCTGAGGTATTGATTTGCGCGCTCTTCGCTTTATCCCCCCGTTTCTGCTCCTTCTTTGGGGAAATGCGCTGGCGGCGCAGGTGGTCGATGTCAATACGGTGACCCGTCCGCCCTTTTCAATGATTGAAAACGGGCGTGAGACCGGCTTTACCATCGAGCTACTGCAGGAAATTGCCCACCGTCAGGGCTGGGACCTTGCCGTTCACCGCAAGGACACCTTTGCCGAGATGCTGACGGGGGTTCGCGACGCAGAGGTGGATCTGGCTGCGGCAAATATTTCGATTACCTCAGCCCGTGAAGCAGAAATGGATTTCAGTCAGCCGGTGTTTGAAAGCGGGCTACAGATTCTGGTGCAGGCTGCGGACGTGCGGGAACCATCGTTGATGAAAGCGCTGCTGTCCTGGGATCTGGCCCTGGCGATCGGGCTGGCGTTTTTGTTGCTTCTGGTTGGCGGCATGTTCATGTGGGCCCTGGAGCGTCGTGCCCAACCCTATTTTGACCGTCCCCTGAAAGAAGCCTGGTTTCCGTCTTTTTGGTGGGCGCTCAATCTGGTGGTAAACGGCGGCTTTGAAGAACGGGTGCCGCGCACTGCGATTGGGCGGATGTTTGGCGTGATGCTGGTGCTGTCTTCCCTGTTTATCGTGTCGATCTTCGTTGCCAAAATCACTGCGGTGATGACGGTTGACGCCATCAGCGGTTCGATCTCGTCTGTAAATGACCTTTACGGCAAACGCACCGGCACCATTGAGGGGTCCACCGCCGCTGGTTTCTTGCAGCGCCGTGACATCGACTATCAGGGCTTTGAAACCCTGGATGAGATGCTGGCGGCCTTTGAGGCAGGGGATATTCGTGTCGTGGTTTTTGATGCACCAGTTCTGAACTATTATGTGCAGCATGGCGGCAGCGAATATGGCCGCACCATCGGATCAGTCTTCCTGCGTGAATACTACGGTTTTGTTTTCCCACAGGGATCTGAATTGACCGAGCAGGCCAACCGGAGCCTGTTGGAAATGCAGGAAGATGGCAGCTATGAAGCGCTGTATCGCAGCTGGTTTGGTCGATTGAACTAACGGTATCCCCGGCCAGAGCCTATCTCTGGCTTTTTCGCTTTGCGTAGCCGCTAGTGGAAAACGGGTTCTTCGCCCTCAAAGAAGGGGGTCATCTGGGCCACGATCACGGCGTTTTCTTCCAGCGCACGCTGCATCAGCGCATGTTCTTCCTCACCAATCTCGTGGCCTTCTTCCTGACGTTCGGCAAGGGTGCCATAGCCGGTGACATCCAGCGGTGCAGTGTCGGCCTGTTTGAGAATGGCGACAGTCTCGCGGACGGCCTCTGCCTCATCGACGCCAGAGGCATAGATCATCAGGGCTGCCCCGGTTGCGCCTTCGGGCAGACCATCGCCTTCTTTGCGACCGATCTGAACCAGGAGCGTATAGACCTGTTGGCGGGATATCTTCTTTTTTTCCATATCGTCGCCATAGCCCTGTCGGCGCCTTGGGGTCAATCGAATTCAGATTGTTCAGGCTTGCGGCAGGCCTGCAAAGGTTTCAAACCTATAAAACCCGTGGTCAGCTACAGGAGATCCCATGCGGTTTTCGCTTTCACAGATTTCGCCCCAGGTTTGGAAAAACGGTGGTGGCTCTACGCGGGAACTGGCCCGCGAAGACACCGCCAAGGGGCACATGATCTGGCGCGCCAGCCTGGCGCGGATCGATCGGGACGGGGCGTTTTCTAATTTCCCCGGCCTGTCGCGTATTCATTGCATCGTTTCAGGCGCCGGGTTGCAGCTGTCCAACGCCGATGTGCAGCTTGTGGCGGAACCCCTAAAGCCGCTGCATTTTGATGGCGGGCTGGACCTCACCGCGCGGCTGAGTCTGGGCGCTTGCGAGGCCTTTAACCTGATCTATGACCCAGACCGTATGAGCGCCGAGATGAAAATCTGCGACGCGGGCCGACACCACTTTGACCATGGAACCCAACTGATCTTTGTTCTGGAGGGTTCCCTGCGGCTGGAGACTTCTGCGGGTGTTGAGCAGCTCAGCAGCGGCGAGGGATGGCAGGGTGCCGCTGGTGGTTTTGTGGATATTGCGCAGGATGGCAGGGCGGTGCTGCTGCGCTTGGGGCACCTTTAGACAGGTCAGTAGGTAGTCACAAATGTCCGACTAAAATAGCCGCTCAAAACAAAATGCGCGCCCCCTTGGGATCAAGGAGACGCGCAGCATGGAACCTCAGCGCGGTGGGATCAGTCGCGCAGCAGCTCGTTGATGCCGGTTTTTGAGCGGGTCTGCGCATCGACGCGTTTGACGATCACCGCACAATACAGGCTGACGTTGTTCTTTGATGGCATCGAGCCAGAGACAACGACCGAATAGGGCGGCACTTCGCCATACATCACTTCGCCGGTCTCGCGGTCGACGATCTTGGTCGATTTGCCGATATAGACGCCCATGCCGAGAACCGAGCCTTCGCGCACGATGCAGCCTTCGACCACCTCGGAACGGGCACCGATAAAGCAGTTGTCCTCGATGATGGTGGGGCCGGCCTGCATGGGTTCCAGCACGCCGCCAATGCCAACGCCACCCGACAGGTGTACGTTTTTACCGATCTGGGCGCAGGAGCCAACGGTGGCCCAGGTGTCAACCATGGTGCCTTCGTCCACATAGGCGCCCAGGTTCACAAACGAGGGCATCAGTACCACGCCGGGGGCGACATAGGCGCTTTTGCGCACGATGCAGTTGGGAACGGCGCGGAAACCGGCCTCTTTCCACTCGGCATCGCCCCAGCCCATGAATTTGCTGTCGACCTTGTCCCACCAGCTGGACCCCTGCGGACCCCCGGACTGCATCTCCATATCTTTGATACGGAAGCCCAGCAGTACGGCCTTTTTGGCCCACTGGTTGACGTGCCAATCGCCGCTGTCCAGTTTTTCGGCAACCCGCAGCGACCCGGAGTCCAGCGCCTGCAATGTGGCCTCGATGGCTTCGCGCTGCTCACCTTTGGTGGCGGGCGTGA
>Ga0316204_10012706_pt1 | contig 10215 bp, 7 predicted proteins | sample 6monrhotite_MG_2_FD_205661 | JGI IMG/M metagenome (GOLD analysis project Ga0316204, IMG submission 205661) | Microbial mat bacterial communities from mineral coupon in-situ incubated in ocean water Damariscotta River, Maine, United States -... | ecosystem: Environmental > Aquatic > Marine >... | reverse complement strand
ACGAGAGGGCCTTAGGTCAGGCCTTTATGCGCGCTGTCAGACGCTCGAATTTAATCATTGATGATCCAGAAATAAATGGCTACATCAACACACTGGGCTACAAATTACTTTCTCAATTAGATACCAATAACACCGATTTTACCTTTTTTGTGATCGATGCACCGGGCATTAATGCCTTTGCTGGCCCTGGTGGATACATCATTGGTATCCACAGCGGCTTAATTATCGAAGCCCAATCAGAGGGAGAGTTAGCGGCCGTTATGGCCCATGAAATAGCTCACGTCACACAAAAGCACCTTGCCAGAGCCGTACAAAAGGCCTCCGTCAACAATATTCAAACCACAGCAATTATTATTGCTGCGATACTTTTGAGTGATAACCCCCAACTAACCCATGCGGCCATTACCGCCTCTATTGCGGGTAATATTCAAAACCAACTCAATTTTAGCCGTACCCATGAAAACGAAGCTGACTGGCTTGGTATCGACATGCTCGCTCAAGCCGGTTACGACCCTCAACACATGGCTGGCTTTTTCGAACGACTAAAGAGTGCCATGCGCTTTACTGACAGCGAAGAGTACGAATTTCTAAGAACCCACCCAGTCACCAGTCAGCGTATCATCAATGCCCAAAATCGCGCCGCCAAATATGGTGAAGTAGTAGAACCACCTAGCCCAAACTTTGAGGGCATTAAGCGCAAACTACGCGCCCAGCTCCACAAAGAAGACACCGTTTATATTCAGCAACTGAATAAAGATATTGCAAACACAACAAGCCCCAATGAGACAGATTTATACGAACTAAGCCTATTAATGATGCATCAAGAACAGTACTCAAAAGCCTTGGCACTCGTTAACAAGCTCGATAGCAACAAGCCCTTCCACGTGCCTTATATAAATCTCAAAGCACAACTATTACTGCGCACAGGACACCCAGAACAAGCTTACAAACTACTAAGCCAAGCACTAGCGCTGTACCCAAAACACCCTGCACTGACAACCTCATTAATAAACACCGCGATATTAAGCGGACATGCCGACCAAGCTATTCGCCTTATGAAAGCAATGATGCAAGAGCAAGGGCACTTCACCGTACCCAGTGACTATAAACGCCTAGCTCTGGCCTATAACACCATTAATAACCCAGTAGAAAGTTATCTAGCTATGGCCGAATATTATTATCGTCAAGGCCTCACTCAAGCGGCTATTGATCACTTAAGCAACGCATTGCAGCAACTATCTAACCCGACCCAATCTGACTATTTCCAGCAACGCGCAAACGCCAAGCTTGAGATATACAAAAAAGCTCGGTTAGAGGAAAAAGCGTTATTGTCTGACTCTTAACATTTTCAAAAAAACCCTCAATTACCCACAAGCTAACACTGTAAATCCAGACCAAGTCTGGTAATCTGTCATGTGTGAATTCGGCCGGTTCGGGGGAATAAGGCCATTCATCACGGTCTTGTAGGCCGATTCTCGGGTAACTACGTTGCTACCACTAAAGTAAACCATATCAACATTAGGAGACTAACTTCGTGAAGTTTAAAAAAGCATATCTCTCACTCGCCTTACCACTATTGCTGTTAGCACAACCGTCATTCGCTCAAGACGAAGAGATTGTCAAATTAACCAGCATTCAAGAAATGGCAGCCATCTTAGCCACCATGAGTGGTCAGGCCGATGAACAGCAACGCAACACTCTTTCAAGTATTGCCGCCAGCCCAATGGTCACAGCTAATGAAAAGACCTTGGCTGAAGTTATTACTAAGATTGATGGCTCGATAGCACCAGACGACAAGAGCAAGATCTACGGTATTTTTCGTGATGCTGGGGGCGGTCAATTGGAGCGTGAATTAGCTAAAGTTGTCACCTCTTTCAGGGATCAAGCCAGCAAACAACAATTGAATAAGTTGGAAGCCTTAATGCCACCCAGACCAGTCATTGAGACTTTGGCGGAAGAAGCGCCCAGCACAGATGCAAGCACTGAAACTGCAGCCGCAGCGCCCGCAGAAGAACCCGCTGCAGAGGCTCCTGCACAATAGTTTTTAATTAGCGAGCTTTTTAGCCGAGTATGCTATCCGCATCCTCGGCTTTTTTATGTGACCGAACTTACACCAAAACAGCTTGATTTTCAGGCGAACAAAACCTATAAATATCCATCGTCGATAGTGTGGCTTTATTAACCCCCAGCTAAGCAGGAGCAAAACGATGGAACAAGAACCTTATTTTATTACCTCGTTCTTAGCCGTTTCTAGCCTTGTTGCAATGTACCTCACGACGCAATTCCACTAGAGGCTCGATATAAAATGAAAGTCGATAAATTAGAGCGCTGCTGTGGCTGCCTCCATTTGTTCGCCGATATCGAACCAGGCTTCCTCAACCTCATCTAACTCAGCTTGCAAGGTCCCCTGCCGGCTGAGGAGCTGTTTTAATTGATCTTTAGCCGCCGCCTCATACAAAGCGGTATCAAGTAAATTTTGCTCGATAGACTCTTTTTCTGCCGTCAGTTTCGCCATTTGTTTCTCTAACCTCTGCTGTTCTTTTCTCAACGGTTGCAGCTTCTTGCGCTGTTCGGCTTCTAAGCGCTTTTTATCCTTGCGCGCTGCCGCTGAGTTTTCACTCCCCCCCAAATCCGGCTTCGATGATTGAGCGGAGTTTAGCTGGGCTCGGCGCTGATCCAACCAGCGAATATAATCATCCATATCGCCATCAAACTCTTTCGCCTTACAGTCAGACACTAGCAAATATTTATCAGTCACCGACTCTAATAAACTTCGATCATGCGAGACGATGACCATCGCCCCTTCAAAACCTTGCAGAGCAACACTCAATGCGTGACGCATATCTAAATCGAGGTGATTGGTCGGCTCATCAAGCAAGAGTAAATTCGGTCGCTGATAGACTAACAAAGCCAGTACTAAACGCGCTTTCTCACCCCCAGAAAATGGGGCAATTGCCTCGTGCACACGATCACCATTAAAGCCAAAGCCACCGAGAAAATTACGAATTTCTTGCTCTGTCGCACGTTTATCAAGGCGTTGAATATGCTGTAGCGGCGTATCGTGCTCCACTAACTGCTCTAATTGATGTTGGGCGAAGTAGCCAATTTTTAGATCTTTTGCCGTAGTTAGACGGCCTTGGCCTAATTCCAGGGTGCCAGCCAGCAACTTAATCAGAGTCGATTTACCCGCACCATTTGGGCCCAGTAAACCAATGCGATCACCCTCAACAATGCCTAGCCCTAGGTTATCGATGATTAACCTATCACCGTAACCCACCGAGCCTTTCTCGATAGTGAGCAAGGTGCTGGGTAATTTTTCAGGTTTTAAAAATGAAAAATGAAAAGGCGAATCAACCAGCGCAGCGGAAACTAGCTCCATCCGTTCCATCGCCTTAATGCGACTCTGAGCTTGGCGAGCCTTGGTCGCCTGCGCCCGAAACCGATCGACATAGCTGCGGATATGCGCCATTTCTCGCTGTTGGCGCTCGTACAACGATTGCTGCTGCGCCAAACGCTCAGCGCGGCGCACCTCAAACTCAGAATAGGTACCCTTATACAAGGACAGTCGTTGATGCTCGATGTGCATGATGTGATTAATCACGCCATCAAGAAATGATCGATCATGAGAGATTAAAATCAGCGTCCCTTCATAAGAGCGCAACCACTGCTCTAACCAAATCACCGCATCTAAATCTAAGTGATTGGTCGGCTCATCGAGCAACAGCAAATCAGACCGACACATCAAGGCCTGGGCCAAATTCAAACGCATCCGCCAACCGCCAGAAAAGGACTTCACCGGCGCGTTCTCTTGATCAGTGCTAAAACCTAAGCCTGCCATAAGCCGAGCTGCACGGGGCTTGGTGTTATAGCCATCTATCGCCTCTAGCTGATCATGCAAATGAGCCAAGCGCACGCCGTCGTTTTCTTCTTCAGCCAGTTTTAAGGCTGTTTGCACCCGTCGAAACTCAGCATCGCCATCCATAATGTAATCAATCGCTGGACGATCAACCCCTGGGGTTTCTTGGGCCACATGCGCAATCACCCACTGCGACGGCATCGACAAGTGCCCTACATCCGCATGCAGCTCGCCTCGAAGCATCGCGAACAGGCTCGACTTACCCGTACCATTCGCACCGGTAATGCCTACTTTTTGTCCTGGATGAATGGAGCAAGAAGCCTGCTCAAACAATAATTTACTACCGCGACGTAGCGCGAGGGATTCAAATAAAATCATAACCGCCAATTTTATCAGCTCACAGCAAGCACAAGCTACTGAAATTATTCACCGAACAGGCCCAACTGTGCCCTCCCCCGCCAATACACCCTAAAAACCATATTTGCCCTATACGCAGCCCATTAGGTGTAAACTAGGCAAAAATCAACAGCCTAGACCAGGAAAACTCCGTGACTAATAACGATGTCCTTCGCCGCATTCGCTACACCTTTGACTTTAAAGACGCCAAAATGGTGGACATATTTGCCTTGGCCGGCCAAAAGGTCACTCGCGATCAAATCAGCGGTTGGCTAAAAAGAGACGATGACCCTGATTTTGATAAGTGTAGCGACATCCAGCTAGCCACTTTTCTCAATGGTTTAATCACCGAACGTCGCGGTAAAAAAGAAGGCCCTTATCCAAAGCCGGAGAAAGAACTCACCAATAACATCATTCTTAGAAAACTTAAGATCGCCTTCGACCTTAAGAGTGAAGATATGCTCGACGTAATGGCCTTAGCTGATATGCACATCAGCGCCCACGAGCTGAGTGCCTTTTTTCGAAAAATAGATCACAAGCATCACAAAAAGTGTAAAGATCAGGTGCTACGTAACGTATTGAAGGGCTTACAAATTAAATATCGTGATGATGCCGAGAGTTTGCCCGAGGTAAAACCTGAGATAGCAATGGCCGTTGCAGAAAAGCCGATTACTGAGAAACCAGAGCCCGTGAAAACAACAAAAAAAGTAATACACGTTAAAAATCTTAAGAACAAATCAAAAGCTACGCTCAGTATCAAAAAAAAATCTAAGTGGGATGGTCTTACAAAAAAATAACAAGCACCCTATTAGCTCATGCCAAAATAAAGCACATTGACTGTCTTGCTGGTCAATGTGCTTTATCAATCACATCTCTAGCAGCACACCCAAACTGATTAACTGCCCACCTAAATCCAACGAGCCTTGCCCTTGCTCGGCGCTCATTGACATAAATTCAACAAAGACGTAGGTATTATCTAAACCCATTTTTCGTTTAGCGTTATCAGCACTGCGCCGATCCCAATCATCAAGCAAATACTGCAGGCCAAATTTGTAATGGTAGCCATCAACCGAACCTTCCACATTCGCCTGTCTGGGCACTTCCTGGCGATAGTAAACCCTACTTAGACCAGCACCTAAATAGGGCACCCAGTGTTGGTGTTCGTTACGTATTAAACGCAAGTTTAGCGATAAATTCACCGGCCTGAGGCTAAAGGCCACGTCACCACCAATGGTTTGGTTCAAGGGCAAATCACCCTGGCCATTTGAAGTACTGCTATTGACGGCCAAGCCAACTGAAAACATACGAGTCAATTTATAAGCTGCAGCAACACCGAGCACAACCGGATCATTAGCATAGTATGTATCCCACTGATCTAAGGCTGGCTGAAGTTGACCTACTTTCAATTCTAAGTCCCACTGCGGCGATTTCTCATCACTGGCCAGGGCACTGACACTGCAAAGACAAAGCCCCAAAAAGCTAAGCAACACACCTCGAGTTAAAGCCATTACAGCGCCCTCCTCAATGGCTTAAAGGCATAGTCTTTAATCCTCCGCTTACGCCATTTTGCCAGGCCATAGCCTATCAAAACCAGTAGCATTAATTGGACGGGCCAGGCCAGTTGAGTCGTCACCCATGCCACGATAATCAAAGGAAATAACGCGGCCTGAACCCAAGGTTTCCATTGCTCATTTTGGTTTAGATACACCGCTGCACTTGGGCTACTGGCGTAATACCAATCAACAAAGGCTCTGCCCACCGCGTTATTCAATAAAACCTCATCCCGAAAATCACGCAATATCTGCACTTGCGGCGCATCGTAATAACCGAAAGCGGCCGTGGCGATAAAACAGCCCTCATCCGGTAGCGTGGGGTAAGGCGAAACCGGTTCAGGAATCGCGGTCACTATTGCCGACAGGGCGCTTTCTTCGGCATCACCCAGCGCGACATTTACCTCGGAGGAATACTGGCTTTCATTTTGGTTAGCACTACTGTCATAGGCTGTCACACTAAAGTAATAACGCGCCTGGTAAGTTGCTGATACAGCAAATTGATAAGTTGCGCCATCAACCAAATTGCTGACTGCGTAGTTAGTCACATTACCTACATTAATTTGATGCTCTGAAACGTCATTTAAACCGTAATAAATTCGGTAACTCGTCGCATTGGTAACAGCCGACCAATGTAATTCAACCGTTGCCGATGAGGGTGCGGTCCCGGTAATCACTGGCATGCCAGGTTGAGAGGTGATTGGTGACAAATCGGAGACGACATAGCTCGTTACATTACCGACATCAATCGGCGAAGCCTCGCTTGCTCCCAAGGCATCCAGTCCATCGTAGGGCGCACCCGACTGGTCTGAATCGTAATAAACCTTATAACCGCCGGGCGTCGTATCATGCGTGATTCGGTGGCCATTGTTTGCGGCCCAAGCCAGTGTAATGGAGGGCTGACCGATCTCTGCGCTGCTATCTGAACCTGTCACCGAGTTCACTTTGGCGGGATACACATCGGCCAGAGCCCCACCGTAAGCTCCTATATCCGCCGTTGTATCATCAATCACATCAGTGCCTAGCGCAGCATCAATACAAGGCGAGGCCTGTTGCAGATGAAAGTCGCGCTGGACGATACTGACAAACTGCGCGTCGTTGCTCGTTACCCCATTCGTGCCATTGGGACCATTAACCGTGTTATTAACTAAACAGTTAGCATCAATCGCTTGAGTAAAATTATCCGGTGTAATGGCGAGACTATTATTTGAAAAAATATTGTAATTAATGACGCTCAGTTCACTACCGCGTTCAACCGCCGTATTGTTTGAATAAAAAGTATTATGAATAATGTCGACCGAGGACAAATCATCGGTCACCACCGCCTTGGCAGAACTACCTAGGCGAAAAATATTATTGGCAACCATCACACCGCTACTATTGACCACCTCAATGGCCTGAGTGCCCGAATCAAAGGTCAAGTTACGAATCACCGCATCACTAACGTTGACCACACTCACCACAGGCGTCGTGCTCACATCAGCCTTGAGATAGGTTTCTTTGGCTTCAACGCCCTGAACAGTAATCCCCGTAGCAAGCTCGACATTTTCAGTATAAACACCGCGTTCAAGCAACACCGTATCGCCCAAATTTGAATCATTTTTAAGCGCATCAATCGCCGCCTGAATCGTATCGTAATCCCCCGGCACGCCAACACTCAGCGCCAACACAGACGAACTACAAAAAAAATTCAACAATAAAGCGGGCAGGAATAATCTATTGAAAGGCATCTGTTTTTTTACAACAATCATCGAATTAAGGAGCGAGCTACATCGCACGGATACCACTGAATCGAATCTCGATTAGTCCGTAGCGAAGACACTTTATAGTGCTTGTGTCAGCGAAGTGTCCACTTTAACGGCGAGGCCCTTGGCTTGCAAGGCCGAATGACCAAGCAAACCAACCTATTCATACATTAAAGTATGATATGAGGCTTACGCACGGCAAAGAGTAAAAAACGTAAGTGACTGGCATGCGTGTGGTCATCACAGGGATAAGGCGTAACCAGCGTTAGCATAGGATTTTTAGCGTCCAGAATAATCGAGGCCTCCTCATCCACCACCTGGGTATTCGCCACAGAAAAAATATGTTCCCCGCCATCAGCCATCTGAATATTAAGCACATCACCCGCACCGAGCGCATTGAGTTTATGAGCAAAACCATCTTGCTGAGCGCTAATCACTACGCTACCGCGCTCATCAACGACGCAAGCGCTAGTACGACGATACGATCCGAAATCCATATTCTCTCGCCAATCACTAGAAAGAACGATCATATCCACATTCTTAGCGGGCACTCTCAAACGCGCCACTGGCCAACTAGTTGCCCACGGCCAAGGCTTAGATTTTTGTCTTGTTTCTAAGGTCCGCTGCCAAGCTAGCTTCAATAAGCATTTAGCCGCATAAGCCTTTACCTGTATGTATAAACCCTGCATTGTAATACCTCCCCCAATCGCTTCTAACTCGTCGATTATTAAACATTTTTCCCTGATAATAGAGTGACGCCTGCGCCATTCAAAAACCATTCGTAACATTACCAACACTAAGGTATTTCAACGCAAAATTGAGTAAAACCGTGCCTTAATTACTCATTAAGTGGGCTTAGTGATATCCTAAATAAAGGTTGCTGAGAGCCGTCATCAAACGCAGTTTCCGAGAATGTTGCCACTCTAAACTCGTGGCATGACAACAATATGACGTGTTCTTAATTTAGCGCGGCTCAACAGTCGTTTTTGTAGCGCAGCAGTCAAAATAAGCCTATTTTAATTAACCCACTTAAGCTGCTTTCGTACTTATTTAGAGTTCAAAAATGCCTGACGCACTGATCAAATATAAAGACCTACTCCATACCCAGCTTTGGCTAACCGAACTCAGCACCTACTCGCCAGTCAAACGCATGCTGATACAGCTCACACGCTTGATCTATGCCCTAGTCAATGAATTGGCCACGGGTGATTTGACCTTGCGCGCCATGAGCCTGATCTACACCACGTTAATATCGATGGTGCCTTTGTTGGCAGTGAGTTTCTCGGTGCTCAAGGCCTTTGGGGTCCAGGGCCAAGTTGAACCTTTCTTGCTCGAAGCGCTGGCCCCCCTTGGCCCTCAAGGTCAAGAAATAAGCAGCAATATTATTGGTTTTATCAACAATATGAATGTCGGCGTCTTAGGGGCCGTTGGTTTGGGTATATTGTTCTACACCGTTGTCTCCCTAGTTCAGAAAATAGAACAAACCTTTAATCACATTTGGCATATCGATTCGCCCAGAACCATACTTCGACGCATCACTGATTACCTCAGCGTTATCATGATTGGTCCGGTGATGGTGGTCAGTGCCCTGGCCTTAACCGCCTCGATGGTCAGCTCATCGTTTGTGCAATACATTATTGCCATTGAACCGTTTGGCACCTTGTTCTATTACGCCGGGTTATCCATCCCCTATGTGCTGATCATCATTGCCTTTACCTTCATGTACTTATTTATACCCAACACTCGAGTTAAACTTGTTCCGGCTATAGTGGGGGCCAGCGTCGCTGGGGTATTATGGAAAATTGCAGGTATCGCCTTCGCCTCTTTTGCGGCAGGCTCTACCCAATACGATGCTATTTATTCGAGCTTTGCCATCCTCATCATGTTTATGATCTGGATTTATCTCAGTTGGCTCATCTTTTTAGTCGGCTCACAAATCGCTTTTTATATCCAGCAGCCCGAGTACGTGCGCCCGCTTCAAGGGGCCATCAAACTCAGTAATCGACAAAAAGAAAAAATGGCACTGACCGCCATGTATTGGATAGCTTCCCACTATTATTTGGGCAAACCGGCTTGGACCCTAACAACCCTAAACGAGCAGCTCGGCGCACCCTCCAACCTGCTCAGTGAGACACTGAACAAGCTGATGGAAAAAGGCTTGATTCTCGCCGTAACGGACAAGCACACCAGCTATATTCCTGCCAAAGACCTTGGTTCGATCAGTCTGCATGATGTGCTTGATGCAGCACGGTGTCAGAAAAATAACATCGCCGATAGCACGCCCCCACAAGCCGTTGAACACGTTCTCACTGAACTTGACCAAGCCTATACGGATGCGCTCGCTAGCCGAACGGTGCGCGACTGGGTCGCACAAGACAACAAGAATCATGAAATTTAACGAATAAAGCGGCACTATGTGAAACGTGGATATATCAGTACAATAGCCGCCCCCACGGCCAAACGAAAAGCTTCGTTAACCAAACACAAATCACATAAAGCGCACTATGAAAATATTTTTATTACTCGATAGCCATGACACCGATGAGGTCGCTGAACCCATGTCAGCCGCTATTACTGAATGGTTAGAAACGAGTCAAAGTTCCTCGGCATTTGTTAATGCTCAAACAAATACAGGGGCAACAGGCACGCGCTCTGACTGGGACTTTGG
>Ga0316204_10012705_pt1 | contig 10216 bp, 7 predicted proteins | sample 6monrhotite_MG_2_FD_205661 | JGI IMG/M metagenome (GOLD analysis project Ga0316204, IMG submission 205661) | Microbial mat bacterial communities from mineral coupon in-situ incubated in ocean water Damariscotta River, Maine, United States -... | ecosystem: Environmental > Aquatic > Marine >... | reverse complement strand
TGGTAATAGTTTACTTTTTTTAGGACGTTTTAATTGTAGTTCATCAATAGCACATTCCGGATAAAAAGCGTTAAATAATTTAACAGCACTGTAAAACTGCCGATGGGTACTAATGCTATACTTTCTTGGTACAAACACATCTTCAACAAACTGTTCAACGGTTCTATTTGTAATGCTAGTTAAAGGAGTATCTTGTAGGTAATCAAAAAAATCAGCAATAAATGTAAAGTAAGTTTTTATAGTACTTTCACTGTAACATTTACCTTTTAAGTACTTTACATAGGCACGTATTACCTGTTTGTTAGCTTCTGAAATAGTTCGCGGTGCTCGTTTAGGTTTAGAAGTTAAACTTTTGTTATAAACAGTAGCATCTAACTTAAAAATAACATCGTTTTTAAATGTTTCTTTTAACAAATCAATAGATCGCTGCGAGTACGCAATGTACCAACCTCGTAGCGTTTGACTCCATCTAAACCCATCAATGGCTTTAATTTTTGAAATAATAAGGTCATTATATGTAAATAGTACTAACAATTGCACTTGTTTGCGGTGTAGCACTTTTTTTAATAGCAAGGTAGGTTTTTGAGAAGATGTTTTCATAGCACTTCAAATTTAATAAAAAAAGGATACAAAAACGGCTATAGGAATTAAAAAAATAGAATAGACAGTATCATTAAAAAATTGTATTTTTAGCAAATTATTAATCAAATACTTACCATAATGCTACGTAAAATTACCTTTTTAGTGCTTATGTTGTTGTTTATAACAACAAGTAATGCACAAAAATCAACACCGAATGACCAACTATTCTCTGACTTAAAAATGAGAAGTATTGGCCCTGCTTTTGTATCAGGAAGAATTTCAGATATAGCTGTGCATCCAACCAATCAAAATGTTTGGTATGTAGCAGTAAGCTCAGGCGGCGTTTGGAAAACTGAAAATTCAGGAACCACATGGAAACCAATTTTTGATAACCAAAGTGTCTATTCTACGGGTTGTATTACCATAGATGCCAATAACCCTGATACTATTTGGTTAGGAACGGGTGAAAATGATGGAGGAAGACATATTGGTTTTGGTGATGGGGTGTATAAAAGTACCGATGGTGGAACTACTTGGAACAATATGGGCTTACCAAACTCAGAACATATTTCTAAAATTTTAGTACATCCAAGTGATTCAAATGTAATTTTAGTAGCTTCACAAGGTCCGCTATGGAGTGCTGGTGGAGACCGTGGTTTATACAAATCTATAGATGGTGGAAAAAGCTGGAAAAATGTATTAGGAGTAAATGAATGGACAGGTGTTACTGATATTGTAGCTGATCCGTCAAATCCGGATTATTTGTATGCAGCCACTTGGCAACGTCATAGAACTGTAGCCGCTTATATGGGCGGAGGTCCTGGTTCTGGTATTCACATCTCAAAAGATGGTGGTGAAACTTGGGAAAAGCAAACCGCAGGATTACCATCTTCTAATCTAGGTAAAATTGGACTAGCTGTGTCGCCTCAAAATGCAGATGTAGTTTATGCAGTAATTGAAACCGATAGAAGAACAGGGGGAGTTTATAAATCTACCAATAAAGGAGCTTCTTGGAAAAAACAATCCAATGCGGTTTCTGGAGCTACAGGTCCACATTATTATCATGAGTTATATGCCAGTCCGCATGCGTTTGATAGATTGTATCTAATGGATGTGCGTGTGCAGGTTTCTGATGACGGTGGTAAAACCTTTAGAACCTTAAAAGAAGAGAAAAAGCATTCAGATAATCATGCCTTGGTGTTTAGAGATAATGATCCTAATTATTTATTAATTGGAACTGATGCTGGTATTTATGAAAGTTATGATTTAGCTGAAAACTGGCGATTTATTCCAAATTTACCATTGACACAATATTATAAGGTAGCGGTAAATAACCGTGAACCTTTTTATCAAATATTTGGAGGTACGCAAGACAATGGTTCACACGGAGGACCTTCTAGAACTGATAATGAACATGGAATTAGAAACTCTGACTGGTTTAAAACCTTAGGCGGCGATGGACATCAATCTGCGACAGATCCTTCAAATCCTGATATTATCTATGCGGAATCTCAACAAGGTTCAATGAATAGAGTAGATTTAAAAACAGGAGAACAAGTATTTATTCAACCACAATCTAGAGAGGGAGAAGATTATGAGCGTTTCAATTGGGATGCCCCTATTATTGTGAGTCCGCATAATCCTGCGCATTTGTACTTCGCTTCACAGCGCGTGTGGAAATCAGAAAATAGAGGTGATAGTTGGACACCAATTTCAACCGATTTAACTCGAAATGAAGAACGAATTGAGCAACCAATTATGGGTAAAAAACAAAGTTGGGACAATGCATGGGATATTTATGCCATGTCTAATTACAGTACCATTACATCCTTATCAGAGTCTGCAGTGCAAGAAGGATTATTGTATGCGGGTACCGATGATGGATATATTCAAATTACTGAAAATGGAGGTGCAAGTTGGCAAAAAGTAGAGGTAAGTAGCTTACCAGGAGTTCCGGAACGTGCTTTTATCAATGATATTAAAGCCGATTTACATGACGCGAATGTGGTGTATATATGTTTAGATAATCATAAAAGTGGTGATTATGCACCATACATTTTTAAAAGTAACAATAAAGGGAAAACATGGAAATCTATCAAAGGAAATCTACCAGCTAAAACAATGGTTTGGCGCATGGTTCAAGACCATGTAAAGAAAGAATTATTATTTGCTGCGACTGAATTTGGAATCTATTTTACCTTAGATGGAGGAATGAAGTGGACAAAAATGGGAGGAACCCCAACAATTTCTTTTAGAGATTTAGCCATTCAAAAAAGAGAGAACGATTTGGTAGGTGCTTCTTTCGGACGTAGTTTTTATGTGTTTGATGATTATAGTGTATTACGTGAAATTACTGATGAGGTATTAGCACAAGAAGGTGCTTTATTTTCTACGCGTAAAGCGTGGTGGTACAACCCAAAAACAGTGCTTGGCGACAACGGTGCAGATCACTACTCGGCAAAAAACCCTGATTTTGGAGCAGTTTTTACCTATTATTTAGCGAATGACTATCCAACGCTGAAAAAACAACGTCAGCAAAAAGAAAAGCAATTGATTAAAGAAGGAAAAGATATTCCGTTCCCTGGGTACGAAGCCTTAGAAAAAGAGAAAAATGAAGTAGCTTCAATCATTTGGTTCACAATTACAGATACCAACGGTACGGTAATTCGTAAATTAAAAGCACCAGCTAAAAAAGGAATACATCGTTTAGCGTGGGATTTACGTTTTGCAAATAGCAGAGCAATCAATCCAAATAGCGCAGGTAGCAGCAATAGATGGAATAGAGGTGGAGCTATGGTAGTTCCTGGAACGTATAACGTATCTATGGCTAAAGAAGTGAATGGAAAAGTAACACAACTTGCAGGACCAGTTTCTTTTGAAGTTGTACCATTGCGTGACGGTACCTTAAAAGGTGCTTCTATGGAAGAATATACGGCGTTTATGAAAGAATTAAATAAGGTACAAGGTGATTTTGCATTGGTAACTAACGACCTGCAAAAAAACATAAAAATGGCAAAAGCTATGAAAGTAGCATTGGAAAGAGCAGCGATGCAACCAGGCAACCTAAATGCTGCTGTGTTTAAGTTGAATGAAGAATTAGTAGCATTAGAAATCACACAAAATGGTTTAAGTACTAAAAATGAAGTTGGAGAAAAAAATAACCCAGGTGTTGGTACATTTTTAAGAACCGCATCAAGAGGATTGTCAACTTCCTACGGACCAACTGCTATGTATAAAGAAAACTTGGAAACCGCCAAGAAATTATTGAAAGAATTAGCGGCTAAAGTAGCGGTGTATACCACCAAAACAATTCCTGATTTAGAACAACAATTACAGGCGGCCGGTGCACCGGTGTTGCTTAAAAACTAACCATATAAAAGCTGCTTCAATTCGAAGCAGCTTTTTTTTGCTTTGTTAGTTTCTAGTATACAATCTTTAGTACAATAGTTTCGTCATTACGAGGAAAGAAGCGACGAAGTAAATAGTTGTTTTAAGTTCTAGATTGCTTCATTTTAACTTGTCACATTGAGCGGAGTCGAAATGTGTTGTATGATCAGCATTTAAAATTTCTCGATTTGTTTCACAAATTACCTTCAAGCAAATTACCAGTTGCTTTCGGTAATGTTCGAAATGACATTTTTTAAATTATAAGTTGCTGATAATTTTCATTAAAACTTTTTATCAATTGAAACTGATTTTTAGCTCGTACTAAATTATGAGTTGGATAGGCTGTTTTATAGTACACATCGTTGTTTAAATAATCAGTTAAAAAGCGCAATGCCATAATAAATATCATGGTTTTTGCTGCTAATGGCAGGTATTTTATTTCAATCTCTGAAAGTTCATGGCCTATCATTTCTAAAAACCCTTGCAGATAGGCTTTGTAGTAAGGCACCTGAAAAGTCACTACATCTAAATTTTGTTCATCTTCAGGAGCATTATTACAAAAAGTACGAATGGCATCACCAAAATCGTAATGTACAATACCGGGCATTACGGTATCTGTATCTATAACACACAGTCCTTTAAACTCTTTTGTAAATAAGGCATTTGAAAGCTTCGTGTCGTTATGCGTTACACGTATTTTTAGCTGTCCGCTTTCTTTTAAATGTTGAAGTATATGCATTTCAGTTCTCAGGTCTTCTACCTTTTGAAGAAGTTCACTTGCTTCCTTTTTGCGATATGCACTAGCAGTTTGTAACGCGGTGTCAAATTGTTGAAAGCGAAATGACATATCATGAAATTTAGGCAATACTTCAGTAAGTTGCGAAGCATCAAAATCGGAGGTGAGATGTAAAAATTCACCAAATAATTTACCGCCTTCATAAGCAATTTCTGGTGAAGTCACTTTTTCTAACGTTACGCTTTGGTCAATATAAATCATCATATTCCAATAATTTCCTTCGTCATCTACAGCATACGATTGTTGATTTTTGGCAGGGATAAATTGAAGTACTTTTCGTTGAAGTTCAGTATTAGGAAGTTTTTGTAATTTATATAGAAGATGTTTGCTAATGGCTACTTTATTTTCAATTAAACCAGGAACATTTTTAAAAACATGGTGATTCATACGTTGTAAAATAACAGTTGGTTCTTTTGAAGTGTGAATCAAAAAGGTATCGTTAATATGTCCTGAAGCTAAACTTTCAAAAGAAAGGAACGATGCATCTACTTCAAATTGATTGAAAATGGTTTGTAAAAACTTCTTGTTCATGGATTCAATTGTCATAGCTAGAGCTCACTAATTATGGTATTAATACGAATCTTTCATCCAATTATAAGGCTTTCTTTTAATCCAATTACCGCGTGTAAAATCAGGAAAGTTTTGAGGCGCACCATTGTTTTCAATTGATAATTCAGATAATGGTGTAATGGCACTCCACGCCGCCGCGTCATACGCATCAATTGGAGGTGCGATGCCTAACTTAGCCGATTCAATAAAGGCATCAATCACAAAAAAGTCCATACCACCGTGCCCAGCACCCATGGCTTTTTCGCCATACTTTTTCCATAATGGATGGTCGTATTTTTCCAACCAAGCTTTTGAATCGTCCCAACGATGCGGATTCGATTGTCCTTCAATATACATTCTGTCGCCATCTTTTTCCCATAAACCATTGCTTCCTTGCACTCGAAACCCTAAGGAATATGGTCGAGGTAAATTACAATCGTGCGTAACAATAATAGTTTCGCCATTTGCAGTTTCAATGGTTGTGGTAATCACATCACCTTGCTTAAATTTTAACTGTGCATTCGGGTGGTTTTCGCCACCATTTTTAACAATATAATCGTGTAAGCCAATAGCTTTTGTTGCATTTGATGTTAATGATAAAAAGCGGTTTCCTCTATTGATATCGCACATGGTAGCAACAGGTCCTACACCGTGGGTTGGATACACATCAGCATTTCTCAATAAGCTATGTTGTGTTCTCCACGCCGATTCTGAAATACCTTTATCACCAAACTCCACGCCTTTTCCATAAGCCGTTTTTCCATCGTTTAGTTTTACAAAACGCAAATCGTGTTGATAACCGCATCTAAAATGCACTAATTCTCCAAACACGTTTTGTTTTACCATATTGAGCACCGCCAAAATATCTCTTCGGTAGTTTACATTTTCTAACAACATTACGTGCGTACCCGTTTGCTCGTGCGTATTTACCAAATCCCAACATTCTTCTAGGGTGTTAGCAGCAGAAACTTCAACACCTGCATATTTGCCTGCGAGCATTGCATCTTTTGCCATACGTGTATGCCACAACCAAGGTGTGGAAATAATAACGGCATCTACTTCTTTTAAGGCTAAAAGATTTCTGTAATCATAGTCATTAGAACCAAAAATAGCAGGTTTTTTTTCACCAGCTTTCTCAATTTCTTGTAAGGCAATGTCAATTCTTCTTGGATCAATATCACATATAGCAGTGACTAAAACATCATCACGTAGCAACACATTAGTTAAATGGTTGGTTCCTCGTAAGCCAACGCCAATTAAGCCTACTTTTAATTTTTGAGACTTTTTGGTGGTGGATGCAAACGTAAATTGTGGTGCTAAGGTAATACCTGCACTTACGAATGCTGCATTTTTTACAAAGTTGCGTCTAGATGTCATAAATTAGTATATTGATTGAAGTTGTTAATTTAAAAGAAATATAAATGCAAACCAACAATTTTTATCAAAACGAAATTAGAGGTGAGAACAACTAGGTTGGATATACAATCAATTTGTGTGCACTAAAAACAGTATATTAGTTTTTTGTGCTCTTAAAATTAGATGGATACAAATCGAAGCCTTTTTTTTCGGCAGCTTTTAAAATAAAGGGTATTAATAACGTAGCACCAGGAATAATCATAAAAGGAACACCAATGCCTACTATTTTAAACACATCAGCTACTTGTGTTTTGAGATGTTGTTCTTCTTCTTTAGAAATTTGTTGTTGAGATATATACTTATAAATAATGCGCGTCGCTTCTTTGGTATCCACCGCCTCATTTTTCATACCAATCAAAAAATCGTTTAAGGCTTTGGTAGTTCTTAACTTATTTTTTTTGATGAGTTGGGCAAACTCTTTCTTTCCGTTTTTTTCAAAAACAGAGATATCTAATCTTAAAAGTTGCCTTCTATCTTGCATAAACATTAAACCATTAAAACGTCAAATATAGTATTTTAAAGAGAAATCCACCTTAAAATGCAATTTGATGCATGTTAAATTATAAAGTTTCTATTGAATAACAACATAGTGTTAATAAATTGTCAATTTTTAATAAGAATTTTTTGATTTTCGATTATTTTTTTAAATTTAGATAAAATTTGATTCCCTGCGATTAATGAAGACTAGCACAGCTTATAAAATTTTAGTAGAAAAAGAATTAATTATTGAATACTACACTGGTGAAGTGAGAGCACATGACTTTATATCTTTGAAAGAGCGTATTTGTAAAGAACCTGACTATGATTTTTCGTTCGATACCATAATAGATATAAGAGATGCTGCGTTAGCGATAGATGAAAATGATTTATCAAATATTTTAGCGTTTATCAATATAAAATTCAAAGATGCGGCAGGCAGAAAATCGGCCTATTTAACGGCTTCTCCAAATGATGTTGTGCAAACTACCATGTATGCCTCTTTAAATGAAATCAATAATCAATTACACATGAAAATGGGTACGTTTTCAACAGTCAAAGCAGTTTCTAAATGGTTTGGTTATAATGGAACAACTACTGATTTAATAGAATCCACCATTGCTCAACTAAAAGAAAAAGTCAAGTAAATTTCTGTTATGATCTGTTTATTATTCAGCTTCTACAAATACTTCGTTTTCAATACTATCATCAGCGCCGTGTGTGAGTTTTTTTAATTTTTTCACAAAAACAATTAATAACAAACCAAATGCGGCACAAAAAATAAAAATACCCATGAAAATGGTTAGTTCACCTGCGTTTTGAGCAGCTTCTCCAACCAAACCGGCTAATTTATTTCCTAACCCAGTAACCATAAAATAAGTACCCATCATAAGTGAAGCATATTTTACTGGAGCCAATTTGGTGATAAATGATAATGCGACAGGAGAGATGCTTAATTCGCCAATAACGTGTAATAAATACGCTCCAAATAGCCAATAAATAGAGGCTTTTCCATCAAGCGTAGTCCCTGTTTCTAAGGCTGCAGCCGCTAACAATAAAAATCCGAAACCGGTAATAATAGTCCCTAATCCCATTTTAAACAAGGAAGAATTTTCTTTTCCTCTCGATTGCCACTTGTCCCATAAATACGCAACAGGTACACCAAATAATACTACATAAAAGGCGTGTAACGATTGTAAAAAACTTGCAGGTATGGTAAATCCTAAAACAACTCTATCAATTTTATCACGTGCGTATAAATTCATTAAACCGCCTGCTTGTTCATACGCTGCCCAAAAAACAATCACTATAATAAAGGATAAGACTAAAACAATCATTCTGTCTTTTTCAATAGCAGTAAGCGGTACTTTTTTATCGGTACCTTTTTCTCGTAGCACAGGTACAAAGTTACCTACATCTTTCAAGTATTTTTGTCCCCATAGATAAACAACTAACCCTAAAGTCATTCCAACACCTGCCAAACCAAAACCTAAATTCCAATTAATTACTTCACCCACATACCCAACTATAATTGGAGCAGTAAACGCACCAATGTTAATTCCTATATAAAAAATAGTAAAGGCAGTGTCTCTTTTAACATCACCTAATTTGTATAAACCACCTACCATACTCGAAATGTTCGGCTTTAAAGCGCCTACACCTAAAATTATAGTGGCCGCGCCTGAATAGAACGCCCATAATTCATCTACAACCAAAATGAAATGACCAATTACAATCAATATACCGCCAACAAGTACTGCTTTTTTCTGTCCTATAAGTCGGTCAGCTAATAAACCACCTGGAACCGACATCACATATACAAACATGGTATACCAACCATAAATTTCAAGTGCTGACACATTATCCCAACCTAAACCGGCATTGCTATCGGTTGTTTTTGCGGTTAAATATAAAATTAAAATAGCGCGCATTCCATAGTACGAAAAACGTTCCCATAATTCAGTAAAAAATAAAATATATAATCCTTTTGGGTGTCCCCATAAAGTTTGTTCTTGTGTTGGGTGTAGCATAGAAGTTTGTTTCGTTAAAAGGCTAAATATAGGTTTTTAAGATGGATTATGAATGTTTTTAGGTAGGATACAATTTCTATACTATAAAAAGTGAATGTAGAAATTTCATGCAAGAGTTTATTGTTATGTAACAATTGTTCATTAAACCATTTGAACTACCTAAAGTCTAAAGCAAAGAAGTAGGGTAAAACCTTATGTAATGTTTGTAACTTACATAGCTTATAGTGTTTAATTTAAGTGATAAATTTGAGTGCTATGATACTTAAAATGAAATAAAACAGTTTAAAATAAAAACAAGATGCCATATGAGTAAATTAAATTCTTTAGCCATTAGCGACAACGGATTTATATTTAAACCTTCTACAGGTGAATCTTTCACCACAAATGAGACAGGGTTACGAATTATAAATTTTTTAAAAGAAGGAAAATCTGTTGAGGAAATCATTCAAGAAATTACAGATGAATTTGATGTTGATGCCATAGCTGCAGGACGAGATGTCTATGAGTATTTAGATTTTTTGAAGCGCGAACAAATGATGGATTAAGTTATGGAAACAAAAAAACGTACCATAGCAGTTACAGGTTTAAATAATATTGATAGTCCAGGTCCTGGAGTACCTGTAATTAGAGGTATCAAAGATTCAGGAATGGATGTTCGAATTATTGGTTTGGCCTATGAAAATTTAGAACCAGGAATATATATGCCTGGTTTGGTAGATAAAACCTATTTAATGCCTTTTCCTTCTACAGGAAGTGAAGCTTTTTTAGAGCGGTTAGCATACATTCATGAAAAAGAAAACATAGATATTATTATTCCAAATTTCGATTCTGAGTTGTATTTGTTTATAAAGTACAGTGATAAATTATTAGCCATGGGAATTCATACGTTTTTGCCAACGATGGAGCAGTTTGAAGAACGCCATAAAGATAATTTACCCGAATATGCTAAAAAATATCACATTACAGTACCCGATAGCAG
>Ga0316204_10012704_pt1 | contig 10216 bp, 8 predicted proteins | sample 6monrhotite_MG_2_FD_205661 | JGI IMG/M metagenome (GOLD analysis project Ga0316204, IMG submission 205661) | Microbial mat bacterial communities from mineral coupon in-situ incubated in ocean water Damariscotta River, Maine, United States -... | ecosystem: Environmental > Aquatic > Marine >... | reverse complement strand
ACCGATTAAGATAGCTACTGCGATTGCGGTAAAACCGATTACTGTTTCCATTATTTTCTCCTAGTAAGGAATAGTTAAATATAAAAGTTAAATATTAATGATCTTCATGCGCAAGACTGAGGTAAACCACAGTCAACATCATAAAGATAAAAGCTTGTAAAAAAGTCACCAAAACGTGCAATAAGGACCAACCAAAATGCAGTGGTAGTTGGTATAAACCCACCATGGCAATTAGAATATATATCAGTTCACCTGCGTACATATTTCCGAATAGTCGTAGCGACAAAGAAATAGGTTTAGCGATTAGTGCCGCACCTTCCAAAACTAAATTAAAAGGAATAGCCGCCCAGTGATTAAAAGGGTTGAGCATTAGCTCTTTACTAAAACCGGTAATACCTTTGATTTTGAGGCTATAAAAAATAATAAGAATAAAAACAGATAAAGACATCGCAAAAGTGACATTAACATCGGTACTTGGAACCACTTTCAAAAAAGGAATACCCATCATATGAGCAAGACCGGGGATCCAGTCAACAGGGATCAAATCCATTAGGTTCATCATGTAAACCCAAACGAAAATAGTTAACCCGAGAGGAGCGATAAGTTTATTCTTACCGTGAAAAGTGTCTTTAACATTGGTATCAACAAAATCAATGATTACTTCAATAAACGCTTGGAATTTTCCAGGAACACCAATAGTGGCATTTTTGGCAGCGCGTCTAAACATCCAAAGAAAAGCAAACCCGAGAACAAGAGAGAAAAACATGCTATCAACATTAACCGTGTTGAAATTACCTTTACACAAGGTCGGGTTCTCAGCCGTATTAAACTGCCAACCGTCTTGGGTAGAGCACACCTGCAAATTTTGAAGGTGATGCTTGATATAACCTGAACTCGTTTGTTCGCTCATAAACTCATTAGCCTAAAATAATTAATGGGTCTTTACTATGATCGGCGCTAGCCATTGACTCAGCAGCGCCGCTATATATCCAACTAATACGTAAATCTCAAAACTTGGTAATAACACAAAACCGACGACTAATAAGCCCGTGGATAGTGCTATTTTTACCGTCTCTCCTAAGTAAAAGGCTCCAACAACTTTTTTACTCTGTTGTGCGCCTGATTTAGAAAAGGCTTTATACACAAAATAGCTATTGGCTAATAACACCGCTATTCCGCCCGATAACAATGCAATTGCTACCTTAAATTCTGTTAACAAACCAAAGCTCGCCACAAGGAACAATAAAGCCGCTTGTATAAGGAGTAGCTTTTTAGCTTGCTGGTATCCCAGGTTGATTAAGGCTTGGCTCATCTGCTTCTCGCTTTAATCAGAGCGTACTTGTCATATAATTCAGACCCGTTTGATAACGAAACATAAGAGAATCATCGTCAACCATCCGAACGCGGCGCAAATTATAGTGATCAACTCCTTTATAAGCAACCCTAAGGTGCAGATAATAATAAATTATTAATAATTATTCTAAATATCACCAATTTTACGTTTTTTGCCACCGTCCATAACTGACAAGTAAAGCCCGTAAATCTTTAACTTAAACTTTATTTTTATATTTAAAGTAAATAACCCTTAACTTTTCCTCGTCTTAGCCGAAAAAAGAATGGTCAGCAGGGGCGGGTTATATTTTGTACAAATATTAATCATTGGGTGCTCTAAGTTTAATTTACAACCTAAATTAGTCTGAGAACTAAAAATATCATACACAAAGACGCTAAATTGTCTAAACTTTATACGAAATCAAAATATAATCCCACCCTGGGATGATCAGGCTTTCAGTAACTAAGTATTTATTATTCAAATAGTAAACGAAAGCTGTTTTTATTCAACTAAAGGAATTGAAAAAAATGAAAGTGAAAATAATCTCAAGTGCGGCAGCCTTGTCGTTTCTATTGTTAACTGCATGCGGTGGCAGTGATTCTAAGGAAGATCCAATAGTTATAATTCCCCTTCCCATAGAAAGCGGGGATATCGAAGGGTTGGTTATGCCTGAAATTATAAGTATCATCACCGATCCTGGCGATCCAACGCCTAAAACAACTGTTGTTAAATCCAGCAAACCCTTTGACGACGCAGGTACAGATTACAGTGACGATCCCGTTCGTAGTTACGTATGGGATGAATCAATGGGTCCAATGCAGCAAGTCAATCAAATTCTTTGCTACATTAGCCAAACTAGAGCCGATGAACTAGTCAACGAAACCTATACCGCACTAGTTGATACCGATCGTTGTGAGCGGGAAAGTGAGTCAGAAGATTCTTCAGATCAATCATCAAGTGCTAATGATACCGAATATCAATTGTGGACTATTGATTCATCACGTGAATCTGATACAGCAGCACAAGTTGTACGAATTTGGGTGCCTTCTGAAGATCCTGAAGGAAGCGAAACGCTTGATCAACAAAACATTCTCGTTGAAGTCACCATAAACTCCTCACCAAGCGAGCTACTTCCGTTCGGCGATTTCGATATGAACTGGCAAGGTGTTGTTGAGATAGGTGGTAATGAGGTGCCTACAATGGCTGGAACAATCAAAACAGTTGAAAATCAACAAGGTAAATTACAGTTTATCTTTTTCAATAGCGCTGATACGCCAGATTTTAGTTTTACTGAAGCCGCAAATGTTATTTTAGATGACGCAGATGGAACTTCTGGCATAGGAAAAACAGCGACTCATCGAACTGATCCTAATTTTGAATTCCATTCAGAGTTTTCGGTTGCTTATGATCCTACTAGATTCCTTAGAGGCAATGATACAAACAATGATGGAGAGGTAGACTCTCAAAGTTGTAATGATCGTACCGATTTGCTAGAAAATGTATGGCGTTACAATCTTTATCAACAAGCCGATGGAGCCAGAGTTGAGTTAAACAGTGGTTTTCCATTTGTTGCTAGTGTTGATGGACAACAACTCGACGGATATATGAGTTACTGGGGCATGTGGTTGCCAGGTGACATAGATAAATCATCTATCACCAGTATCACCGAGCAAGATTTTTCAGATCAAGGTACAAACACGACATACGATGTGACCCATAGCCCTGGTCGCTTAGTAAAAAGAACTAAATCGACCATCGCTCTAGCAGATATGGAAGGAAGCAACTTTAATTATTGGGATAATACTGAATACTTAGTTGAATATACTTCAGACATGGTACTTAACAACGGCGTTGGTGTTGACGCTGCAGGGTTCTATCAAATTGCGACTATTCAGTTTGGTGATTCTGGAAGAGAAACAACACCCATTACGCCTGTTTTATTAACTGTTGATTTCTTACAGTTGTATTCTGATGTTTTAAATGGATCAATCGCATACGACAGAGTAGCCGATCCGAACAACGTTATCGCATTTCAGCAAGAGTTTGTTTCTGGAAATGGTGGTGACTTATTCGGCTCAGCAACTCAAGTCACTTTTGCTTGTTATCAAGATTGTCTAAAAGCTGACATTACTTCCGCACAACTAGAGCTCAATAATGACACACCGTTTTTACCAAACTCAGAAGATCCAACGGTACCAGCAGCGTTATACACATATAGCCTAACCGATTTAACACTTCGCGATGCCGTAGGCAATGCAATCGGAATGGCTGCTGATCAACAACCAGCAAGTAGTGGATTCTATGATTGGGGTATTCAAACGGGTGTTATGGTAGTAGAGGGAACAACGCTTGCTAATGTTTGGGATACATGGAACCAAGAAGTATCATACCAATGGGAAACTGGATCTAATGATTGGAATCAAATGACCCATATCAGCATAACCGGCACATCTGAGTTTGTTCAATTCGATCGCCCAATTCAGTTTATTTACAATCATGAAGATGCCAATGATCGCAACTTAGTCAATGGCGAAACCAGTGAATATGATGATCAGGTTTATCGATTGGAATACGGCGGCTCTGGCAATCTTTGGGGGTTTCCTGACTCTATGACTGAAGACGGTCGATATCAGCGCTCTTTTTCACTTGCTGACGCGACTAATCTTACTAACAGTGGTGGAAATTTTGTAGTAAAAGCGATAGAAGTTGAGAAACGCATGCGAGATCTAGTGATTGGCAACTGCACAGAAGGAACTGAGGCGCTTACATTATCTGGTGCACTCGGTATCGCACTACCAACTGAAGCTGATGTTAGTGATATTCCGTTCTCATTAGCTGATAAACCTATAGTTACTGATTCTCCTCGCGTGGTCGGAGGAGAGATTGTCGGACAGTAAAACCTGATTTGGTTTTCTGTAAAAGCCACCTCACTTTAGGTGGCTTTTTATGTTGAAAACTAAATATCCAATTCAAGATCCGAGTGAACACGGGTAGTACAAGTTAAAATGACACCTTGCTTCCTTTGCTCATCCTGTAAACCGGCTTCGTTTTGAGTAGATGTATCACCTGAAAGCTTTTTGACTTGGCAAGCACCACAATTTCCTGTCCGGCAAGCTGAATCAATATCAACGCCTTCAGCTTCCAGTTTTTCTAATAATATTTCGTCGTTTTCAATAACAAAATTTTTACCTGATTTTCTTAGTGACAGGTTAAACGAGCCGATAGGTTTGTTATCAACTTTTGTTACAGGTTTTGGTTGAGCCGCCAGTTTGGCTTTTTTCTTCCCACCGGGATCAAAGGTTTCGTCGTGATAATTATCCATATTAAACCCTAACTTTTCTAAACTGTTTTTCACTTGCTGCATAAAGCCATCGGGACCACAACAAAAGACAACTCGCTCACTTAAATCTGAGACCATGTCGCTCAAGTTAGTGTGATTAACTCTGCCTCGTTTACCTAGCCAGTTTTCCGTTAAGCTTGGTTGTGTACAAATCACTTCTGGATTAAAGTTTTCATTTTTATGATCTAATAAAGAAATCTCTCTCCTAAAAATAATATCTTCAACCGAGCGAACCCAATTTAGGAACTTTATATCTTTACTAGGCAAAGTATCCATCCAAAATCGGGTCATAGACATCATTGGAGTAATTCCAGAACCAGCAGAGATTAAAAGCACCTTTTTTGACTTGGTATAAGTGTCGATATCAAAGCAGTTAAATCTACCAGCAGGTCCTCTAAACTCTAACTCTGAATCGATTGATATATTCTCATGTAGCCAAGGAGAAACGACACCACCAAACTCTTTTTTTATGGTTAACTCTAATATATGAGGTCTACTTGGTGTTGAAGCGATTGTGTAAGAGCGATTGTGTTTTTCGCCACCAATTTCTAACTGCATTCCGATAAATTGACCGGGCTTAAAGTGAAAAAGTTGTGAATCAACGGCTTGAAACTGAAATGTTTTTACATCTGGTGTTTCTTGGATAACGTTAATACAAACAGCAGGCGTTTTGCGGCTGAACCAAGAGGGCGTAGATTGCAATTGAGATAGACTAAATACAGACATACGAATAATTTACTTTAAACCGAGTAAGTTGCTATTTTGAAAGCGAGTACCAATTAGAGTTGTTCAATGCCCATGTGTTTCAAAACGCCATCTAACTCATCTAAACTATTGTATTGAATAACGAGCTTTCCTTTGCCTTTTGAGCTGTGTTGAATTTTTATAGGTGCGCCTATTTTGTCGGTAATTTGACGCTCTAATTGCTCAAGATGAGGATCTTCTTTTGTTTTGGTTTTTGTATTGACTGGAGAGGCTAAGTTTCTAACTAACTTTTCTGTGTCTCGCACTGTCAAACCTTTAGCCACCACAATTCGAGCAATCGAGGTCTGATCATCTCCTGGCAAAGATAGTAGCGCTCGAGCATGACCCATTTCTAAGTCGCCTCTTTCCAGCATCGTTCGACATATTTCGGTGAGTGATAACAGTCGCAACAAATTAGTAACGGTTGTTCTGCTTTTGCCGACGGCATCAGCGGTTTGTTGGTGAGTCAAACTAAATTCCTGCATTAAACGTTGCAACGCAACCGCTTCTTCTATTGCATTGAGATCTTCTCGCTGAATATTTTCAATTAACGCCATAGCGATCGCAGCTTCATCAGGTATATCTTTGACCAAACAAGGGATCACATCAAGCCCTGCTATTTGACACGCTCGCCAGCGACGCTCGCCAGCAATAATTTCGTACTTATCTTTACTGATCGCCCGCACAACAATCGGTTGAATGATCCCTTGAGCCTTAATTGAACTTGCTAATTCTTCTAGTGCATCGTCAGTCATTATCTTGCGCGGCTGGAACTGTCCCGGCTGCATAAACTCTACTGGAAGTTTGCGTAATTCCCCCTGAAGCTCGACTTTTTGAGACGCTGAGTCATTATTGTTTGAGGTCTTTTTAGGTTTGCTTAAAAACGCGTCTAACGGCGACCGACCTAGTTTTTTCTTCATATTTGTTTCTCTTAATGATCTATCTTTTATTGGTTTTACTGATCAAGATGGAGGATCTATCAATGACTCAAATCTTGAAGTGACTCTTCACGCCTGATCATTTCTCCGGCAAGACCTAAGTAAGCTTTTGCACCACGCGAAAGCCGATCATACATTAACGCAGGCATCCCGTAACTCGGCGCTTCCGCCAATCGAACATTTCTAGGGATCGCGGTTCGATAGACTTTCTCACCGAAATGTTCGTGCAGTTGATTAGAAACTTCAACCGCTAAACGATTTCTTGGATCGTACATGGTTCTTAGCAAACCTTCGATATACAATTCTGGGTTAGCGTATTCGGTAATTTGTTCAATCGTACTTAGTAACGCTTTTAACCCCTCAAGCGCATAAAACTCACACTGCATGGGGATCATCACACTATTCGCCGCCACTAACGCATTAACGGTTAAAATACTCAACGAAGGCGGACAATCAATAAAAATATAGTCAAATTCGTCTTTTAAATCTGCCAACGCTATCTTTAAACGACCTTCTTTATTTTCTTCAGACAATAGGTGAGCTTCTGCTGCGGCCAAATCTGAATTGGTCGGAAGAATATAAAAACCCGCCTGTTCGGCATTTATTAAACACTCTCGTGCGCTTTTTTCTGCCAGTAACACATCAAGAATATGGTGTTCAATATCATCTTTATCGATACCACAACCGCTGGTCGCATTACCCTGGGGGTCAAGATCAACCAATAAAACACTTCTCTTGGTCGCGGCGAGAGATGCAGCAATATTGATACTACTGGTTGTTTTGCCAACCCCACCTTTTTGATTTGTTACCGCTATGATTTTACCCACGAGTGCCTCTTTACCTATATTTACTGGTGTGAGTTCAGGCTGTGTTTAGCAAAAACACCAACAGTAAAATATTTATCTGTTTGTTTTTATTCTGTTTTTGTTTGATTCATCTAACCATTCGAAAACGAGTCGATGCTCTGTTTGGGCGAACTGTCCATTATAGGTTGATCTCCCAGATGATCAATAACCAATTGCTCAATATCCCAACCACTCGTTAACCAGCAGTATTAAAGAAATATTGCTTAGCGCCGTTTTAACTCGATCAAACACCTTTCTGCAGATAATCCCGGAATATTCAAAGGTTGGTGAGCAACCTTTTGTAGGTTATCTGGAAGTGTTTGTATTTCATCAGTGACATAACGTGCCTTCATCGCAAGCCAACTCCCGCTATCAGCTAATAAATGTTCAGTTAAAGTCACCATATCAGCCAGTGAAGCAAAAGCCCTAGTGATAATTCCATCAAAACTCATATTGTGTTGTTGCTCCACTCGAGAATGGATCACTTCCACGTTAACCAAATCTAATAAATGAACTTGCTGGCGAATAAAACGAATTTTTTTGTTATTACTATCCAAGAGAGTGAATTTTACTTCAGGTAACATTATCGCCAATGGTAACCCAGGGAAACCAGCACCTGTACCAACATCTAAAAGGTTTTTATGTTGAATAAATGGAACAACTGCCAGGCTGTCCAATAAATGCAGCGTGAGCCCTTCCATTGGATTTTTGATCGCTGTCAAATTATAGGTTTTATTCCATTTAACCAATTGCTCAAGCAAGCTCATTAACTTTATTTGCTGTTCGCTTGTCGCACTTAACCCTAATTGGTTAATACCTTGATTAAGTCGTTCAGCAAGATTATCAACTACAGGGTGATTGTCATCAAACACCACTAGGAATTACCAATCTTAACTTCAGGTTGATTACATTGTTTATAATCTTTCTTTTTGATAGTAATCAACAAGAGCGAAATCGCGGCAGGTGTTACTCCCGAAATACGGCTTGCCTGACCGATAGTCTCTGGTCTGACTGCGCTTAGTTTTTGCACGATTTCGGTGGATAGCCCACCGATGGCTGAAAAATCCATATCTTGCGGCAAGGCCACGTTTTGTTGCTTTTTGTTTCTTTCAATCTCATCTTTTTGACGATCAATGTATCCGGCATATTTTGCTTGTATTTCAACTTGTTCTTTAACAGCCTCAAGCAAACCAAAACCAAAATTATCAATATTTTCACTCATTTTGGCATAGGTTAATTCAGGGCGTTTTAATAAATCGAGTTGACTGTACTCCCGCGATAAAGGTTTGGTCAGATGTCTTGATAGTTTTTTCGCCATGTCTGACTGAGGTTGAACCCAGCTTGATTTAAGCCTTTGAAGCTCTTTTGTTATCGCATTTCGCTTTTCAGCTGTTAATTGCCATCGTGAGTCATCTATTAAACCTAATTGATGCGCTTTTTCTGATAATCGCAAATCAGCGTTATCTTCACGTAACATCAATCGATATTCTGCCCGTGATGTAAACATCCGGTAGGGCTCTTGTGTACCGCGCGTGATTAAATCGTCTATCATTACACCGATATAAGATTCTTCCCGACCGGGCGACCAAGATGGTTTATTTTGAGCTTTAAGTGCAGCGTTTAATCCTGCAATTAAACCTTGAGCGGCGGCTTCCTCATAACCTGTTGTTCCATTAATTTGACCTGCGAAAAATAAATTTTCAATGTGTTTAGTTTCAAGCGAGCTTTTTAATTCTCTCGGGTCAAAATAATCATATTCAATCGCATATCCCGGTCTTGTTATATGCGCTTTTTCAAACCCTTTGATCGATCGAACTAAATCTAACTGTATATCAAAAGGTAGGCTGGTCGAAATTCCGTTAGGGTAGATCTCAAAAGTATTAAGCCCTTCCGGCTCAATAAAAACCTGGTGGCTATCTCTTTCAGCAAACCGAACCACTTTATCTTCAATCGATGGACAATACCGAGGTCCGATCCCTTTTATTTCACCGGAAAATAAAGGTGAGCGATCCATTCCTCGATGAATAATCTCATGAGTTGTTTGGTTAGTATTAGTGATATAACAAGGTATTTGCCTAGGATGCTGAGCAGTCTTACCTAAAAAAGAAAAAACAGGCGTTGGTGTATCGCCGTGTTGTGGCTCTAATTCTAAAAAATCAATGCTTCTACTATCAATTCTTGGTGGTGTTCCTGTTTTTAATCGTTGAACGTTAAACGGTAGTTCTCTTAAACGACTCGCAAGACTAACTGATGGAGGATCACCGGCTCGCCCACCCGAATAATTGGATTGACCGATATGTATTTTACCAGCCAAAAAAGTGCCCGCAGTTAAAACAACCGTTGTTGCGGAAAAAGTCAGCCCCATTTCAGTAACAACACCAACTACCCGATCTGATTCGATCAGTAGATCATCCACCGATTGTTGAAAAATTTTAAGGTTTGGTTGATTTTCAAGAAACTCTCGAACAAAAGCTTTATATAACGTTCTATCAGCCTGAGCACGGGTCGCCCGCACCGCTGGTCCTTTACTGGCATTGAGTTTTTTAAAATGAATGCCAGCATGATCGATGGCTGTAGCCATAACACCACCCATTGCATCAACCTCTTTCACCAGATGTCCTTTACCAATACCGCCTATTGCAGGATTACAACTCATTTGCCCTAACGTTTCGATATTATGGGTTATAAGCAATGTACTTGATTGCTTTCTTGCTGCGGCTAATGCTGCTTCGGTTCCAGCATGTCCGCCACCAATGACAATTACATCAAACTTTTCATCAAAAAACATTTATAGATCATTTAAGATTAGAAAAAGGACAAGGATTCTACCGAAAACTGGCCAATAATTGAACAAAAACAGTTAAAGTAATCGATTCTTTTTTTATATTTGCTCACATTCCGCACCAAATACTCTTAGAAAAATCATTCTTGTGCGAGATAGATCACAGGATTATCAGCGATAGATCAAACCACTTATAGTCAATCGATCAAAGCAAGCGAGTTGTTTTTCTGAAAT
>Ga0316204_10012703_pt1 | contig 10217 bp, 7 predicted proteins | sample 6monrhotite_MG_2_FD_205661 | JGI IMG/M metagenome (GOLD analysis project Ga0316204, IMG submission 205661) | Microbial mat bacterial communities from mineral coupon in-situ incubated in ocean water Damariscotta River, Maine, United States -... | ecosystem: Environmental > Aquatic > Marine >... | reverse complement strand
CGAAGAGCAAACCCCCATGTTGAACGTCTACTGGAGTTCACAAAAGGTCTTTCATTATCACCTTATCGTCAGTCTTCCCAATGCAAAAGGGGCTTTGGCTGAGTTCTTGCGACACCTTGCAAAGATGGATATTGACCTTATTAGCATCGAGTTGGGAAAAGAGAAAAAAGATCATGTGCAGTACTGTGAGATAGAGATGCAGAGTATAGAAGGTGACCTGCACAAACTGCGCAAACAGACCGATAACAAATACAAAATAATACAGTTTATCCGTACGGATGATGCGTATAGAAATTAGAAGGAATAAAGAGAAATGATTACGACAGCATTAAAAGAGATCAGCCGCGGGACAGCAGAGATCATCGACATGGAAGCGATAGAGAAAAAAGTCAAGAAGTTTTATGAAGACGGTACGCGCTACACGGTAAAAGCAGGTTTTGATCCGACCGCTCCCGATCTGCACCTCGGACACACGGTCTTGCTTCAGAAACTTGCAGTCTTTCAAAAGTACGGGGCGAATGTGCAGTTTCTGATCGGAGATTTTACGGCCAAGATCGGTGATCCGACCGGAAAAAGCGCAACACGCAAACAGCTTACGGATGAGCAGATCAAAGAGAATGCAGCTTCGTATCATGAGCAGGTCTTCAAGATCCTGGCGCATGAACATACGGAGACCGTCTTTAACTCAGAGTGGATCGAACCGCTCGGTGCAGCTGGAATGCTTGAACTGACTACACTCTATAATGTTGCACGTATGCTTGAGCGTGATGATTTTGACAAACGCTATAAGAGCGGTACATCGATCGCGATATCAGAGTTTTTATATCCTCTTCTTCAGGGTTATGACTCTGTGCATCTTAAAAGCGATGTCGAGATAGGCGGAACGGATCAGAAGTTCAATCTTTTGATGGGACGCCATCTGCAGCGTTCGTATGAGATCGGCAAAGAGCAGGCTGTGCTTATGATGCCTATTCTTGAAGGCCTGGACGGTGTTCAGAAGATGAGCAAGTCGTTGAACAACTACATCGGTGTTGCAGACGAGCCCAATGACATGTACGGAAAAGTACTCTCAATCAGCGACGAATTGATGTGGCGCTATTATGAACTTCTCAGTGATAAGAGCCTTGAGGAGATCGCAGGTCTCAAAGCCGGAGTAGAGTCGGGAGAGATCCATCCAAAGCATACAAAAGAGATGCTTGCTCTAGAGATCACGGCACGTTTTCACGGTGAAGAAGCGGCAGTTTCTGCCAAAGAAGAGTTTGCCAAAGTGCATTCGAATAACGCGCTCCCGACAGACATGCCTTCTTACGAACTCGAAGGCCCTGTCTGGATTGCAAAAGCGTTACAAGATTGCAGTCTTGAGCCATCAACATCACAGGCTAGAAGAGATATTAAGCAAGGTGCTGTTAAAATAGACCAAATCAAAGTCGAAGACGAACAGCTGCAATTAGAAGCAGGCGAGTATGTCTTGCAGGTCGGAAAACGCAAGTTCGCTGCAGTAAAGGTAAAGTAAATGGCATTCAAGTCAGTAAAAATTGGAAAGCATACTATTGAGATTCCTATTGTTCAAGGTGGAATGGGTGTTGGTATCTCTTGGAGCCAACTGGCAGGAAACGTCAGCAAAGAGGGTGGTCTTGGGGTCATATCATCTGTGGGAACAGGGTATTATGATAAAAAAGAACATGTCAAACGTCTGGTGGCGGAACGACCTCTTGAAGTCGAAAACTTCTATTCAAAAGAGGCATTGATGAAGATCTTTGCAGATGCGAGAAAGATCTGCGGAGACAAGCCTCTTGCATCAAATGTCCTGTATGCGATCAATGATTACGGACGTGTCGTTACAGACTCATGTGAGGCCGGTGCTAACATCATTATCACGGGTGCCGGACTTCCGACAAACATGCCTGAATTTACAATGGACTATCCGGATGTCGCTCTTGTACCTATTGTCTCTTCTGCCAAGGCACTGAAGATCATTTGTAAGCGCTGGCAAAAACGTTATGACCGTCTTCCGGACGCAGTCATCCTGGAAGGACCGAAATCCGGCGGACACCAAGGTTTTACCTATGACCAGTGTGCTTTGGAAGAGAACCAGTTGGAAAACCTTGTTAAACCTGTTGTTGAAGAAGCTGCTTTATGGGGCGGGATGCCTGTCTTTGCTGCCGGAGGCGTCTGGGACAAAAACGATATCGAAGAGATGATGGCACTTGGTGCTTCAGGTGTACAGATGGGGACACGTTTTATCGGTACGCATGAGTGTGATGCCCATGCTAACTTTAAAGATGTATTGCTGGGTGCAAAAGAAGAAGATATTCAATTAATGGGTTCTCCTGTGGGTTATCCTGCCCGCGGTGTTCGCACAAACCTTACCGGTCTTGTCGAAAGACGCGAAGGACCTGCTATCAAATGTATCTCTAACTGTGTTGCTCCGTGTAACCGAGGTGTAGAAGCGAAAGAGGTCGGTTTTTGTATCGCAGACAGACTTTCTGATGCGTATGAAGGAGATCTTGAACTCGGTCTTTTCTTTTCAGGAACAAACGGTTACCGTATCAACGAGATCATCTCTGTCAAAGAACTGATGAAGAAACTTACAGAAGGAGAATAGCCTGCGTTTCTTTCTGGGATTATTATTTCTTGGTATACTTCTGTTCGCTTCCAATGCTGAGATTCTTAAGCGCGCACACAAGAACGCTCAAAGCTCTAACAAGTCAGAGATCTATCGCGCCTACAATGACTATAAAAATCTTTACGTACGTTCTATTATGGACGATGATGAAGCACTCTGCAAGACCTGTCTCAGCGGCCTGATAAAAACAGGAAAAAAACTTCATATCGATGTCATCGATTATGAGGATGCACTCAAAAGACGCAACCTCAAAAAGATAAGCAAGCCAACACCGGCCAAGACAAAAAAGCCAACGCCTAAAAAACAAAAAACAAAAACTAAATCCCCTTCTATCGCTTCGCAAAACCGCCTTAAATCCGTTCGATGGAAAGACTCGCAACGACTAGTACTCAGTTTTACCCGTTCTATTCGCAAGGATGAACTCAATAGCTTTGCTTTGAATGACACTAAAAATAAAAAGTATAAAAAGATCTATGATATCTATGCGGTTCTGACAGAAAAAGCTATGCAGCTAAAGCATACCTCTGTATCCAAGATCCGTTTGGCTCAGTTCGATCAGAAGACGCTTCGTATCGTTTTTGAGAATGATGCGATTATCAAACAGCAGTATAAGATAGACGGAAATGAATTGACGATTAAGATGTCATCAGAAAACAGAGAACTGACCTATATCCCAATTAAACAGAACCTCTCAAAAAAGATCATTGTGATTGACCCGGGACATGGTGGGAAAGACGCGGGAGCCGTCGGGCACAAAAGGTATCGAGAGAAGGTCGTTGTTTTACAGCTTTCAAAAAAACTGCGCGATATTCTGGTGAAACGCGGGTATACGGTTTATATGACGCGCAACAGTGATAACTTCGTAGAACTGCGTCAGCGTACACGTTTTGCCAACAAGAAAAAAGCAGATCTCTTTTTATCGATACATGCGAACTCTGTTCCGAAAAAGAACTGGAAGAAAGCGCAGGGTATAGAGACCTATTTCCTCTCTACCAACAACAGTGCCCGGGCAAAACGGGTAGCAGCTGTGGAGAATGTCGATATCGGCAAGATGGATGCAGGGGGGATGAACGATGCCCTTCACCTGATGAACAGGGAAAAGATCTTCGCTTCTAATAAACTTGCGATCGATATGCAGCAAAACATGCTGGCTTCACTTAGAGAAAAGTATGGAAATGTCAGGGGAAATGGTGTTCGCTCAGGTCCATTTTGGGTGCTGGTTGGCGCACAAATGCCTGCTGTCTTGATTGAATTAGGGTTTATCTCTCACCCGAAAGAGGCAGTCAATATGGTCAACCATCGCTACCAGAAACTTCAGGCAATAGGGATCGCTAATGGTGTCGATAGGTATTTTGCCAAAAACGAGTAGCTTCTTTCTCCATACTTAAAAGGTTTTTTTTAAAAGAGCTTCTGTAAAAACCTGTTGATCTCTTTTGTGACCTTCTCTTTTACTTCCGGTGTGACCATCGATTTTGCATCCAGCCTTACTTTGGGCGCATTGATATCACCCGTGACGATGACATCACCGGGATACTTTTTGACCTTCAGTGCGAAATGGGCATCTATGAGTTGTTTTTTAGAGTTTATGATAAATCTTTTACTGTTCAGGTTTACACTCTTGCTTTGCATGGCAAGTTCAGAGGTAATGATCTCTTTGTCGATAAGACTGATCAACGAGCCTTGGTTAAAGCGCTCTTTGGTAAGGTCTGAATGGGTGAGTGCACCGATCAGGTCTGTCATCTGAGAACGTGTCAAGGTCGCTTTGTTAAACCGCGTATTGAGTTTTCCTTTTTTAGAAGCGGTATCATAGCTCAGGCTTCCTTCTACGGGTGCATTGATGACTTGTGGATAGGAGAGCATCTTGAGCACTTCAATTGCTTGGAGATCTTTAAAATCAGCATTGATCTTTTTATCGACGATCTTGGCATTGACTTTTCCGTTAAAGACATTTGAATGTGCCGTAATCGTCAGCTTTTTCTCTTTATGTATCTCACCGTTCACGCTGATCTTTCCTATGAGTTTTCTTTCCAGGACTGGTTCTAATCTTTGCAGTGAGGGGATGAAGAGATCGTAGTCACTTGAGAGGTAGGCTGTTTCGGTCTGGAAATTTGTTTTTTTCATCGTGAGAGTGGCAAGATTTGAGGTTAATACAGTCGAAGCCGTGACTTTGTCATCCTTGATCACTGCGTCGCTTTTAAGCTCAAATGTGGTGTAGGGAAGCCTTATGTCAAAGCTTTTTTTGATCACATCTTTGTGTACGCTTGCCTTGGAGACACTCAGGGAAGTCTTCCCCTGCAGCGGTGACAGTGAGCTCAGTCTCGAGTCGATATCAACACTTCCGTCGGCATAAGAAGGCTCACCTGTAAGGTATAACAGTCGAGAGAGCTCAGCGTCTTTGACACGCAGGTCCATACGTCCCGGTTTGAAGTCGTTTAAGGTGAGTGTGTAGCTTGTCTTTGATCGGGCAAGATCAGAACTTCCCTTGATTAAAAGTTCTTTTTCATCTCCTTTTAACCCCCCTTGTGTTGCAAAAGGTCCTCGAAGAGGAGACTTGGTGATACTCTTAAGAAGGGCGAGCTCTTTGATGCGGAGGCTATAGTCTGCATCGACAGATCTGTTACCGGCATTGATCTTTCCTTTTGAGCTTAAAGCAGCAAGTTCAGAATCCAGATCAAATTCATAGACGATGTTTTCGCCATTCAGACTGGCTGTCAGATCAGACCTGAGTGATGTCCTTGCGATATCCAGTCCGAACTCTTTTTTTAAGACAACTGCATCAAGTCTGGCTTTTTTGACATTTAAACGTACATTACCTTTTAGATGAGGAGGCTTCAGCTCCATAAGCTGTATGTGCAGGTCGATCTTGCCTGAAGCATAAGGCACTTCACCTGCCATAGCAAGAAGTTCTTTGATATCTGCATCAGAGAGTTTTATAGCAGCCTTGTTCAAAGCTTTATCGTGGATGACTATTGCATAATCCGTAGCGCTTGATGCTACATCGCTTTTGCCTTTGATCTTAAACAGATCCAAGTCACCACTTATCTTACCGTCGGTCAAAAGTTTTCCGGATAGTTTGCGCTGCACAAGAGAATTGAGACTGGAGAGCTTAGTCAGACGCAGTGAATAGTCGATGTCAAAAGTCTGCTTGAAAAGCGAATAGCTTCCCTCCGCCAGCAAGAGATTGTCGTCGTCCGTCTTCAAAACGAGTTTAACGCTGTCCATGCGCAGTAAGAACTCATCCAGCTTGACTTTGATAGGACTGTTCTCATTGATCTTGGCTTCGAGGCTTGGTCTAAGGATATTGTTTCCTATAGAAGTGAATAACAGCATGTACAGTAGTACAGTGATCAGAAGGAGTGTTGAAACGATGATGATGAGAATTTTTTTCATGTTAATCTTTTTGTGAATGTTGTGTAGAATACTTAGGCTTCTTTTATCAGTTCGAAGTGTACGCGTTCTTGATGTTTACTTATAAATATCTTTGCCGACTGGTCGCACATCATCTTGGCACAGACATAAGACCATTTAAGCGCGTAAGAGGCGTAAAGAGGGTTGTCTAAGGCATATAAGACGGTTTGGCCGACAAAGGTCTGAAATGACTTGGCTGTGATGCTCTGGCTGTCCCCTGGACTTTGAATACGTACAAAAGTGATCTCTTTGTCTTTTTTCAAGATAAAATCAGTGACAAAATCCGGATGCTTTGATATCGTGTATCCCTGCTGCGTATAGAACTCCTGGACAAGCTTATAGTAGTCTATACCTTTTGTGACACATTGATCTGTCTTTTGAAGCTCACGCTGCATATCGTAGGCAAAACTATTGATCTCGTCTTCGCGTTTTTTCCATTTTCTACTGATCGAGATATAGACACCATAAGCGATCAACAACATAGCGATAATGAAAATTGAGTTTGACATGACTGCATATCCTTGAGATTATAAATAGTATTAATTATAACGAATTTGGCTTAGTAATGAACTGTCCAGGCATCATCTTGATAAATGACTTCATCATCAAGTGTAAAGCTTTGCGTATCCGCAAAAACATCAATGTGAAACTTTCCGTCTCCACGTTTAAAACCTTCTTTTCCATACATACCATGTTTAGCACCTAAGGAGAGGTGAACGCCGCACATCCGCTCATAAGACCCCGTGTCTTTAACGGTGCGGTCAATGCTAAAGGCTTTGTTCAAACCAAACCCGAGTTCACGGACCCACACCACATCTTCACCCTCGCGTATGAGAGAGAGTATCTCGTCAAACTCTGGCGTTGAATTTTCACAGTCGACAACTTGTCCTTTTTGAATGATAAGGGTAATGGGTATTTTAGGTTTGTTGATTCTGTAGGTCACATCGCTGAATATAGCAATCTTCACCCGACCATTAAGTGCGCGCAGGTCTTTTGCCTCAGTGAAGACTTCACCTATAGGGAACTGTCCTCCGGTATTATTCATCTGCTCGTAGTCTCCGATGTTGAGTTTGGCAGGTTCAAAGGGTGAGTCATAGATTAACAGTTCTCCGCCACTGTCAAGTACACCGGAACGTGCTGCATCTATCTTAGTTTGAAGAGCATGACCAACACCTCGGTAATACTCAGCGTCATACGCTAGAGAATCAATATATATAGGTGCTTCGTCATCAGCCATACGACCAAGATGGGGGTGTTCTAAAACTTTTATCTTGCGTTTAAACAGTTCTACACGTATACGAAAGGCATTAAGACGAAAGTTTGTGGATTGGATCAAGACTACAAAGTCAGACTCTTGAAGGGATGCGAGTGCCTCAAGTATCTCATCGTGTGAACACTCCTCGAAATTAAGAAAGGTCGCATCTGGCAAACAACGTTTATAGGCTTCACTCAAAACCTTTGAGAGGATACATCCCAGGTCATACACTACCACAGCATGTTCCTTGTCAGTGTGATGAAAGACATCATCTATCAGGCCTTGTACATTCTTTTGTGCTGTTAAGATCAAGGTATCTGTATCGGATGAAATGATTTCGCTCATGTTTTGCCTTGTTATGCGGAAATGATAATAGAATTATAGCCTAGCCTCTCATAATGTCTATGTGAGTATTGATGATAGTTTTAATGATCTGTGATGCGGTTATTAATGAGAGAGCCGTTTTTATTCCATATGTTCTTAGCTTGTCATGAGTACACAAAGTCTTCATTCTATTTTGTGATAATGCTTATATAAAGAACAGAGGGTGAGAAGATGAAAACAGATTTTAAACTATCACGAAGGACCTTTGTCAAAGGTGTTGTTGCAACCGGTATTCTAGCAAGTGGGATAAACCCTTTACATGCAGCGACTTCTTCAATTCAACGCAAATCTACAACTGAACTTAGAGGTACGGAGTTTCATTTAGATATTGTCTATACTACTGTAAATATAACAGGTGTTCCTGCTATTGCTATTACAGTCAATCACATGCTCTCGGCTCCAACTCTTCGATGGCAAGAAGGCACAGAAGTGACAATTCATGTAACCAACCATTTAAAAGAAGATACATCAATTCATTGGCACGGTATTATCCTTCCTACTGATATGGATGGTGTACCGGGCCTCAGCTTTGATGGTATTAAACCTAACGAGACATTTACCTATAGATTCAAAGTGCAACAAAGTGGTACCTATTGGTATCACAGTCACTCCGGCTTTCAAGAACAACTAGGCGTGTATGGAGCTATTGTGATCGACCCAAAAGAACCTGAGCCTTTTGACTATGACCGTGAGTATGTGATTAATCTTTCAGATTGGTCGGATGAAAAACCACAACAGGTATATCGTAAACTAAAACTAATGGGTGATTACTATAACTTTAAACAGCGAACTGTCGGTGATTTTTTGGATGAAGTTAAAGAGAAAGGCTTTTTTTCCGCCTTTAATGATAGAAAGATGTGGAATGAGATGGCAATGACAGACCGTGACCTTTCTGATGTGACGGGATATACTTACACCTATCTGATGAACGGTATAAATCCTGCGACCCACTTTAAAGCACTCTTCAAAAATGAAGAGAAAATACGTCTACGTTTTATCAACAGTGCTGCTATGACCTTTTTTGATGTACGTATTCCCGGACTTAAAATGCGTGTTGTTTCAGCTGATGGCAATAATGTACAACCTATAGAAGTGGATGAGTTTCGTATAGGTGTAGCAGAGACTTATGATGTTATAGTTGAACCTGAAACAGATACTGCGTACTCTATTTTTGCTCAAAGTTTAGACCGTTCAGGTTATGCTGTAGGTTCTTTGACATATGACAAGAATATTGCGGCGGTTATTCCTGAAATGGACCCTTTACCAATTTTAAGTCATGCTGATATGGGAATGGCTATGAACGGGATGAACCATTCAGAACATGGAAGTATGAATCATTCCGACATGGACCACTCCATGATGAATCACAATATGGAAGAAGCACCTTCTTCTGAGAAAAAACCAATTCCGATCACGCCTCTTGAAGAGAAGTGGGGTTTACACACAACAATGAAAGTAGAAGAGCCTCAATACCGAATGGATGACCCAGGTGTTGGACTGCGTAATAATGGACGAAAGGTACTTACTTATGCAGATTTAAAATCACTGCGTTCGACTAAAGATGATAAATACCCTGATCGTGAAATCATACTCCATCTCACCGGAAATATGGAACGTTACATGTGGTCGATAAACGGTATCAAATATGCCGATGCTGCACCCTTAGAGTTTTATTATGGTGAGCGTTTACGCATTACTTATATCAATAATACCATGATGAACCATCCAATGCACCTGCATGGAATGTGGAGTGACCTTGAAACAGGTGATGATAACTTCCTGCTAAGAAAACACACTATTATCGTACAGCCCGGCTCAAAGATAAGCTTTCGTGTCACTGTCGATGCAAAAGGAAATTGGGCTTACCATTGTCATCTGCTTTATCATATGGCAGGTATGTTTAGAAAAGTCGTTGTGGCTTAAGGAGGTGTGGAATGAGAAGAAAACTAATTACCCTTTTATTGAGCTTTGTACTTACAGTTCCTAGTTATGCGATGATGATGATGATGGATAACCCGCTTCTATACAAGGTCACTGTTGAAGAGCTTGAAAAACAATTCAATGATGAGAAGATAGTAAGTTGGGACGGAAATATATGGATCGGATATGACATAAATAAAATATACCTCTATAGCGAAGGAGAAAAGCCTGAATATGGTAAAACTGAGAGTGAGCATCAGCTTGTTTACAGTCGAGCTATTGCTCCTTTTTGGGATATCCAACTTGGTATGGGTTATGACAAGAACGAAGATACTGAACATAGTTGGGGTGTAATTGCCATATCAGGATTAGCACCTTATTTCTTTGAGACAAGAGCTGCCTTACTCATCGGAGAGGATGGCAATATAGGATTGCGTTTTGACACAGAATATGAGGCGTTAATCACACAAAAGCTCATAGCCTCTCCAACTTTATCGACAGCACTCTATTCGAAAAATACTCCGGAACTAGAAATAGGTGAAGGGGTTTCTAACCTAGCGATTGGAGTTAGGCTACGCTATGAAATCACAAGAGAATTCGCACCCTATATTGGAGCTGAATGGC
>Ga0316204_10012702_pt1 | contig 10217 bp, 9 predicted proteins | sample 6monrhotite_MG_2_FD_205661 | JGI IMG/M metagenome (GOLD analysis project Ga0316204, IMG submission 205661) | Microbial mat bacterial communities from mineral coupon in-situ incubated in ocean water Damariscotta River, Maine, United States -... | ecosystem: Environmental > Aquatic > Marine >... | reverse complement strand
TTTCTAGCTGAGCTTTTATAACTTCTAAAGTAGAGGGTAGAGTGGTTTGTTTATTCTTTAACTGTTGAACTTCCTGTTTTTGTTGTAAAAGATTTTGCCGCTCAGCATCTAAGTTTGATTGAGAGACTGCGCCAGTTTTACGCAATTTAGTTAAACGAGAGTACTCTTTTTCTCTGACTTTTAGTTTCTCCGTGGATAATTCTAATTCAAGTTCATTGTTCTCAATATTTAACTCCATCTCTTTCAGATTGGCTTGATTAGCCAAAAGATCGGCTTGTGATTGTTTTAACTGCAATAAATAATCTTTATCATCAATTTGAATCAATAAAGTATCTTTAGCAAAAATCTCACCTTTTTTTAGTTGTGGATGAATATAGGTAATACGTCCTGTTACTTCCGCCTTAGCTTGTAAGCTTAAATCCGGTAGTGCGGTACCATAGCCAATAATTTCAGGCTTTAGTCGCTGCTGTTTAACCTCAACATAACTGACAGGAGTAATTGGATTAGAGCTGATATTATGGACGGTTTCTGATTGCATTTTCACAATAAAAATCATGAGAGCTAAACCGATAGCCGCAATAATTGGCAGTGATTTTTTGCTACTTAAAAAAGCAACGATAGCTTCTTTATTTTCAAACCAGATACGGTTAAAAAAACTCAATATTGATGACATTATTTTCTCCCCAATAATCGACCTGAATCGGTTATTACTGATTAATTTTTATCGCTGCAATTTTTCGTAAAACTATCTGCATGACTAGTTATTGACAAGGCTAACTATCTGCACAACAACCACTCATAAACATAGAATAGATATGTTCACTCCAATCAGAAGTGGTTAATTCATGATCACTAATACCCCAACCTTGCTTCCTAACTGAATGGCCGATAAAAGGAGTCACAATCATCGACACTAAAGTGAAAGCCGCATATTTAGCTTTTGTATCATCTTGAATTGGCGTATTAGCTTTAATCAAACTAGGTAATGCCTTTGACATACGTTTAGGAAATCGTTCAATAAACTCGCTACTCAACTTTGAATCTTGCTCCCTAAATTCATCTTGAACCAATCTAGCGAGACTATTATTTTGCGACAGCGTTTTTAACATAAATCGAATAAAATGCTTAATAGGTTCATCTTGCTGTTGAATATTTTTCATATTTACAAAATGTGTTTTTGATATGTTTTCTATCAGTTCAATAAAAAGTCCTTCTTTATTGCCAAAATAGTAACTAATCATTGCAGCGTTTATACCTGACTGGTCTGCTATTTCTCGGACTGTAATATTCCGGTAGGATTTAAACTCAAGTAATGACTCTGCGGCACTCAAGAGTTTGTCTTTTTGTTGCTGTTGTTTAGCAGAATTAACTGGGCGGCCTATTGGCGGTTTATTTGACATGGAATGATTGGATAACGCACATTTAATTAAACAGTTGATTAATTAAATAGTAATAGGCCACGTAAATCAAGCTATTTTAATAAATTGTTGTTAATAACTTATTAATTACAAGTGAGCTAAACTGATTTTAGGCCTTTCTACAAAGTAGTATTGATGAAGGTTTAACGAGCCATCACTGACTAAAAATGACCACTCGATAAAACGGGGGATATCCAATATCTAGCATGGGTGCTATTGCATATTTTTTTTAACGACAAAAGAATCTCTTCTTCATTAGCGCTGGAGTGAAGTATTTCAAATCGATTTAACTTTCGATAACCTTCAACCTGTTCACTAATATCAAAATGGCTATGTGCTTGGCTATAACCTTTCATTCGTTCGAGGTTGAACCCGGAAATACATTCTAATGTCATTAACTGATCCACTATGTCATCTTTTAACTCGTCAGGAACAATAATAGTGAGTAACTGATTACTTGTTGGCATTGCGACTCTCCAAGACTCGATAAAATAAAGGCAACAAATAGAGCGTGGTTATGGTGGATGTTAACAACCCACCAATAACAACAATTGCTAAGGGTTTTTGTATTTCAGCACCAGGTCCGGTGGCAAATACTAAGGGTAATAATCCAAACATTGCAGTGGTTGCGGTCATTAATACAGGTCTTAATCGTCTGACGGAACCATTAGTGATTCGCTCATAAAGATTTGCTGAGCTTAATTTAATTTGCTCGAAATAACTCAGCATTACCACACCATTTAATACTGCGACACCAAGTAATGCGATAAAACCGACTGAGGCAGGAACCGAAACATATTGCCCGCTAATGTAAAGAGCGATAATTCCGCCCATAACAGCAAAGGGTATATTCGCTAAAATGAGTCCCGCTTTGGCAAGTGAACCGAATGTAGTAAATAGAATAATTAAAATTAAAGCGAGAGCAACCGGTACAACCATTAATAAATTGGCAGTCGCACGTTTTTGATTTTCAAATTCCCCCCCGTAAACTACTGAATAACCAACTGGTAAAACTAATTCGCTTTTTATTCTAGCTTCTAGTTCATTCACAAAGCCGACAATGTCTCTATCGATCACGTTGGTTGTTACAACAGAAAAGCGCGCACCACTTTCTCGCTCAATTAACAAAGGTCCTTGTTTAAACGTGATCTCTGCAATATGTTGCAATGGTTTGAGGCTGCTATCTGGCATTACCAAGATCGTATTTTTTAAATCATTTAAGGTTGAAATACTTTCTGAGTGGTTTTTCCTAGCTGAAATCAAAAGGGGTGTTTTAACTTTTCCTTGAATTATTTCAGATATAGCAACCCCTTCAAGTTGAGATTTTAAGTAGCGAGAAAACTCTGCAACATTCATTTGATATTCTAATGCGATTTCTTTTTTCAGCTTTATATTGACAAACTGGCCACCCTCAATGATTGATGTTTGTACATCGACGCTGCCGGAAACTTGATTAGTGATATGAGTAATCTTTTCAGCAAGCTGAGAAAGTTTGTGAATATCATTGCCGAATATTTTGATCGATACATCGCCAGTGCTTCCAGTGAGCATTTCTGAGACTCTCATTTGAATCGGTTGAGTAAACCCAAAACTAATACCTGGATACTGTTGCAACACAGAACGAATTTCTTCAATCAATTCACTTTTAGTTTCAAAGCGCCATTCGGTTTGCGGAGCAAGCTCCATAAATACATCAGTTTCATTAAGTCCCATAGGATCAAGGCCGATTTCATCAGAACCTGCACGAGCGACAATTTGTTTTATTTCGGGTATTGCCTTTAATAGCGCAACTTCGATTTGACTGTCTAGTTGGTGAGAAGATTCTAACGAAATACTTGGTGATTTTTCTAACTGAACAATAATATCACCTTCATCTAAAGTAGGCATAAATGTTCGACCAACCAAGGAAAATAAAATCATACTTATGACGAGTAAAACTGAAGCACTAATGACATAAGGTTTCGGTTTTTCCAGTACTGATTTCAAGCTAGAAATATAATGCTTTTGTAACCAAGTGACTAGTTTAGGTTCCTTACCTGCATCTTCAGTGATCATTAGAGAGGAAATCATTGGCACTAAAGTTAACGATAAAATAAGTGCGGAAAACATGGCAAATACAATAGTCAATGCAACAGGGGTGAAAAGTTTTCCTTCTAGTCCCGAAAGCGTTAGCAAAGGTGAAAAAACAATAATAACAATCAATGTTCCTGAAACAACTGGAACAGCAACTTCTTTGGCTGCGCGATAAATAATATGCAAACGCGGCAGTGAAGATTTTCTACTAAGCTGATTAACAATATTTTCGACTACCACAACTGACGAATCAACAATCATTCCAATCGCAATGACGATTCCACCAAGACTCATTAAGTTCGCAGTAAGACCCATTTGAGACATCAAAATAAAGGTACATAATGCTGACAAAGGCAAAGATACAGATACCACGATTGCCGAACGAATATTACCAAGAAAAATTGAAAGTAAAATAATAACCAAAATAACTGCTTGAATTAACGCATTTGAGATAGTTCCTATTGCGGTATCAATCAGTGATGCTCTATCGTAAAAGATATTAATTTCGGTTCCTTTAGGCAAAGTCGCTTCGATTGAACTGAGTTTTTCTTTTATTCCGGCAACGACGTCTGATGCATTAGCGTTTTTTAATGCAATGATTAATGCTTGAGTTGTTTCAACGCCATCTTTTGTCACCGCGCCGTAACGAGACAAGTGGCCAATACTGACATCACCAATATCTTGTAACCGATAGGTTTTGCCATTTTCGACTTTAATCACCAGATCCTTTAGCTCTTCGATATCGTTTATTCGTCCTTCTGAACGAATAATGAGAGTATCGACACCTTTTTCTATTCGACCAAGGCCAACATTTAGATTGCTATCAATAATGGATTGTTCAAGCTCACCAAAACTTATCCCAGCAGATGCCATGCGATAAGGATCGGGTGCAATACTATAGGTTTTTGCGTATCCACCGAGTACGTTAACGTCGGCAACGCCTTCTACCGTCCGCAATAGCGGCCTAATTTCCCAATCTAATAATTGACGTCTTTCCATCAATGACAGTGCAGGGTTTTCAATCGTAAACATAAACATTTCACTAAGCGGTGTACTCATTGGAGCAACCCCGCCGCTGATGTCTTGAGGTAAATCACTCCATAAATTAGAAAGCCGTTCGTTAACTTGTTGTCTAGCCCAATAAATATCGGTGCCTTGAACAAAATCGAGGGTAATGTCCGTGATTGAATATTTAGTCGTCGAACGCAACATCTCTTGGCTGGGAATACCCAATAGTTCGGTCTCAATGGGACGAGTAATTTGAGATTCGATTTCCTCTGCAGTCATGCCCGGCGCTTTTAAAATAATTTTAACTTGGGTCGGCGAAATATCAGGAAAAGCGTCAACCGGCAATTCCAACCAAGCCCTAGTACCCAGTATGATGATCGCTAGAGATAATATTCCGACAAACAGCCGTTGAGTTAATGAAAAACGAATAATCGCTTGAAGCATTTTATTCGCCCCCTAATCCCAACAAGATACCTTGCGCGGCACTCACTGATGAAATAAGAACTTGTGCATTGGTCAAATCTTTAGAACTATAAAGCAGATAATCATTTCCCGAAGAAGTCACTAATTCAACCTCTATCGCTTCTAATTGACTTTTATTTTTAATTAAAATTTGATCCTTGCCGTCTAAACTAAATACTGCATTTTTTGCTACTCGATATGCTAATTTTTTAAAAAAGGGTTGAACGGATACAAGGTCTCCAATGAGTAGCTGGCAACTATCTTTTACTGACTCACTCCAGACTTCAACAAAAGCACCTCTGGAAACTCGGCTCTTATTGGCTATTTTTAATTGGCAATTTTCTAATTGAATATAGTCAACTTCATTTGCTTGTTTAGCAGGCAACTGCATTTTAATCTTGACCTGTTCGCTTGAAACAAAACTTGCTAACGCTTCGCCTTCTTCAAAGTTCATATTATGATTGGCTTTTATAAAAATACCGTCAGTGGGAGCTGTAATGGTGATTGTGTCATCAAGTATTTCTCCTTTAATCAATTCAGCAAAGTGCTGTAAATGTTCAAATTCTAGTTGGCTAGAAAAATAATTTTGATTGATTTTTAGCCATTTATCTTCATCAATTAATTTTTTATTAAAAAGTTGACGGCTATTTTCTAGCCGAGTTCTGGCTAACGACAGTAATTGTTTTTTTGCGTTAAGCACTGCCATAAAATGATGAACATCTGGACCTGAAATTTTTGCAAAGGCTTCACCTTTTTTTATCTCGCCACCATTGTCTAACAAAAAAGACAGTCGACTTATCCTAATTGGCGTATTTAAAACGTAATCATATCCGCGCATGTATCCAACTTGCCCCATAACTCTCTTACTCGGAATATGAGAAACCTTTTCTATCTGTTGATACTCTAGGGTTAGTTTTCCTAACAAATCCAGATTAATGGTTTGAGCATTCAAGTTTGCACAGGACAGTAAAAAAGCTAAAACGAAAATTAAATGCTTAATCATAATGATATTCCTGCAGCTTGGCGTGACATTGAATTATTTTGCATAAGTTGTAATTGAGTTATATTAAATTGATATTGTGTTTCAAGGGCATCTAGAACCTGACGTAAAATAACCGCTTGGCCTATTTCATTTTGAGCTTTTAATTGGTCAATTTGAGACATAATAGCCTGACTCAAGTTGACCGAATTTCTAAGTATTTTTTCTTTCTTTAATAAAAGAGCTCTATTTTTTAATTGTTGATTCTTTTGCTTCTGTAATTCCAGCCGGCTATTTTGTAAATTAATATCAAATGCGCGTCGTTGCTGATTCCATTCATTTGTAATAGCTTGAGAATTAGCGTCAACAAAGGTTAACGGCAACTCAACTGAAATCCCAATTTGATCGTCAGAAATATTAAGCTGTTCAGTACTCTTGGCCGTTAATGATAGATTCCAAGGCGTCGCCTCACTGGTATTCATTTTCATCATCAATTTAGCTTGTTGCCAATAGAGATTTTGTAGCTCTAGATTCGGATGGTTATTAATGTTCCACACTTCTTCGGTAAGTTCTTTTTCAGAAATATCGACTGGAATAACGTCTTGGCCGGTGACCTTCTGATATTGAAAAAGCCATTGATCGAATTGCTGCAAATTATCCAAGAGCTCAATTTCAGTGTTGTTAATTTCTTTTTCTATCAGCAAAAGGTTATATTCAGATGATTCGCCAGCTAATATCAATTGTTTACTATTTTTAGCAAGCTTTTCTAAAGTTCTTTGTTTTTTATATAAAAAATCTTGTTTAGCCTGAGTTAATTGATGATTCCACAACGCCTCTCTGATTAAACCGGATAGAAACAATGTCTGTTTTATTGACTGTTGATCCTTAATTTTTTGTTCTAGGGTCAGCAGTTGTTGGTTAATTTTACGTTGGAAATTAGAATTGATCGGCAAGTTTAATCTCAATTCTGTTTCGTCCGCAGCAAGTTCGCCTTGTCCTTTTAGGTGAGTAATCCCAAGACTAGGTGCTGTTGCAAGCCATGTAGAACTTCTAAAGGACAGCGAGCCATCGGGCGAATTTTCATCAGGTGTTGGTTGATTTTTTATCGCTTTTGCAAGTAGCTGCTTTAAAGATAACTGTTTAAGAGGCAACTGCTGACTCGATTCACTGTAAGTTATGCTCGGATAGCTCAGTAAGACAACCGGTATCATTACAGCTAAACTTTTTAACAAGAGTTTCATTGTTTTTTGTAGCTTCTCGTTTAATCATCACTAGGGAAATTTATCATAGCAAATTTGAGTGATAAAACATCAGACAAATGTCTATCAAACGCATATAATCAGACTATAGGGCAAATGCCCTACAAATCTTACCTTATTGTTTTGTAAGGAAAATTAATGAAAGATAAAATTATTGCAGCCATGCTCTTTATTATCATGGTGTTGAATTTGCTAGATGTTTTTACTGATATTGGGCTAGGTGTACCTACTTGGCATATTATTGAAGAGAGCTTTATTGTACTAATGTCGGCGATCGGAGCGGTTTACCTAACACTCGATATTCATAAAAGAAGCCGGCAATTAGAAAATCTGGCCTTCACCTTGGCTGATTCCAATAAGCATATTGAAAATGTTAACGAAAAAATGCAGCTTGCAAGAAAAGAATATAGTGAGGTTATACATCAACAGTTTGATTCGTGGCAATTGACCGCTGGTGAACAACAAGTTGGATTGTTATTGCTAAAAGGTTTGAGCTTCAAGGAAATAGCAGCAGTAAGAAATACCAAAGAAAAAACCGTACGGCAGCAGGCAACTGTCATCTATTCAAAATCTAAACTTGAAGGACGCCATGAATTCTCTGCATGGTTCTTGGAAGCCTTTTGGGATTAATTGTTGCTCAACTTAAACGCTTTGCCTCAACCGCTATAAGCTTTGCTGCTAAATAAGATATTTCAAATCTAAGCGCCTCGGCCTCCGATGAGACGTCACCATTTTCATTTCTTGAAATATTGCCTTTCTCAACATCTCTAAGCCACAAAAAGAGTTTCTTTTTTGAGATTCTAAAATCTCTGGCAACATCGCTTATAAGGCGTCCATGATCAATCACTTGGCTGATCGCGTCTAGTTTGATTTGATAAATAGAGTGTTTCATTGGCTCTTACAAAAAGTTGTGTTAATGAATGAAACATATAATTCAATTATTGCGCCAATATTTCACCGACTTCTGAAACCCTATATAATCTGGAATTTATGAGTAGAGGACGCAATAACCTTATATAGATAATTTTGTTTGCACCAAAATGAAACATCTATTGCGCTATTTTGTGACTCTTTCTGTTAACCTACTTTAATTTCGAATTAGATATCCCTATGTCTGCCATGCTAAGATCTCGCTTATTCCTTTACCATTGATTCCTTATCATGAAGTTCATTTTAAATTCGGTTTTGTTTTTGTTGTTGTTTGGCTCTGACACTGACGCGGCAATAACTCCTAATTGTTCGTCATTAACAGGCCAATGGGTTAACGAGCAAGGTTCTGTATTGACCTTTAGTAAAGCAGAGGCAGCAACGGGAAGTCTATCAGGTTCCTATATTTCATCGACTGGGACAGAAGGAAGTAGCTACCCGTTAATTGGTTGGTTTAATCATTCAAAAGCTATTAAGGGAAAAGATAATGTCATCAGCATCTCTTTTAGTGTCCGCTGGGGAAATCATGGCAGTATCACTTCATGGACTGGAACCTGTTCCAATAATAAAGGTAATCCAAAAATCAGTGCTATTTGGAATTTAGTAAGATCAAATTCTGACCATGCTTGGGATCATATGTTAACCAATCATATTACCTTTGTTCCGAAATAAGCCTTATAGTTTTAGTGATTCTTTAAGCCCATAATCTAAGCGGCAGCATACCCCAAATTGTGAGTACAATTAACACCAAAAATAAAATCTCATAGCCCATCCCTTAGTGATGTCGCGGATATTTATCATGCGAGATCAGTTGACTCTAATAGAAAAAATTATATTGCTGTCAAATTGCTATTATCATCAAACCCTGCGTTGGTAAAAACAGATAGAAAATCAAGTGGATGGCTACGGCTCAGTCACAGTGATGAAAAAGAATTGGCAGAGAAAAGTAAAAGGTTTGGTGAGCTACGAAAGCATTCTTAATGCACATATAGCAACATCATACGCAATAACTCATCCACAAACTTTGGATGCTTCAGCAGTTCGGGGTCATCATTCACAGCAGCATGGGTAACATTTATAACCAGTTGGTAGCAAATGTGTGCGGCGAGTGGAATATCAAGATCTTCTCGAAGGCTATCTTTATGAGTATAAAAAAATTGTTCGAGTATTTTACGTACTGAATCGGGGGTATTATCATCTTCATTCAAACCCAATGCAGATTTATGGCCGATAATTACTCGGTGTAATTCAGGATCAATTTGATGAGTTTTGATTGTTGATTCTAGTAGCAAGCGACTTGCCGCCTCAAAGGATAAATCCTCGAACTGCTGATAGGCCTTTTTCATTTCATTTCGTACTTTTTTAATGTGTTGTCGATTTAGTTCAGCGATTATTGTTTCTTTATTGGGGAAGTATTGATAAAGCGAACCGATGCTGATCCCTGCCTTAGTCGCAACATAATTAGTATTTAATTTGCTATACCCTTCTTCCCTTAAAATGTGAGCAGCAGCCTCCAAAATAGTATTTATGGTAAAGCGAGCACGCTCTTGCGTGGGTATTTTCCTTGGTTCAATAGGTGGTCTGTTGATAACGGCGACTCCAATAAAAAGCGAGTAGAAACTGAGTGATTACTCACATAATATACTAAGACATAAATTACGCAATATATTCATTGTTAAGTTAACAAGGTAGGTTTAAAAATTGAAGGCTACAACAAAAAGAGACGTGTTTCGAACTATTCATTTAATCGGTGCAATAATTATTGGCGCCTATGTCTACTCGCCTTGGAGTGAACTTGAGTGGTTTGCATTATTAAATAAAGCTATCGTTGTTCCAGTGTTAACAATTTCTGGTCTATGGATGTGGCAAGGACATAAACTACAAGCATGGATGAACAAATGATTTACAGTTCAATTGTCGCATTTTTACATTTTATCGGCGCATTTGGTGTTGTTTTGTCAGTCACCTGTCATAGGATTGTCAAATAGTAATTTATCGCTTTATTTGTGCTTGCTTTCCACACTAAATCCTTCTGTCTGAAATTGATATTCAGTGAATTCATTAAAATGTAGTTTGTATGTTGAATGATCA
>Ga0316204_10012701_pt1 | contig 10219 bp, 10 predicted proteins | sample 6monrhotite_MG_2_FD_205661 | JGI IMG/M metagenome (GOLD analysis project Ga0316204, IMG submission 205661) | Microbial mat bacterial communities from mineral coupon in-situ incubated in ocean water Damariscotta River, Maine, United States -... | ecosystem: Environmental > Aquatic > Marine >... | reverse complement strand
ATGGACAAGCCACGCAAGGATGGCAGAGGCGCATCATCGTCAGACGCCGCCTCTTCGGGCGGACGATCAGGCTCAGGCACAATAACGGGCGCAGCATCCTGCGCGGACGCCTGTCCGGTCACCAATAACAAGAAAAGAAAAAGCGCGGCCAATACGCGACAGACCATAGTCAACCTCGTCTACTCGCCCCGCATCAATGAATGGAACGCTATAACGGCTGCTGCCGGTCCGTCCACATGCGACCACACACCCGATGACACAGCGAGGAAGTCTGCACCCGCCTCAACCAGCGGTCTGGCATTGTCCAGATTGATACCGCCAATCGCCACACACGGAATTTCAAAAAGCTCCGACCACCAGTCCAGAATGTCCGGATCAGCGCGTGTCGCCGCCTCTTTGGTCACCGTCGGATAGAACGCACCAAAGGCAACATAATCCGCCCCGGCCTCGCCCGCCTGCATCGCCAGATGGCGACTATCATGACAGGTCACGCCCAGCATACGGTCCGGGCCAATGGCGGCGCGGGCCGCCTTTGCAGGCGCATCCCCCTGCCCGACATGCACACCATCACACCCCAGCGCCACGGCCAGCTCCGGATCATCATTCATGACCACCGCCACGCCCATCGATTGCGCCAGCGCGATCAGCGGAGGCGCGAGATCTCTGATCTCCTCAAGAGAATGATCCTTCAGCCGCAGCTGCAAAGCCGCCACCTCACCGGCATTCAAAGCCTCGGCAAGCGCCTCTTCAAAACCGGGATCAATGCGCGGCGGCGTGATCAGATAAAGCTGGCAAGTCATGGGACGCTCTTAGCCCGGAAGGCCGGTCGGAAGGAAGAGGCTATTGAAGCGGAAACACCCAGCTGCCGTCTTCGCGCTGGACGGCGCTGAAACATACATACGGGTTTCTTTCGGCTCGTAACAGATGCTCCCGGCGAAAAGGCCAACCGCCGTCACAATCATCTTCATTGCAAAGGCAAACACCGGCTTCAAACCCAAATTCAACTCGAACCTGCGGATCGTACTGGTTTGTGATCCAGAAAATTGTTTCTAGCGACCCGTCATTATATCGCGTCCGTTGTTCTGGAAGGCTCACCGAAGCATAGGCTTCGCGGAGCGCCTCAGCCAGTTCACCGTCCGGTTCTACGAGGTCCGGTGGGTGATCGGCTTCAAATTCCCTAGCCTGCCGGTATTCGATGATCTCAAGAATGGCAGAGTCAAGAAATTGCGTTGCTCGATCAGTGCATACATAGCGTTCACCCGTTTCGGGGTTTTCAATCCCCGTACATGATGCATCGTATTCGGCTTCAATCAGGAGCGTATTGAATCGGGCAACTTCGTCACCGCCTGTATAACCCACAAAACCAACACCAGCGCATGACGAGTTTTGTCTCCAATCTGGCCACGGCTCGCCTTCACCGGGTTCATCGCAGATATGGCAACCGAGAAAACTACATTGATCCACTCGAACAATCACCCGAACCCGCAGCCCGTCCCACGCCCACGGATCCTGATGGATTTCTTCAATCGTCACCAGAGGCGGCACGGTCTCGGGCTCGGCTGCCTCCGTCTGGAGCAAGGCTGCTGCAATTATCCATTCCAAGCCGATCATCTCGTCACTCCTGATGCGCGTTGAACTCTAATGTCCAGACCCGCCGCCTCACAAGTAGAGCGTTTAGAATTCTTGCCATGTCCTGCCGCGCGAGCCCACTCGCTCGCCACGAGAATGATGTTGCGAAACTGTCATAATTCACACAGCGTTCTTGCCGGGTGGGGAGGACATGCGAAAATGATGCGTATTCTCAATATGCTGATCCTGAGCGGATTGGCGATCTGGGCGGCTTCGTTCTTTTTGAGCGGATCAGCGTCCAGTGCAGAAACAACAACACTGACAATGGAAGAACGATCGGCCTTCGCCGAAGAAGCCTGCATCGCGGCCTGGGCGGCCATGCCCGGCTTTGGACCGGTCACAGCGCAAAACGCCGAGGCCCGCGAGGATTATGACGAGGTCTATGCCTGCAGCGGTATCGTCCCGCGCGCCGGCGAAGTGCTTCTGGTCGCCCGCTATGCCGGTGGCCCGCGCGAAGACGCCATCAGCTATCGCATAGATGCCTTATGCAATGCAGTTGGCAAATCTCTTCTTGAAGATGGCGGACGCACGCCGGAGGCGTGTGAGGCCAGCTAGGGCTGGACGACATCTGTCATAAATAAGCGATGCGGGCGGTCAAAGCCGGTCGAATGACCTCAGATAGGGAGCTTCATGCACCCAAAAATTCGGCCAGCCCGCAAACACCAAATTTTCTCTGACAATGCCCGAATCTGGCTTCAGCGCATTACAATATACCCAAAATCGGTCATAGTTTTGGCCTGCGGATGGCGGTAGGTGGGCGCCCGTAGAGCTTTGAGAAGGTCGCATTAAAGCGTCTCACGCTGCCAAAACCCGCTTGGAAGGCAACTTCTGTAATAGGCAGTGTCGTCGTGTCCAACAGTTTCTTGGCGCGTCCAATTCGAAGGGTTTGGGCCGTTTGAATTGGAGATGCCCCTATATGCTTGGCAAACAACCGAGATAGATGTCTTGCGCCGACGCCTAGTCGATCTGCAAGATCATTGACATTCCCAACGTCCATAGCGCCCTCCTCGATCAATCGCAGAGCTCGTTCAACGGTTGTTCTGGTTCCATTCCATGCGGCGCAGAATGGTGCTGTCTCAGGACGACAACGCAGACAAGGGCGATAACCTGCACGCTCTGCCGCAGCAGCAGTTGGGTAGTAGCTGACATTTTTCGTAAGGGAGTGTTTCGCGGGGCAGACCGGGCGGCAGTAGATTCTAGTCGTGCTGACTGCGGTGAAGAACCTACCGTCAAAGCTTGGGTCGCGCCTCAACCGCGCGGAATTACACGTCTCAAAATCTAGCATAAAATGGATCGTAGCAGCCCATCAAACACGGTGCCAGACCAGCTGGCCGGGTAGGGTCCGAAAACGGCGAGTCTGTAACAGGCGAATATAGTAAGTCGCTGTCTAGCGTATGATTTACCATTTGAAGGACTAAAGAAGATGAGCGAATACCAATTACATTGTTTAGCTGAATCCGGTAATGCCTATAAGGCTGCCCTGATGCTCGAATTGTGCGGTCTGGACTGGTCATCGATTTTAGTCGATTTTCCCAATGGTGAGATGCAAACATCGAAATTTCGCCAAGACCTTAACCAATTTGGTGAAGTCCCGGTGCTGGTGCATAAGGATCTGCACTTATCGCAATCGGGTGTCATTCTAAATTATCTGTCAGAAAAGACTGGACTGTTCGGGCCTGCCAACAAGCAAGAAGAATACGAGATTTTGCGTTGGATATTATTCGATAATCACAAATTCACCAGCTATATGGCGACGCGTAGGTTTGCCCTGCGTTTTATGAAAACCGGTGACACCGAAATAACCAACTTTCTGGGCGTTAGAGTAAAGAACGCGCTTGAGATTGTCGAAAAACATATGGCCGACAGAGATTTCATTGCCACACCAACACTCTCAATCGCCGACATTTCTATGTGCGGTTATCTCTATTACGGCGATGAGTTGGAGCAGAATTTGGGCAGCTATTCAAATATCAACGCCTGGATAGATCGCATCGCGGCAACAGATGGTTGGAAACATCCCTATGATCTGATGCCGCGCGCTTATCCAGTTTAAAGCATATTCGATCTCTCTGATTGAGCAGACCTTCGGAATTCGCTCTAAACCATGCCGAGCGAAGAGGGTTGAGAACGGAATGAACAGGATTCGAAACCACAAGACGGATCGCCGCAAATGGCACCCATCAAAAGCTATTGCAAGCTGCCGCTATAGATGTTCGAAATCGAGGCTCCATTTGAGCAAGCCCTCTTATCCCCTCCGTCCCGGCATTCGTTCCGCGGCTGTCGCGGCCCGCGCGAAAACGCCATCCGCTATCGCATAGACGCCTTGTGTAATGCAGCCGACAAATCCCTACTGGAAGATGGCGGTCGCATGCCGGAAGCATGTGAGGCCAGCTAGAGCTGGACGACATCCGTCATAAATAGGCGATGCGGGCGGTTAAAGTCGGTCGAATGACCTCAGATAGGGTTCTTCATCCGGCCAATTTGGGAGCAATCCCGCTAACACCGAATTTCTTCTGACACTGCCCGTCATAGAGCATCTGAAAATCAGTGTGTGCTCCCCGTTTTTCCGGTGTCCCCCGTTTTTCCGACTGTCCGATTCTCCGGGACCAGCGCACGGTGCCGGTGGCGTTGCCGCGTCAGAAAAGGATGACAAGAACCATCAAGATAAACATGACGACCAGGGGCACCCACGAAATTAGAGAGAAAGTTCTCAGGTAGCGGGCCCACATCGCTTCGCGGGGATCAATGACAACTTTGTGGGATCGACGATAAAGCCATCCATGAATCTGTGAGATTATCGCAAAAGCGAACATAGCAACAATGCTGGCACCAAACCACCAAATTGCCCATTGAAATGGGACAATAGAAAATCCACTCGCCAAGTTAGGTAGGTATAGAAAAAAAGCAGAGGCCGCCATAGACGACAGGACAACGATTTTAACCCAACCCCACCAGCTACGATCTAACATGGCTCTCTTCCTCACGAGTGAGCGTTGGGAAAACAGGGACACCCACCATTTAACTTTCACCCGCACGCGGCCGACCGTGCGGGCGCGGTGTGAGACGCCGGGCCGATTTCGCCTGAATGCACCATGTCATTCGATGCAGCAATGACCGAGTTTTGGACAAAGCCTGCTTTGACGCAGCCTCAACTGCCACAACCTGGCCCACCGCTCGGTTACTGCTGGCGGGCTATCAGCCCTTCATCAGCTTCTTTATGCCACCAATGAAAGTCGCATCGTCCTGGGTCTTCCGTTCATCCAGCAGCTTCTCCGCATCGGCACCGGCCCGGAAGCGCAACCGGTCTCCGGTGTCATTGGCGGCGTCCCAGATGACCTTCGCCACCGCTTCGGGCGCGGACGGGTTTGACGCCAGTTCGCCGAACAAACGGCCCATGGCTTCGGCGGCCGGCGCATAGTCCGCAAGGCTTTCATCCATCGCGAAATCAAAGGAGCTACCACCGAAGTTCGTCTTGATCATACCGGGTTCAACAATCCGCACTCGAATGCCGAGGGGTTCAAGCTCAAAGTGCAGCGCCTCTGACAGGCCTTCGACCGCAAACTTGGTGCCATGGTAGAGCGTGCCGAGTGGAAAGGTGATCTGCCCACCGATGGATGAGATATTGATGATCGTGCCCGACCGGTTCTGGCGCATATGGGGCAGAACGACCTTTGTCACCTCCAGCAGCCCGATCACGTTTGTGTCGAACTGGCGACGGATGCGGTCCATCGTGAATGCCTCCAGCGCGCCGTATGCGCCGTAGCCTGCGTTGTTCAGCAGCACGTCAATCTTGCCGAAACGGTCGATGCCTGCCGACACAGCTGCCGGGATCGACGCCGCATCGGTCACGTCGAGCCGCACAACCGCCACGTTGTCCAATGCGGCCAATGCATCGCCTTTGGATGGGTCTCGCATCGTGGCGATCACGTTCCAACCGTTTGCTTGAAAGTGCCGGGCCGTCGCTTCGCCGATGCCGGATGAAGCCCCTGTGATCAATATGGTGTTCATGTCTGTCTCCTTATGCATTCAGGTCGAGCATCTCGGCGATGCCAAAGTTGGTCAGGACGGTGCGGGTGACATCATGGAGCACATCGTTGTAGCGCTCAATCTCGGGGCCGACGCCGACATGGTCTACGACAGTGCGAAAGGGCTTTTGCCCAAACGGCATGTCCAGAAGCGCGACGACCGTTTCTGCAATCCGCTCTGGCCGCTGCATTGGCGTCGCCTCGAGCATCTGGGCAAGCGCGGCACTCGACATCGCGGGCACGGCGGCAAAGTCGCCGTATTCAGCCTCGCGCGCGGCGTCGTTCGGCGTCACCATGCCATCAAAAAACGCTGTCGGCATGGCCCCGGGTTCGATGATGCAGGACTCGATCCCGAAACCGGAAAGCTCGGTCCGATAGCATTCGACGATGGCTTCCAGCGCCCATTTTGAAGCAGAATAGGTGCCGTAGAACGGGGTGGCAATCCGCCCGATCAGGCTCGAGGTATAAAGCACGGTTCCCCGGCCTTGCGCCCGCATGTGCGGAAGGGCAGCGCGCATGACCCGCTGAACACCCACGACATTCACGTCGAATACGTGCGCCATGTCGTCCGGGGACATAAACTCCTGGATGCCGTAAGAGCCGATCCCGGCGTTGTTGAACAGGATGTCGAGCCCGCCCAGTTGCGAGATCGCATCGGCAACACCGCGATCGGTGCTGGCCGCATCGGTCACATCCATCTCGACGATTTTTGCGCCTGCGGCTTCAAGCTCGGCGACAGTCGCGGCGTTCTTTCCGCTGCGACTGCGCACACTTCCGGCGACGGTATAGCCCCTTGCCAGGAGAGCCAGCGCCGTAGGCTTGCCGAATCCGCCGGCGATGCCGGTAATCAGAACTTTCTTCATCTTTGGGATCCCTTCAAATCGATACAGACACGATATTCGGGGAAGGCGTGGCAATCTTTCTGATTTGTCCGAATTTCTTGCACGATACTCCAGAAGTCGTATATTTCGGTAAGCTATTGACCCTTTGCGTGCTATGGTTTGCGGGCAAAAAAACCGGGGCGGCCATGACACCTGAAACATTGCTGAATCACGTATCATCGATCCTCGATCACTCTGGGGTGCAGCAGGGCGCGCTGTTTCATGAGGACAGCGGGACACACCTTTTGCGTCATGAGGCCCCCCACAAGTCAGGACGCGACGGTCTATCGCCCGTTGCTCTGCCTCATCCTGCAAGGCGCGAAGGACGTCGCAACCGGCGCGAAGATATTGACCGTCAGCGCCCGGCAATCCCTGATCGTCAGTCATGCCTTGCCGGTCCTGTCCCGGATCACCCAAGCGACGCCCGAGACCCCTTACATCGCGCTCGTCTTCCCCCTTGATCTGGATCTGCTCCGATCTCTGGCACCATCGGTGTTGCCGTCGTCTGACAGCAGGCCCTCGGATCCGTTTTCGATTCATCTGTGCGATACGGATGAAGAGATCGAAGACGCTCTGTGGCGCTATTTCGGTCAATGTGAAACCGACGCCGCGCGGCGCCTATTGGCGCCGATCACCGCCCGCGAAATCCACGCCCGCTTGTTGATGGGGCAGCATGGCGAGACGCTGCACAGACTTCTTTGGCACGAAAGCACGGCCAGCCGCATTTTCCAGGCTACGCGGGACATCCAGACCCATCTTGCCAAGGCGATTGTCGTCCCGGACCTGGCCCGGAGCGTCGGCATGAGCAGTTCGGCCTTTTTCGAGCAATTCAAGGCCGTGACCGGCACCTCTCCGCTGCAATATCAAAAAGACCTGCGCCTGCTGCGTGCCCGAGATGAGCTTCAGACATCCAGCGCTAAAGTGTCAGAAATTGCATTCAGGGTCGGATATGAAAGCTCGGCGCAGTTTTCGAGGGAATACTCCCGCAAATTTGGCCGGACGCCACGGCAAGACCGGACGCTCGAGCCAGCCTGAGGAGCCACTGTCCTGTTCTGGCTTGGCTTGTTTGGACATCAAGAGGACATCCGAAGCGACGTTCAAGGCGCGCCGTCAGAAGAGCCGACCTGTCAACGGACTGACGGCCAATTTCGGCGGATGAAGAATCTTTTTCGGCTTTTCAAAAAAGCGCATCAGCCGACACCGCATAACCCTCTTATCCCCTCCGCATCGGCTCCGCTTACACTCGCCGCCTGGATTCCTGCCCCGGTATTTGTTCCGCGCCCGTCGTTGCGCGGGCCGGACTCCGAAAAACAGTCGGAGACAGTCGGAGACCAGTAGGAGGTGAGTTGGAGATGGGTGGAGACATGAAAACAGCCGGAAACGCCTTGTCAGGCACAGTTTTCCGCCTGGCACCCGCCCGACCAGCAGTAGTAGTAGTAGTAGTAGTAGTAGTAGTAGTAGGAGACGAAACTTCTAAAACTGGAGACTTTATCCACGCCATCCGGCCCGCGCAATTTTCGCACGGCCGGATGGCGGAATGGATATCAGCCCTCTTTTTCCAGATCCGGTGTCCACTCGCCAATCGCGGCAAGGCCGTTCATGCGAGCGCGATGATTGAAGGCTTTTTGACCGGCTTCCACATCCTTGCCATTCCAGGCTTTCAGCGGAGCAGCCTGCAGCGCACGACCATAAGAGAAGGTCAGCGCCCACGGCAGATCATAGGCCGCATTCATGGCGTTGAGGTGTGCGGTGGCGTCTTCATCAGATTGACCACCGGAAAGGAAGGCAATGCCCGGCACCGAGGATGGCACGCAATTGGCCAGACACTGAATTGTGTAATCTGCCACATCTTCGACGCTGGCTTGTTCGGCACACGCCTTGCCCGGAATGATCATGTTCGGCTTCAGGATGATGCCTTCCAGCTGAACACCTTGCGCATAGAGCTCGTCGAACAGTTTCTTCAGCGCATATTCTGTAACTTCATAGCAGCGCTCGATTGTGTGATCGCCATCCATCAGGACTTCAGGCTCGACGATCGGTACAATGCCCGCTTCCTGACACATGGCAGCATAACGCGCTAGCGCGTGCATGTTCACGTCTACGCAATAGGGCGAAGGAATACTGTCATCCCCATCGCGGCCCATCTCGATGACGGCACGCCATTTCGCAAAGCGAGCGCCGAGCTCGTAATACTCATTCAGGCGATCGCGCAAACCATCCAGACCTTCGGTGATTTTCTCGCCCGGCGCGCCTGCCAGATCTTTAGCGCCCATATCAACCTTGATGCCCGGCACCGCACCCGAATCGGAAATCAGCATGGCCAAAGGCGTGCCGTCGGCGGCTTTCTGGCGAAGGGTTTCATCGTAAAGAATAACGCCGGAGATATGATCGCTCATCGCCGGTTGCGTCCGGAAAAGCATTTCGCGCCAATCACGGCGGCTATCGTCGGTCGACGTCAGGCCGATAGTGTCAAAGCGCTTTCCAATGGTGCCGGTGGATTCATCCGCCGCCAAAAGGCCCTTGCCTTGCGCAACCATTTGCATGGCAATTTCGTTGAGTTGTTCGAGATCCATAATATTCCCCAGCAGATCAGAATTTTGCAAAGTCTAGCGTTAATCGGTGACGGCTTCCACGCCCGGCAGTGATTTGCCTTCCATCCATTCGAGGAAAGCTCCGCCAGCGGTGGATATGAAGGTAAAATCGCCCGATGCTCCGGCCTGATTCAGCGCGGCAACGGTATCGCCGCCACCTGCGACAGCAACCAGATTGTTTTCGCGGGCGCGCTTGCCGGCATATTTTGCGGCTTCAACGGTGGATGTATCGAAAGGCGACGTTTCAAACGCGCCCAGCGGACCATTCCAGATCAGCGTCTTGCAGGCATCAATGAAATCGGCGAGCGCATCCACTGTTGCAGGACCGCAATCCAGCGCCATCATATCCGATGGAATAGCATCCACCGGCACCGTCACTGTTTCCGGATTGGCCGCAAATTCTCGCGAGCAGACCAGATCGACCGGCAAGATCAATTCGCAACCATGCGTCTGAGCTGCGTCCATGATCCTGCGCGCGATATCAGCAAAATCTTTTTCGCACAGGCTGGATCCAACGCCGTGGCCTTGAGCCGCCAGAAACGTATTCGCCATCGCGCCGCCAACAAACAATTTGTCGACCTTGGTCACGAGGTTTTCGAGGAGCGCGATTTTGGTCGAAACTTTCGCTCCGCCCACAATCGCAATCACCGGGCGTTTGGGGTCCCTCAAAGCCTGCTCCAGATGATCCAACTCACGTTGCATGGCAAGACCGGCATAAGCAGGCAACAGCCCAGCTACGCCCGCCGTTGATCCATGGGCGCGGTGCGCCGCAGAGAAGGCATCATTCACATATATATCGCCAAGCTTTGCCAGTTCGGCGGCAAACGCTGGGCCATTATTTTCTTCACCACTGTGAAATCGTGTGTTTTCCAACAGCAAGACACCCCCGCTCTTCAGTCCGGCAACAGCAGTTTCGGCAACAGGACCAATACAATCTCCAGCGAACTCGACGGGCGCTGCAAGCATGTCGGCCAACGGCGCTATGATCGGCATCAAAGACAGATCGGCAACGGGTTGTCCCTCAGGGCGACCAAAATGAGCGAGCAGAATAATTTTCGCGCCGGCTGAACTTAAATAGTTGATCGTCGGCATG
>Ga0316204_10012700_pt1 | contig 10219 bp, 8 predicted proteins | sample 6monrhotite_MG_2_FD_205661 | JGI IMG/M metagenome (GOLD analysis project Ga0316204, IMG submission 205661) | Microbial mat bacterial communities from mineral coupon in-situ incubated in ocean water Damariscotta River, Maine, United States -... | ecosystem: Environmental > Aquatic > Marine >... | reverse complement strand
TCTTACCTGCAAACACTCAGCTTTCTACTGATATGCAAGTACTCTCATCGTTACCCATACAAAAATTATATCGCTATAAGCTTACTTCCTATACACAATATATTTTACCTGCAAATTCAAATCTTAGTATGGAGCGATATCTACGCTTACCTGTATCAAATACAAATACATCTGAACCTGATTTTACTAAAAGTCGTCTACTTATAGAAAAGTTAAAAGATAAATCAAATCCTCAGAACACTGTCAAAAATGTTTTAAACTATTTCACCACACAAGATTTTTATTATAGCCGACAACCTCCTCTTCTTTATGACAATCCGATTGATGAATTTTTATTCGACACTAAACGGGGTTATTGTGAACACTATGCATCCAGTTTTACCATATTAATGCGTTTAGCCGGAATCCCTGCTCGCGTAGTGACCGGCTACCAGGGCGGTGAATTAAACCCTATTGATAACTATATGACCTTGCGTCAATCTGATGCACATGCCTGGTCTGAAGTTTATTTAGGTAAAAAAGGATGGGTGCGAATAGATCCTACTGCTGCTATCCCACCAGGTAATATCGAAAATACTGCTGACGCAATACGTTTAAATTCGTCTGCTAAAAAACCCTCTCGTTTATTTAAAACAAGCTGGTTATCTCAACAAATAAAACAAATGCGTTTTACCTGGGATGCGGTAAATAACCGCTGGAATCAATGGATTCTTGGCTATAACAATAAACGTCAAAAAGCTTTTTTTACAGCTCTTGGAATTGAAGAAATAAGCTGGCAAGGATTATCACAATTGCTATTCATTATTTTAGCTATATTAACGGCTCTACTTGCGTTCATTGTTTTTTCTAACAAGGCAAAAGCAAAAAACAACGTACAACGCTATTATCTCAAATTTCTTAATAAACTAAATAAAGTGGATATAGTAAAAGCAACATCTGAAGGTGCTGATGATTTTGCAAAACGTGCAATATCAGTTCTGCCACATAAAAAAAGCTCTATTACTTCGATTACAGATCTGTATCAACAATTACGCTATCACACTCATACAGAAGAAAACTTTAACTTGTTTAAACATCAAATTAATATTTTTAAAACCACATAATATAAGGACTAACACAATATCATGTTAGCCCTTTTATTTTAAAATTTACTAAAACTAAATTTACTAAATATATTTTCAGCCTGAACCACCAGATTTTCATCTGATTTATCCGAATATGATTTTTTTGAATAGGCGATATAAATACCGGTATTTTGCTTTTCCGGATGACGGCAGGTAAAATTGACCATTCCAAGCATTAGAGATTTTGTTTTCTCCTTTTTGACTAATGGTTCTTCTTTACTATTATATCGAACACACTTTTCTCCCTTACCAGAGATAAAATCGATTTCTTGTTCAACAACTCGAAGCTTAGATTTTTTTCGATTTTTCTCGATGCTTTTTTCAATATAATCTAAAAATTCTTTATCCTCGTCAAAACTGGGTAACTTAACAACCAATGCTTGTATTGTGTATCGCTCATTATTTTCAATATTTTGTTTGGTATATACAATTTTATAGGGATTCTCTTCAAAAACCGTCCACCCTTCTTGTTCAGACATTGGTAAAGAAAAGCCTTTTTGAGACGACACTTGATTGTCTACTACCGTGGGTGCCTCGATTTTTGGCGTACTTGAGCAAGCAACCAGCAGAATTGCGATAAAAGGTAATAGTGATAACTTTTTAATACACATAATTTATCTCCGTTATTTATGAGATGAGTTATGTAACAGATAAGAAGGGGATTCAGTTTCTGATAGTAATAACTCTGATATTTATCTGTGTATCGGCAGAAAATACGGAGTTTTAACTTTTTTTATCAAAAACTGTGATTTAAATAGCTATGAAAAAATAACATTAGGGAATGCTAATATTTAAATAATAACCATTCATATTGCATGGTTTATATTAATCATATAATTACATACACTAATCTATATCATTTATTTTATCTCCATAATCTTTCATAACAGTAAGCTTATACGATATGCATTTAAAATTTTCTCTAATCCTTATCTTTAGTTTTTATATTAATTTTGCTACGGCTGCAGATCTCAAAATCGCAACGACGACGAGTACACAGGGTAGTGGTTTACTCGATAGCCTAATTCCCGCTTTTGAAAAATATTCAGGGGTCAGGCTTAAAGTATTTTCAGTGGGAACAGGAACAGCGCTTAGAATGGGTCGACAAGGCAAAGTCGATATTTTACTTGTTCATGCACCACCTGCCGAAAAAAAGTTTATCTCTGATGGCTATGGTATCTTACGAACACCAGTAATGAAAAATGATTTCATTATTGTTGGACCTAAAAGCGATCCCGCTAAAATTAATTCTTTTAATGATGTTAATAAAGCCTTTAAACAAATATATGAAACTCAAAACCAATTTGTCTCCCGCGGTGATGATTCAGGCACTCATAAAAAAGAAATGAGTATTTGGACTAGTTGTAAAATTATACCTTACGGTGACTGGTATTTTGAATCAGGTATTGGTATGTATGCATCACTTCAACTCGCAAATAGTAAATCCGCGTATATTCTCATTGACAGAGGGACCTGGTTAGCAAAACGTAAATCAACTAATTTAATCATGCATGTTGAAGGTGATACATCATTAATAAATCCTTACCATGTTATTGCAATTAACCCTGAAAAATACCCAAATGTGAATTTAAAAGCTGCTAAAAAATTCATGAAATGGATAACAGGAAAACATGGACATAAAATTATCAATGCATTACGTGTTGATGATGAACAACTATTTACAGTAACTCTAAAATAATGTCACTACGCATTCGTATTTCTTTATATGTATCTTTACTATTACTTATAATAATATCATTGTCTTACTATAGCAGCTATTCTCAAACTCAACTTCATAGCAAGCTTGACAATATTCAGAACACATCAACTCACTTAATTCACTTAACAGAACAACTTGATAATAATTTTCAAAAACAATTATTAGCCTGGACAAACTTATTACTCCGTGGTCAGGAAGCTGCTGAATACCATCGTTATTTACAAAAGTTTTATCAGCAAGAACGTGTAACTCGTGCTAATCTTAAATCACTTTTAAATAAACTAAATGATTACATTGATGCAAAACAATCAACGCAAAAATTAATTAATACTCATAATTCACTAGGATTAAAATTTAGAAAAGCCTTATTAATATTTAATCAATCTTCCACTCCTTCCTATGATGCTGATAAATTTATTTGGAACTCCGTTTCTCAACCCATTAATTTATTATCTCAAATTGAAAATCAAATCTTAAGTCAGCAAAAGATCTTACTAAACGAAACTGAATTAACTTATTCCAGAGAAAAAAGTATTTTTCTATTTTCTTATATATTTCTAATCATAAGCTTTATTTTTCTATTATTATGGTTGCTCGACAAAAATATCGGCAAACCTTTATCCATAACAACTAACGTCGCCAAAGCTATTGCAGCTGGTGATTATTCACTGCGAGTGTCAAAAACACTGCCCGGTGAATTTAATTTATTTTCCAGTGCCTTTAATAAAATGATGGATCATATTTCAGAAAAAAACGATGAAGTTGAACAAAAAATGGATGATTTACAAAACGAAATTGTTCGACGTCAGGTCATAGAAAAAGAGCTACATGATAAAAAACTTATTGCTGAGGATGCATCTAAAACCAAATCAGAATTTCTTTCTACTATGAGTCATGAAATCAGAACCCCTCTTAATATTGTTACTGGTTACATTGAGTTGCTTGAACTGACAGAATTAACACCTCAACAACGAGACTATTTAAAATCTATTGTAGCGGGCAGCGAATCTCTCTTAGCTATTATTAATGATGTACTTGACTTTGCAAAAATAGAATCAGGTAAATTAATAATTCAAAACAATGTTCTTTCTTTATCTGATTTACTGGACGACATTAATAACTTATTTACCCAGCTTGCATCTGAAAAAAATATCCAGTTTGACATTACAGTATCAAATGAAGTTCCTAAAAGTTTTGTTTCAGACATTATCAGGTTAAAACAAATTTTAATTAATTTATTAAGTAATGCGTTTAAATTTACTGAAAAAGGCAGTGTTAACTTATTTATCGATGCGACTCCCTCAAATGACTCTTCCCGAATAGACTTAACATTCAAGGTAAAAGACTCAGGTATAGGTATTGATAACGACTATATAGATAAAATATTTAATCATTTTGAACAACAAAGCGGACAGGATTCCAGAAAATTTGCCGGCACAGGGTTAGGCCTTGCAATATCGAAAAAATTATCTTTATTACTAAATGCCGATTTAACTGTATATAGTATTCTAAAAGAAGGAAGTACGTTTACTCTAAAAATGTTAGACGTTCAAATTGAAAAAGAGTCTTTAAAAAGTAATATTGATACTCCTGAAAATGCACTATCATTTCGGCCTGCAAAAATACTCATTGCTGACGACATGGAGTCAAATCGCAATCTCATCAAAGCGTATTTAAACAACCAACCTGTTGAGTTTTTAGAGGCAACAAATGGTCAGGAAGCTATCGATTTAGCTCTTGAACATATGCCGGATTTAATTTTGATGGATATCAAGATGCCTGAAGTAGACGGTATTCAGGCTACGCGAGCCATTAAGCAAGATGAAAATTTAAAAAACGTTCCTATCATTGCTGTTTCAGCCTCATCTCTTCAAGAAGACGATACCGATATGAAACTCTCATTATTCGATGCTTATTTAACAAAACCTGTGCGACTTAAATTACTTTTAGAGACTCTGAGTAAATATTTGATTGCTTAAAACATCGATGAATTCCTTAAAACTCAACTTTCTCCTTAATTTACTTTCCAATACAAAAACTGGAAAATATTTTTCCAAGTAATTCATCGCTACTCACAAAACCTGTAATTTCACCAAGCGCATGTTGAGCCTGGCGCAAATCTTCGGCCAGTAATTCACCTGCTTTTGATTCCTGTAATTGAGTTTGTCCATTTAATACACATTCTTTTGCGCGAATTAGTGCATCCAGATGACGGCGGCGAGCAAGAAAAACACCTTCCGTTAAGCCAGTGTAGCCCATGATTTTTTTCAAATGATCACGTAAAAGATCAACACCGTCACCTGTTTTAGCTGATAATGCAATTTCATTATCATTTATACTAGCTGCAGAGTTTGATAAATCAATTTTATTGTGAATTAGCGTAATTTCAAGTGATTTTGGCAACCTTTGGCGTATTTTATCGTCATCTTCAGTAATGCCATATTTGTCATCAACCAATAATAGGGCACGATCCGCTTGGTCTATTTCTTTCCAGGTACGTTTTATACCTTCTTGTTCAACAATATCACTGCTTTCCCGAAGCCCTGCAGTATCAATAACATGCAATGGCATACCATCAATATTGATTTCTTCTCGCAACACATCGCGTGTTGTGCCCGCGATATCGGTCACAATAGCCGAATCTCGGCCTGCTAAGGTATTAAGTAAACTCGATTTTCCCGTGTTCGGCTGGCCAATAAGCACTACACGCATACCATCACGCAGTAAAACACCTTGTTGCGCTGAGGCAAATATTTTATCCATTTCAGCCAAAATATTTTCTAAACTACTCGTCACATGGCCATCAGATAAAAAATCGATTTCTTCTTCTGGAAAATCAATTGCGGCTTCAACATACATTCGTAGGTGAGTAAGCGCTTCCACGCTTTCGTCAACCCAGCGAGAAAATTCACCCTGTAATGATTTTACGGCTGATTTTGCCGCTTGCTCTGAGCCTGCTTCGATTAAGTCTGCAATCGCTTCTGCCTGGGCTAAATCAACTTTATCATTCAAAAAAGCACGTTCAGAAAATTCGCCTGGTTTTGCAATGCGCGCACCCAAATTAACGACTCGTTGCAGCAATAAATCCATTACAACCGGTCCACCATGACCTTGAAGCTCGAGTACATCCTCGCCAGTAAATGAATTTGGTGCAACAAAGTAGAGCGCTATACCAGAATCAATGGTCTTATTATTTTGATCTAAAAAAGGCAGGTAATCGGCAAAACGAGGTTGAGGCGTTTTACCTAAGATATCTTCTGAAATTTTTGTCACTAGTGGGCCTGAGACCCGAATGATACCTACCCCACCCCGACCGGGGGGAGTGGCAATCGCGGCAATAGTGTCAGTGTTTATTGCTGTCATCTATTACCATTATCCCTAAAAGAAAGTTTAAGCCTTAATGACGATTCGTGTTATATACCACTGTTGAGCAATCGATAGCGTATTATTTACAACCCAGTATAAAACCAGACCGGATGGGAAAAAGGCGAAGAAAATGGTAAATACAATCGGTAAGGCCGACATTATTTTTGCCTGCATTGGATCAAGAGGTGGCGGATTCAATTTTTGCTGAATAAACATTGTTATACCCATTAATAAAGGTAAAACAAAGTATGGATCTTTTGCTGATAAATCCGTGAACCATAAAATCCAGTCTGCCTGGCGTAACTCAACACTTTCCAGCAATACCCAATATAAAGAAATAAATACCGGAATTTGCACAAGAATTGGTAAACAACCACCGAGTGGATTGATTTTTTCTTCTTTGTACATTTTCATCATGGCTTGATTCATCTTTTGACGATCATCACCAAAGCGTTCTTTTAAAGCCACTAAACGTGGCTGAACCTTACGCATATTCGCCATCGATTTATAACTGGCTTCAGATAATTTATAAAATACTAATTTTATTAACATAGTTAATAAAATAATTGCCCAACCCCAGTTACCAACAAAGTTATGAATTTTGTTTAATAGCCAGAAAATGGGTTTGGCTATAAACGTTAACACACCATAATCTACAGTTAATTCCAAACCCGGTGCAATTTTTTCTAAAGCATCCTGCAATTTTGGTCCTATATATAAGGTATTATTTAATGCTGTATTTGACCCTGGTGAGACCTGAACTTCATTAGTTGCATTCATACCAATTGCATAGCGAGATTGATTTAAGTCTCGAGTATAATAACTTTGTGTGCTATCAACAGGTGGAACCCAGGCGGCCAGAAAATAATGTTGAATAATTGCAGCCCAACCATTTTTGATATCCTGCTTCAGATCTTCATCCGTCATATCGGAAAAATCAATTTTTTGATATTTTTCTTCAGGACTATATATAACACCACCGGTATAGGTGTAAATAAATGAAGACTGATTTACATCTTCATAATCTTTACGTTGTAATTGTTGATACAAATTACCACGCCATGTTTTTGCACTCTTATTGATAATGTTATGTGAGACATTAATTTGGTAACTGCCACGTTTAAATTCATATGTTTTTACGAACAAAACATTATCTGGACTGTTCCATGACAGGTTGACTTTTATGAGATCTTTTCCGTCCGCTAACTTATAAGAAGTTTGTTCTACTTTATATATCGTGTTGTGATTAGGTGCAGCGATGACTGTTCCATCATTATTGTTTCGTTTACTCGCAAAACCTGATTGCGCAATAAATAGGTTTTCATCTGCATCACTCATTAAACGAAATGCTTTGGTGTCATCTTTACTGGTTTCTGGGTACTTTAATAAATCAACAACACGAATATCGCCACCCTGAGAATCAATTTCTATTCGCAAAACATCGGTTTCAATTTTTATACGCTGCGCTTGCTTAATGGCTTTCGCTACAACCGGTGTCGCAGCACTTGGAATGGAAGAAGATGCTAAAGACTGAGGGACCGTAGAATTTGATGGCGTGTCTGCTCCCATTGGAACATTTGCTGACGATGCCGTTTCACCTGTTGTTTGGGCGTAAGGCACTGGCGCAGGTTTTGGACCAAACTCTAATTGCCATGCATCATAAGCAAGGTATAAAAGAAAAAATAATCCGATAGTCAAAAATAAACGTTGTTGTTCCATAATGAAAACTTCTTTTTAGTTGTTAGTCTTTTAAATGACAGTTGTGTTTCTTTTCTGTGTCGTTCTCTAAACCCGCATCTTTTTCAGGTACTGGATCATAACCGGAGTTACCCCATGGGTGACAGCTTAAGATACGTTTAATTGATATCCAGCCGCCTTTTATTACACCAAACCGCGTGACAGCTGTTTGTGAATATTCTGAACAAGTAGGAATATAGCGACACCTTGGTCCCAGTATTGGGCTTATTACATATCGATAAAAGCCTATTATACCTGAGATAATTTTTCGCATTTTTTTCTTAAGATATGCCAGTTTTTTGATAATAAATCGAGCAATTCTCGATTCGTTTTATGTGCTGCTCCTGCACGTGCAACGACAACAATATCGAGGTTTTTTATTATATCGAGATGATGACGAAAGCTTTCTCGGGTAAGGCGTTTAAAGCGATTTCGTGAAACAGCGTGTTTTAACTGTTTTTTTGCAACTGCGAGGCCTAATCGTGCAGTTTGCTGATTATTTCTTATCCCTAGCATTAACATAGTTGCATCACCTTGTTTCACACAAGGATTTGCAAATACATCTTTAAACTCAGAAGCTTGGGTTAACCGTTGCTGCCGAGCAAAACGCCCGGTGAACATGTAGAAATGACCGGATTATTGAGCTAAACGTTTGCGGCCTTTTGCACGGCGAGCATTAATGACTTTACGGCCACCTACTGTACTCATGCGAGCACGAAAACCGTGTGTGCGAGCGCGTTTTAAATTACTTGGTTGAAATGTTCTTTTCATAGCGATAACCGTTAAATTATATAAAATCCAGGCTAAAATGACCTGAAAATGGTTCAAAAAATGGCCGTGAACAATACTGCTCAACGAGGCTGCTGTCAACCTAAATATCCATATACAACAAGCATAAATGTTTGAATTTAGGTTAATTTTCTAATTCTGATATATTTCAGCCTTTTTCAATTTGCCTGTGGATAACTTTTTCCGATACAGTTAGACTTGCCTTTTAGTTATTACTTAATTCAATAATAAATTTAGGGAGATTGCGCTGTGTCCCAGCCCATTTGGGATCAATGTTATTCCCAGTTAGAAAGCAATTTAAGTGCTCAACAATTTAGCACCTGGATCCGGCCTTTACAGGCCGTTTTTGCTGATAATGATATTAAATTACTTGCGCCTAACCAATTTGTCCGCGACTGGGTTTGTGAGCACTTCTTAACTCAGATTCAAGCTACTTTAGATAATCTTTCCGAGACTCCACCTTTAGTTTCTATAGAAATAGGCAGTGAAAAAACGTCTGAAAATAACGGTGAGTCAGCGCGTCCTGATTTTAATACGCCTACTCATGCTCCAGTAAAACCTAAAAAAAGCTCTACATTAAACCCAAATTTTACATTTGCTTCTTTTGTTGAGGGTAACTCTAATCAACTTGCTCGTGCTGCTTCTATGCAAGTCGCTGTCAACCCAGGCGAAAGTTATAATCCCATGCTCATTTATGGTGGTGTTGGTTTAGGTAAAACTCATTTAATGCACGCGATTGGTAATGACTTAATTAAAAACAATCCAGAAGCAAACGTTGTTTATTTACATTCTGAGCGTTTTGTTGCGGATATGGTAAAAGCATTACAACATAATCGCATTAATGAATTTAAAGCTTATTACCGTACAGTGGATGCACTACTTATTGATGACATTCAATTCTTTGCAAAAAAAGAACGTTCTCAGGAAGAATTTTTTCATACTTTTAATGCTTTATTAGAAGGCCAAAAACAAATCATCATGACCTGTGATCGTTATCCAAAAGAAGTGGATGGATTAGAGGATCGCCTAAAATCACGTTTTGGTTGGGGTTTACCGGTTGCAATTGAGCCACCTGAACTAGAAACCCGGGTTGCTATCTTAATGAGTAAGGCTTCTTTATCAAATGTTGACTTACCCAACGAAGTTGCTTTTTTTATTGCTAAACGTTTACCTTCAAATATCCGAGAACTCGAAGGCGCTTTAAGACGAGTTATCGCAAATTCTTCTTTTACTGGTAAGCCAATAACTTTAGAATTTGCTAAAGAGGCACTACGTGATTTACTCGCTTTACAGGCTAAATTAGTTACTATAGACAATATCCAAAAAATGGTAGCTGAATATTATAAAATTCGTATTGCAGATTTATTATCAAAAAAACGTAGTCGTTCAATCGCTCGTCCAAGACAAATGGCAATGGCGCTATGTAAAGAATTAACTAATCATAGCTTACCTGAAATAGGGGATGCCTTTGGTGGTCGTGATC
>Ga0316204_10012698_pt1 | contig 10220 bp, 10 predicted proteins | sample 6monrhotite_MG_2_FD_205661 | JGI IMG/M metagenome (GOLD analysis project Ga0316204, IMG submission 205661) | Microbial mat bacterial communities from mineral coupon in-situ incubated in ocean water Damariscotta River, Maine, United States -... | ecosystem: Environmental > Aquatic > Marine >... | reverse complement strand
CCTGCGAGACAGGAGCAGTCGTTTTGCTTCTTCGGATTTTCCCTGCCGCGCGAGCGCACTTGCCATCGCGAGCTCAATCAAGTCTCGTTGGGCACGGCTACCGCCGATCCGCGCATGGTCAGACATCACTTTTGTTAGATGCTCGGTCGTGAGTTGCCAATCCTGCTTTGCAAAGGCCTGAAAGGTTTCCGCTAAACCCCGCACAAGGTCTTCCGCGGGTCCATTTGCCTTTTCGACGATTGTAGCAACACCTTCTGCGTTGCCTGCCATCGCGTGCGCGAGGGCTGCGTGAACATCCGCGAAACCGAGCCGTGGTTTCCCGAACCGTGCCGTCGCATAGTCGCTGATGGCCTGCCACCGTTCTGGCGCGACCTCCACGCCCGCTAGTTCCGCGCGGTAGAGAAGCGCCGGCATGTCCGTTACGATATTGAGAGCAGGACCTGAGCTCGTTTCCGGGTCAATAGCGGTGTCCGCTACTTCCCACATGGTCTTCACGTCACCTTCGGCCAAAGCCCAGAGCGCAATGTGCCAGGACAGATGACAGTGCATGACGCCCTGCGGGTCATAGTCGACAATCCAGTCTTTCAGATAGGCAAGCCCTGCTTTGGTTTCTCCCACTTCATAGTAGAGATGCGCCCGATGATGAGAGCCATTTGCATTCCGTGGGTTGATCGCGAGAGAGCGCTCGATAGACCGCGCCGCTGGTTCTACCTGTCCTGCTTCCATCTGAGAAAATGCGTGGGTGGATAGAAACCACCAATCGTCGCCATAATGGGGAGCCAGCATTGACGACAGAGCGAGGTTCTCCGCTTCCCGTCCCGGCTGCCCGCCAAAACCGATCAGACTGAAGACGCCAAGACAGGCCTGGGCAATCATGACATCGCGCGGGAACTCCTGCAGGTGGGCCCGTGCTTTCTCATAGATGCCGTCGCTCTTGCCTTCGAGAAGCGATCCAATGATCGCCAAATGACCGTGTTCCCGCGGACTCAGGCCCTCAGCACAGGCTTTCGCGGCGGCATAAGGTTCACGTCCGCTAACGCCGCGCCCCTCAACCTGACGATTGCGGGCAATAGCCAGGTGCGCGAGAGCGAAACTCTCATCTTCAGAAATCGCTTCCTGAAACGCTTCTTCAGCGCCAGGGGCCGCGGCGAGATTACATTCAAGCCCCCGAACATAGGCGTCCCGTGCCTTCACTGAGCTGGTCGTCAGCGGATTTCCATATTGATCTTTTTGCATGCACTACTCCCAACGTGCGCAACCTTCGTGCGACATGGTTGATACATACCATAAAGCCCGGTCGCTACCGATATGGCGGCCTTACACCTGTGGAAGAAACATGGAGAGCGAACTAGGCGGTCGGGTTGCCGTCGGGGCTAGCTGATGATTTTCGGGTCGCCAGCGCCAACGCACAAACCAACCCAACACCCAGCTCAAAAGCGGTTACCACCATAAGGTTTGAAGATGGAAAACCATCGGCAACCATGCTCACCAAACGAGAGACGCCGTAGGAGAGATAAAGAACCGTCGACAGCAACAATGCGGTGAAGGTGAGCCGCGAGAAAAATGCCCCAGCCAAGACAATGAGTGCGCAGGCGAACAAAGCACCGCCCGCAGCGCGCATTTCGCTTAACAGGCTTTCGTCGCTGCCAATCACTATCCCACTGATGGCATGAAATTCAGCGGGTACAAACAGGATAGCGCCCCCAATGCCCACACCGATAAGGCCAGTTAGAAACAGAAGTGCTTTCAGTCGCAATGTGCTTTCCATCATCGTTCTCCTTTCAAGACCTACTTCTGTTAGCCCTGTACAAGCTGCAGGCAGGCGTTGAGATACAGGACAGCGGCGACTGCTGAAGCAATACCACGTACCCAGTTCCAGAATTTCCACCGCGGGTAGTAGACGTTGGTCCAATAGGCTGCCCCTTCAGGACTGTCATAGGCTTGCGCCGCCAGCCTGTTGTTCATCGGCACATTGAAGACAAGCGTGACGCCCGCAACGCCTACCGAATAGATGATCGCCGCCCAGAGGATGGAGGTGCTACCGCTTCCCAAAGCGCCGATGTAAGCGAAGGCGCCCAGGGCAGCAGTGACTGCCCACATGCCGATCAACAAAACCATGAAGACTGTTTTGAAAACCTCTCGGTTGATCCCCTGCATCACTTCCACGGCAGCACTTGTTCTGGCGCCGTCCAATGACCTCATGACAAAGTCGGAAAAAGTCAGGAAGACACCCGCAACCAGGGCGCAAGAAATCAGGGAAATTTCGTAAGTAAGAAGAAGCCAAGTCTGCGTCATAACACGCTCCCTTCGCAGGTTGAGTTAGTAGGAAAGCCCAGGCGATTTGTGCAGATAGGTGTCGGTAGCCATTTGCTGCAGCATGACGCTGGCAACATCAGCCCGCGAAATTTTGAGCGCCAAGTTGTTTTCTGACTGCGGAAAGCCAAGCTTGTAATCACCAGTCACAGGACCATCGGTAAAAGCGGCGGGCCGAACGGTGATCCAATCAAGGTTGCTTTGCCTGATGAAGGCTTCCTGTTCTTCATGGTCTGCCATTGCCTGTTTCAGCAACCAGCCAAACATGATGTGCTTCCAAAAGAAGTTGAGATGCATATGACTGTCGCCCGCGCCCAAAGTGGTTTGGCAGACAAGGCGGCGCACATTGTGCCGCTCCATTGCATCGATGATGTGTTTCGTGCCATGAGCACGAACCCCGCCCTTCCGGCCTGCCCCAAGGGCGATCAGCGCTGCGTCATGCCCTTTGACTGCTGCGTCGACTGCTGCAGGGTCGAGCACGTCGCCCTCTATCAAACGCAAGTTTTGATGATGTCGGTCCAACGCCGAGACATCGCGCAGAAACGCCGTCACGTCCTCGCCCTGAGCAAGCGCTTGGTCGACGAGATGACGCCCCACTGACCCAGTTGCTCCAAAAATGATGATTTTCATGATCAACTCCTGACTTGACACGGTGTAAATTGACACGATGACAAGTAGGTGGTAATAGACACCATGTCAAGCAGTGCAAAATCGACTCGGGAAAAAATCCTGTCTGCCAGCCTCGAATTGCTGGAAACCGGCCAAGGAAACAGCGTCCGGATGTCTGATATTGCGGCCAAGGTCGGCATTACCCGGCAGGCGCTTTACCTTCATTTTCGGACCCGTGGGGACCTGCTCATTGCCACAACGCATTATGTGGATGAGCTTCACGGGGGCGATGAACGGCTCATTCCGAGCCGAACGGCCAAAACCGGGATCGAGCGGCTGGACGCTTTTATCAGTGCCTGGGCAGGTTTCCTGCCAGAGATCTATGGGATTGGAAAGGCGCTGCTGGCCATGCGAGACACCGATCCGGAAGCTGCCGCCGCATGGGACAAGCGGATGCAGGATATGCGCGAAGGGTGCGAGGCAGCCATCCTGGCGTTAGCGCGCGACAAAATGCTCACGCCGGATTACTCCACCGACGAGGCAACAGACATTTTTTGGACGCTGCTGTCGCTCAGAAACTGGGAGCAGCTGACGGTAGAGTGCGGTTGGTCGCGGGCTGACTATGCAGAGCGCATGCAGACTATGGCGCGCCGTCTGTTTGTTGCCGATGCGCCATAAGCAGATAGAACCCTCAACAGGTCGATCATTGGGTCTGCGATTGCTTGACCTCAGAAACCCAACAGCCGTGCATAGCGGTCCCGGTGGTAAGCCTGGTTGCCGTAAAGCGTCTCGAGAACGCGCGCCCGCTTGAGGTAAAGGCCTGCATCAAACTCGTCGGTCATGCCAATGCCGCCGTGAATTTGGATCAGCTGATTAGACATGGTGTGGAGAAAGTCTCCAACCTTCGCTTTTGAAAGAGAACACGCTTTCGCAACACTGTTAGTCTGCGCGTCGATCTCCTGAAGCGCCGCCTCTCCACATGAGCGCGCCAGTTCCATCGCCGCAAACAGTTCCGCTGCGCGATGGCCCAACGCCTGAAATGATCCGATGACAGCGCCAAACTGTTTCCGGGTTTTAAGATAGTCGAGCGTCATCGCAAAGGCTTGCGACCCAACACCCAGCATCTCTGCCCCAACGCCCGCCCGCGCGCGATCCAGGATCTCGTCCAATACTTCACCGGCTTGCCCCGCTGGTCCCATGAGATCAGCGTCAGAAACTTCGACCCCATTGAAATTCAGCTCTGCGTAGCCGCGGCTGTCCATTGTTTTCATTGGACGCCGAGATAGTCCCGCCGCGTCCGCAGGAATTATAAAGAGAGAGAGGCCCTGCGCATCGCCCGCCTTACCAGCGGAGCGTGCAACGACAAGGAAATGGGTCGCCGACATGCCTTCTAAAACCAGCGTCTTTGATCCGGTGAGAACATATTTCTCTCCCTGGGACTTCGCTTCCAACGCTGTGCGTGCGGGTGCATGGCGTGGCCCCTCGTCAACCGCGAGCGTCACAATTGCGCTCCCGTCTACAATACGCGGAAGATGGCTCGATTTTTGTGCGTCCGTGCCAGCAAGAAGAAGCGCCGTCGCGCCCACATAAGCGGAGGCAAAGAGCGGGGACGCCGCCAGCTGTTTGCCCAACTCTTCGAGAACCAGCCCGAAGGTCAGGTAGCCGAGGTCAGACCCGCCATATTCTTCCGGCACAAGAATACCGGTCCATCCCATCTCCACCATGGAAACCCAAGTTGGCTCTGCGAATCCTACTTCGTTGCCTTCGTTCCGCATCGCACGGAACCTTGAGACAGGAGCTTCAGCGCTTGCCCATGAGGTCGCCTGGTCTTTGATGAGCGTTTGTTCTTCTGTAAGTGCAGCCATGATCTTTTCTTACGCCCCCTTAGCCTTGCTGAGTCGTTTCTGGGAGGCCCAGAATATTTTTGGAGATGATGTTGTTCTGAATTTCAGCGGATCCACCATAGATCGACATGGCTTTGCCCATGAGCCAATCGCGGACACTACGCAATTCATCATCTGAGAACTGCTCCCCTTCCCAACCGATACCCTGATTGCCCATCATCTCGAGAGTCAGCTCTGCTTTGGTCTGCGCCACTCTGGTCATTGAGTTTTTCAGGATCGAGGCGGCCGCGCTCACTTTTACTTGGCCTCTTGCTTCTGCGGTGATGCGGGAGACCGTCAGCTTGTGAGCTTCTGCATCCATGAGATTCTCGACAACCCGGAGACGCAGATCCGGGTCTGCAAGGGTCCCGTCTTCCAGCGTTCCCACATAGCGCTTTGCCTGTTCTTGCAAAGGTTCCTGGTCGATTTTCACTGCAGCTGGCGCTGAAGTCTGACTTTGCCGTTCGTGTTGCAGCAGGCGCTTTACAACGCTCCACCCATCATTGAGATCGCCCAGCAGATCGCTCTTGTCTGCGCGCGCGTCACTAAAGAAAGTTTCACAGAATGGGGAGGCACCAGAAATCAGCTTGATGAGGCGTGTTTCAACACCCTTCTGATCCATCGGCAACATGACAAAGCTGATGCCGTCTCGTTTTTTCGCCTTTGGATCGGTTCGTACAACAGCGCCGCACCATTGCGAAATGTGCGCACCAGAGGTCCAGATTTTCTGGCCATTGAGGATGAAGGCGTCGCCTTCATCCACGGCCTTCGTGCTCAGCGACGCCAGGTCAGACCCCGCATTTGGTTCTGACAGTCCAAGACACCACCGCACCTCTCCACTTGCAATACCCGGAAGGTGTTTTGCCTTCTGCTCATCTGTTCCGTATTCAAGGATCGTTGGACCAACCATGGTCACACCCATGCCTGTCATGGGCGGAATTGGGTTGAAAGCTCCGGCTTTGGCAATTTCCTGACGAATGACTTTGGCTTCTGGGTCACTTAGCCCGGCACCGCCATACTCTTTGGGCCACGTCGGCGTGCCCCAGCCTTTGTCAGCAAGGGCCTGGCGCCAGGCTGTGAACTCACCTCGGACCCCTTTTTCACTGGAGCTATCTGCTCCAAGATCAAAGCCCTTAAGTGCGGAAGGAAAATTGCTCTGCACCCATTCGGATATTTCTGATCGGAAGCTGTCCAGATCACTTGCTGCGGTCATTGTTTGCCCCTTGATATGTCTGTAGCGAGCATTTGGTTTGCGCCACCATATCAAAGTCTGGCCAATAGTTTAGCCTCTCGTGCAAATGGCCGATGCCGCTGCGTCAAATTGGAGGTCTGTCGCTGGCTTCCATCCGTTTGTCGAATTTCACATTCTGACGACGATCAATCATCGACTGCGCAAACCCTGACAGCACGACATTGTGTCGAGCGGACCTGTGTAATCAGGGACGTGAGGTCAGCGGGGTAATCTTCCCATTCCGTCCTCGAACAAACGTAGGAGCCATGTGCCTCCAAATAGCTCTTGATGGTGTGCTGCCAATGTGCCCCAAGCGCTGCGAGTTGCTCGGCCGTATAGAGAAAATGCTCCAGGTAAGCCTCATAGGTCAGCCGTTCTTTTTCTGTATCCAGATCACAAAAGTCCGCATACGCGAGCGTCGGGTTTTGAATAGCGAGAGAGAGGTGTTCTCGATACATGTCGCGGGCCGATTGTTCGCGCTGCAATTTGTCAGAGGCGTCAATTTGTAGTTTGATCGCCGCCAAAGCAACTACTGCGAAGACTACCGTCAGGATTGCGCCAAGCGCCTGTAGTGCGTCTGTGTTATCTTTTAGCCAATTCATACCCACCCCAAAACAAATCCGACCAGACCGACAATAGTTAGTGTTTGGACCGCTTTCTATAATCTGTACACTACCTGTTCGGCAGGCGGAACACCCAGCATGCCATTGCCTGGAGGACTACATGAATAACTCCGCGTTTTGTCTCACTGCACTTCAAAGGGCGTTTAGCGGCCTTTTGTTCCTCATCATCCTGTCGCTTCCGCTGCAAGCTGAGACTGTTCTTTCAGAAGCCGAAATCATCGCGAAGGCCGAGGCAATCCATGCAGATGCACTGGTGCTCGACGCCCATGCAGACATTGTCATTCCGTCGACGTCACTCAGCTACCTTGGTGAAGGCGGCGTTTCAAAAGTCGGCCCCGAGAAACTGACAGCTGGCGGCGTAAACGCTGTGGTCATGTCGGTTGCCGTTGGGCCCGGCACCCGGACTCCTGAGAGCGATGCAGAAGCCCGTGCCTTAGCTGAGGAAAAACTGGCAGCAGCACTGGACCTCGTCAATGCGTCTGACGGAAATGTTGTATTGACGACTTCTGCGGCCGAACTCGAAGCGGCGAAAGCAGCGGGCAAACCGGCGATCCTCCTGGGATTCCAGAATGCCCGGTCCCTTGAAGGCAATGTGGACGCCCTCGACTATTTCTATGATGCAGGGGTTCGCGTGTTTGGGCTCAATCATCTGGGCCATAATGATTTCTCGGACTCCTCACGCCCCATCTATGATGGGTCCACCAAGTCATACGAACCAACCGAAGAGCATGGCGGTCTTTCACCGCTTGGCATTGCTGCCATTGAGCGGATCAATGCGCTTGGAGGGGTGGTCGATATCTCACAAATGTCAAAGGCTGCTGCATTGCAGACCATCTCTTTGTCCCTGTCGCCGGTGATCGCCAGTCATTCCAATGTGCGGGCCGTCTCCAACGTGACACGCAATCTGTCGGACGAAGAAATTGACCTTATCGGTGAGAAAGGCGGCGTCATTCATGTAGCGGCCTTTGGCGCCTATTTGGTCGCGCTCTCAGACCCCGACCTTCTAGAGGCTGTAAAAGCAGTTCGCGTCAAAGCTGGTCTTCCGGAAGAATATTCCTACCCGTATGAACTTTATTGGGAGCTAGAAGACCCAGCGGCTCAACGCGCCTTTCTGGTTGAGATGCGCTCAACCATCGGGCGCGGCAGTGTTTCGGATATGATTGCCCATATTGATTACATTGTTGATCGCATTGGCATTGATCATGTGGGTATCGGAAACGATTTCAACCATGGCAGCAGTATCGAGGGTTATGCAGATGCCAGCGAAGCGCTGAATGTCACCATCGCCCTGGTGCGCGCGGGGTATTCTGCGGAAGACATTCAAAAAATCTGGGGCGGAAATTTCCTAAGGGTACTGAAGATGGCAGAAGAAACTCGGTCTGGCACCAACTAATAAAGTTCTTGTGGCTCAAAGCATCAAGCTACTGGCGTTTGGTCAATTCAAGCGTCTATGACTTGAGTTTACGCTCTACTTCGATGACACTGTTTTGGGGTACCAACAATAGTTCACCGGACATCGTGTCCGGTTTCCAAGGAGAAGAATATGGACGGCTTGTGGGTCTTTTTGATCGTTTTCGGGCTTGTTGGTGCGGTTGCTTACTTTCTGTACGTGTCGGTTATTCAAAAGCGAAACCGGGCGCGGAGCGCGTTTTCTACGATTGATGTGCAATTGAAAAAGCGACACGACCTCATTCCCAATGTCCTCAAGATCGCAAAAGAGACGATGAAGCAGGAGATGACCCTCATTGAGGAAGTGACCCGCCTGCGGACCGCCACTGAAGCCCCCACAGACACCGACGATCCGGAAGCCATTAAGGGTCGCTTGGAGGCAGAGTCGGGCCTTGCGCAAAGCATGCGCCAATTATTTGCCGTCGCAGAGAATTACCCAGAACCGCGCTTCGTTGAAGCTATGCAGACTGCGCAAGAAACCTATCAGGAAGTCGAAGGGCATATCTCTGCTGCTCGCCGCTTCTACAACTCAGCGGTTGAAGATCTTCAGAACGCCGTAGAAATCTGGCCCTCATCGACAATCGCAGCGTTCGCCGGCGTAAAGGCAATGCCCTTCTTCGAGATCGATGAGGCAGAGCGGAAACCTGTTGACGCTGGCGATATCCTGTCAGGCTAGATTCTGACCTAGCACTTCTCTTCAAATCTCCAGGCCTAACCATGAGCCCATACAGTTTCGATCCAAACTTGTTCGATGAGCTTGAACAAGAGCGGCTGGAAGCGTTGAGCTGGCGTAAGAAAGTCTGGCTGTTCGGGGTCCCTATTGTCGCGGTGGCATCCATCATATCTGCGATGTATTTTGGGCCCGAAGGCCTGATCGCTGCCGTGGTCGGGGCAGGTCTCACCTACATGATCGCTGAGTTTAAACTTTTTGCGCTCAAAGAACGCATGAAGGCGGATATTCTGTCGCACATGGCAGAAGCCCGTGGCTGGAGCTTCAATGCCGACGGACCACCTGAAAGCGCGGTAAATGTCTATGATGATCTTGGTCTTCTAAACGCACATAATGAGCTAGACGTTGAAGACCTGTTCGAAGGTGAGCTCAACGGCGTCCAATTCGAGCTTTTTGAAGCGCTCGCCAAGATGCGGACCAAAAACCAGAAGTCCGACAGTGTGAGGACCGTCTTCTCCGGTCTTCTTGCCCGTTTCAGTTTCCCAAAGGATTTTCATGGATCGACTGTCGTCCTCACCGACTCCGGCTTTTTTAACTGGGCGGCAGGCTTCTCTCAAAAAGGCGAACGGGTTACGCTCGAAGACCCGGTTTTTGAAAAACAGTTTCAGGTCTATAGCAGCGATCAGGTAGAGGCTCGTTACCTGCTGACGCCGACCTTCATGCAGCGCCTGCTTGATATTCGCAATGTGTTTCCTGATGCACAGATACAAGCTGCCTTTGAGCGGAGCCATCTTTATCTTGCGATAGACACAAAGTCCTCAAGCCGCGATGAGCTGGGCTTTTTCGATGTGAAGGACATGAGCCAACCCATTTCGCAGCAAAGCGCTATCCAGCTCTTTGAGCGCGAGCTTCAGGTATTCGAGGATATTGTTGACGGCCTCAACTTGGACACCTCAACGAAAATCTAACACCTCACGGTGCACCCCCTGTTAAGAGTCGTCGCCAGACTCGTACTGCTCCGCGATCTGTGCACCAATTTGGGCACCCATCTCAAAGAGTTTCTCTGGATCTGAATGACGCAGCTTTGCGAGGTCCAGCTCCACGCCACTGGCGAAGATCAACTCAGGCACATTGTTATTGACCGCGTCCAAAATGGCTTTGGCGCAATCCATCGGGTCATCTCCGCCCTCAATCGCTGAGTCTGACTTACCACGGATTGATCCGCTGGCGGTAAAGGCGTTGCGAGACACATTGGTCGCAACAGATCCAGGCAAGACATTCGTAACATTAATATTGTGACGACCCGACACCTCCGTGCGCAGCGCGTCCATATACCCAATAAGACCATGCTTGGCTGCGGAATAGGCTGTACGAAGCGGCGCCCCGATGCGGCCAGCGACTGAACTGATTGCGATGATGTGTGCGCCTCCTGCTTCAACCAT
>Ga0316204_10012697_pt1 | contig 10221 bp, 10 predicted proteins | sample 6monrhotite_MG_2_FD_205661 | JGI IMG/M metagenome (GOLD analysis project Ga0316204, IMG submission 205661) | Microbial mat bacterial communities from mineral coupon in-situ incubated in ocean water Damariscotta River, Maine, United States -... | ecosystem: Environmental > Aquatic > Marine >... | reverse complement strand
GAGATGCCAATAATACTACTGGAAGGAGAGGGAAATAGCTTGTTTGCACTGATTGAGGCAGAGGGCACTACTTTTAAAGTGATCTCATTTGATCTTAGTGAAATCTATGATTTCAGTGCAGTAACTTCAAGTATTGAATTCTATGATTTTTTGGAAACTGATCTAGATAATGATGGTTCAAATGAGTTACAGGCATTTTTAGAGATATCAGGAATGGCGCCTGCTGATGATGGGATGCGACCGGTTCATTTTATTAAATCCCTGGTATTTGATTGGGATAATGAGCAAATCAGCTATAATTCACAACTATCCCAGGCATATAATGAAGAAATAGGATCTGCTTCCTCTGATGCTAATGAATCGGGAATTGCCCTGCTCAATAAAAAATATCATCATCTGGAAGAATCTGATCAGGATCATAAATCTATAATGATGAGTTCATTAATTATGGATATGGGGATTAATGCAGAAAATGATGAAAGTGAACGTGGATTTCAAAAGATATCCAGAGAGGCAGAAGGCAGCTATGTGATCTATACATCCTTTGTGGGACGTAAATTTTTTACGGCGAATGAGGAGCATTCTTTTTCAGAGTTAGATGACCTCTCTTCTTCATATTATCCAATAATGATTGATGCTTATCAAATGACGGATATCTATACTATTCAAAATGCAAGAGTAGAAAATGACGTAATCAGCCTTAGTCTGGCGTTGATCAAGTCAGAATCAGATGGTTTACTTAATGAACCCGGTGAATCTGTCCAGGCAATCTTTACTTATGAAAATGGAGAATGGATCTTAAGATCTAACGAAGCTTATTGGGCTACTGAGGCATATAGCCAGAACTTTAAGGTGATAGCCGACGACTAAGAATTATATAATAAATTATGTAATTATATAATTAGTTCAATTATCGGTTAAAATCGACCTCTACATCCTTTGGGTGACATTTGGTGCAGGAGTTAGTCTGCAAGTAATTTTCTAACGGGTGAGTTATTGGTTCCTGAGTCATTAGCGTATGCTTGATCAATTTTCCAAGAACTTCATTTTTAGTATTCATATCCAGCCATATAGTATCCCCTGAATCCGGATATCTAATTAGGATGACAGGTATTTTACCTGTTTTTCCACTATCACTTTTGACTACTTTCCAGGAATTTGCAGAGGATTGAACCAGTTTTTGATCCTGATATGGAAGCCAGGCAATGGTCATACTTACTTCATCATGATATCCGGCAACCTGGCTGGCGTCTATTTGTCTTGAAGCAGTGGGGACAAGTACTTTTTGGGTCTGACAAGTAACTACTCCAAAAAGAATACTTACCAATAGCAAGAGGTGTAATTTTTTCATAGGTTAAATTAACTTAGTTTTTGATCATTAGTTCACTGATTTTTCCTAGGTTTAATCATGATAATTATCATCAAATCAATGTTGGAGATGAATATCCTTAAAACCCCATGAATCTTCTTGAGATTTTTCATAGTATAGTTATTAATGGCGCTATTGCACATGGGTTATTAATACCGATCTATATATTTTTTAATACAAAGAAGTTTCAGTCAGGGCTAATATTATCATTGCTCCTCATTGATTTATCCTTAATTGTTTTTAGAATTTATTATGTAAGCACCTATATGGCAGAGCAATTTTACTCTCCATTTTTTAGTTCAGGTCCGTTTATATTTTTACTAGGTCCGCTATTATATCTGTACCTACGAAGTATTGTAGAAAACACCAATAAGCTTTACTCCAAGGATATTTTACATTTTATTCCATTTGTAATATATCTGTCATTATTAATTCCTTATTACCTGCTAGGCCAGGACAGTCAATATTCGATTTTGCTTAAAAGAATACTGGGCTCCCCATGGCTATTTCTGGTTATTCAGTTTATTTATTACCTGGTGCAAGCCAGAAGATTAGTGAAAACACATCAGAAAAACATAGTCCAAAAATTCTCTAATGTTTCCGGTAGAGATACTGCCTGGATGAAACTGATATTCTTGATATTTATAGTAGTTCTTCTATTTATTACCATAGCTACTCCATGGATTATCCACGGAATCAATTTGCCCAGCTACTATCTTTTTGGAGCTATATTCTTTTCACTGTTGCTGTATTATATTGCTTTCAAAGGCTTAATGCAAAGGACTGCAACTGAAATGGAAACAAGTCCTGATAACACGATTCTGACTGATGATCAAAGTCAATTATTGTTACTCAAGGAAAGACTACTTTTTTGTATGGAAAATGATAAGCCATATTTAAATCCGGAACTTACTCTGACTGAACTGGCAAGGCAATTAAAGCTGAGTAGAAACCAGTTGTCCATGGTCATTAATAATGGAATAGGAGATAATTTTTACAATTTTGTCAACAACTTTCGAATTGAAGAAGTGAAAAGGTTAATTCAAGAAGATAACCATCGTAAATACACTCTTCTTGCTCTGGCACAGGATGCAGGATTTAATTCCAAATCAACATTTAATAATATTTTCAAGAAGTCAACAGGTCTAACTCCGTCCGAGTACCGAGACGGACATAAATAAACCACTGATTATTAGACAGTTGTATTTGAAGTGGTTTCATTGGATACCCTGGGACGATTGCACTCAGTTTTTCAGCGTTCTTACTGAGAATTTCTAATCAAACTAATTTTATAATGAAAAAACTGATGACTTTAAGTGTAGTCTGTTTGGCAATTACTATCCATGCACAGGATACTTCACAATTATTTGAAAAATTGGCAAACCTGGAAGACCAGTATGGTAATCACCTTGATTATTCAATGGATGCGATTGTTACCTTTATTTTTGTTGAGGGAAACAACAATACTTTTATGGATATCTACTCAAAATTCAAAGGTAAAAATCTTAAGCCAAATGCGTTTGTAATATCAGGCTGGAAAAATGTAATGCCTGGGGTTAATAGTAAGAGCAAACGTGAGCATATGTTCATGGCTATGAAAGCAGATCAGGGACTTGGAAAAGATGGATATCCAATATTCTTAGATATGGATAGTAATACTCATCAAATACTTAATTTGAAACAGTACTCAGTGATTAAGTTTAATCCAAAAGCACATAAATTATCCATTAAAAGCTATGGGTCCGATCGTGCCGGGTTCATCCGAGCTATTCGACAATATTTCATTTAGAGGGCTATGATACAGATAGAAAATTTAACAAAGATATACAAGGGTATAGCAGGAGAGGTATTAGCGCTGGATAAAGTAAATGCAAAGATCAATCCTGGGGAAAACATTGTAATAATTGGAAAGTCTGGTAGTGGAAAATCTACACTATTGAACCTTTTATCCGGAATAGATAGGCCCACCTCAGGTAAGATAGAAATAAACGGAGTTGATTTAAACAGTTTATCAGAAGGGGGATTAGCTTCCTGGCGAGGAAAGAATGTAGGTATCGTATTTCAGTTTTACCAGTTATTGCCCACATTGAATTCACTTGATAACATTTTATTCTCCATGGCCCTGGTAAATAAAATTTCTTCAAATCATCGGAGAAAAAAAGCTCTCAGACACCTGGAAGAAGTAGGATTAGGGAGTAAATACAATAAATTCCCAAATGAATTATCCGGTGGTGAAAGACAACGTGTGGCCATTGCAAGGTCCATGGCAAATGACCCGGGACTGATTATTGCTGATGAACCTACTGGAAACCTTGATAGTAAAACCGGAATGCAAATTAATGACTTATTCCGCTTACTGAATCGACAAGGGACAACTCTGATTACTGTTACCCATGCTACAATTAAAGAGGAAGAATACAATCAGGTATTTGCCATTGAAGATGGAAAGCTTTCTCAAGTCAATCAAAATATTGTTTTGTCATGAAAGTGATACTAATTAAACTACTCAGAGATTTTCGTAGAGCCAAGTTGAAATTGATGCTCATGATACTCGCAGCAGGACTATCTTCCTGGGGTATTAGCAGTATGCTTTACAGTTACGTACTAACTAATCGTGATTTTGAAGAAAATTTTATTGAAACTAATTCGGCGGATATGGCTCTGACCATTGAAAATTTTACTCCAGGATTAGAGAAAATATTACTTGAAGTAGAAAATATTGACGATCTGGAAATCAGACAGGTAATTACAGGAAGAGTAAGAGATAACCGTGGAAGTTGGATGCCACTAACTCTATTTATTGTCGATGATATAGGAGATATCCGCTACGATAAGTTTACCATATTGGATAAAGCCAATCGCACAGATGGAAAAGTGTTGATTGAGCAAAATGCCTTCTTCTTTCTGAATGCCTTGCAGGATAGTCTTCAAATACAATTTCAGGCAAGCGACAGTATCGTTAATTGGAAATTGAACGGTAAGGTTCATGATGCAAGGTTAGCTCCCGCAAGGATGGAGGGGGTTGTTTATGGTTACAGCACTTCTGAAGATTTAGTGGAGTCATTTATTCCAGTAAATAGAAAGCGGATTTTATTAAAAACTACTGTAAGTGATGATAAGGAAGCTCTGGAGCAATTATTTGAAGAACTAAAGCAGGTAATTAATAGTAATGAAGCTAAAATTGTTAGCTACACAATACCTGAACCTGGAAAGCATATTCATCAGGGAGTAGTAGATGGTATTGCTTTCCTACAGGAAGGAGGAGGCATCTCACTTGCTATAATGGGGACAATATTGCTTTCATTAATTCTACTGACCTGGATTTTTCCTCAAATCACAGAAATAGGAGTAATGAAGTCCCTGGGAGCTAATTCTACTGAATTGCTAAAGAGCTATTTGGCAGTCCTCATACTGATTATATTAATAGGAATTTGCATCGGATTGCCAGTGGGGTACATAACATCTATGTCATACAGCCGTTTCATTGCCTATTTCCAGAATTTTATACCTGTGACAAGGGTGTTGCCCCTACAGTATCATTTGCTGGTATTCTTATTAACTCTCACTATTCCAATCCTTTTTGGTGCTTATCCCTTAATTAAAAGTGTGAATGCTTCAGCAATTGATGCCATGACCAAGACTTTCTACAGTCCGCTGTCTTCGGTATTACAATTGTCCAAATCCTCTTTACGCAACCCATACTTTACCTATGGTTTGAATAACCTTCTTCGACACACAACTCGAACAATTTGCACGGTAGCTTTAATTGGATTGGGTATTACGCTTTACTTTACTTCTACTTCGGTGGAATATTCAATTCGTGAAGATATGGATGACTACGTCAAAAAGGCATTTTATGAAATTGGGATTATCCTTCCGGAAAAATTGAGTAGTAATAAATTATCGTTTTTCGACTCTATGGATGTAATACAAAGTGTTGGCTTAATGAATGTAGTTCGTGCCAATTATTTACCGTACAATGAAAGTTACTCCAAAACGGTATTGATGAGAAAATTAACTAATAATGTAATTATTCCTGAATCTCATTTTTTAAGAGGGACCCTAGCCAAATCTTCTTGTGAAACGTGTATTTATGTGAGCGGAGAGGAAATGAGAAAAGATTTTCAAGAGACAGAGATAGGAGATTGGTTTGAGATAAAATATTCAGATGGTCGTAGTCAATCCTTTAAACTAGCTGGAGTAATTAAGGACCAGGCGGCAATTCCAGCTGGGTTTTTCGTGTATGATACAATTTCCAACCAAAGCATATTTAATGGTATAGCAGTGGAACTCGGTGAGAACCTTTCGGAAGATGATATATTTAGAGTTTCCAATCAAATTGATGATCAGTTTTTAGACCGTGGAATAAGTCTAAGAAGTAGAATTAGTGTAACTCAGCGGGCAGATTCTATTCTTAATCATCTTGATCCTACCTTTTTAATAATAAAACTAATGGGGCTATTTACAGTTGTTTTAGGATTAATGGGATTATTCATAGTTTTAAACCTTACCATAGAAGAACGAACAAGGGATATTGGCATTATCAAAGCGCTGGGAGCTCCATTTAGGAAAATTAGTCGAATATTTATTTTAGAGTTTCTAAGTATTAGTCTTGTAGCAATTTTAATTGGTGCTTTCGTTTCTATTCCTATAGCTAAAAAATTGATTTCTACACTTTCAGGGACAGTAATTGGTCATCCGGTATTGTTTCAACAACATTGGATAGTCATGATGATTTCGGTATTAATTCTGTGCTTATTACAGGTTAGCATATGTATGGTATTTAATCGGTTAAAGATGAAACACAGTGCCCGTGAACTATTAGATCATCAGTTCTAACATTTGAAATATTTTTAAAAGCTCCATTATTGGGGTTTTTTTTAGAATTTGTTAGTGTTTCAAAACCAATACCCTTTACTTTGCGTATTACTTTGGTATTCTATGTATAAAGAACTTCATAGTATATCGATTTACTAAAGGTCTATGAAATGATAAGCAAGAATCTGACGGCAGCTACCACCAAACCGATAATCCTGGGAATCTTAAAGCAGGGAAAAAGCTATGGTTATTTGATTATTAAAAAGATTAAAGAACTTTCCAATGGAAAAATGAAGTATTCAGATGGAATGCTGTATCCTGTACTTCACCGGCTTGAAAAGGATGGGCTGATTAAGTCAGACTGGAGTATGCACAAGGATTCTCGCCCCAGAAAGTATTATGAAATCACCGAAATGGGTAAACAGGCCCTGGTCGTGGAAAAAGAACAATGGTCTCAGGTTAATTCCGTGCTTAACCAACTTTGGGATCTTAATATAACCTCATAAGTATTATGTTTGATTTAGAATCCTCTATCAAAAAATGGCTAAAGTCATTTTCTTCCTTTCGTGCATTTGATCATGGGAAAGTCCGTGAAATGGAATTGCATCTTCGGGATCATATCGATGACCTGTTGGCAGAGGATTATTCCGAAAAGGAGGCCTTTGAAGAAGCGGTAAAAGAATTTGGGGAAATTAAAGAAGTAGCTGGGGATGAGTTTTCAGTTATTAAGGCCAAAAGAACGGTGGGTTCACTATTACGATTAACGATGTTTCATAATTATTCTAAGACTTCAATCAGAAGCCTGATGAGAAATCCACTAAACTCCTTTATCAACATATTTGGTCTGTCGATGGCCATTGGGGTTTGTGTGTTGGTTTATGGTTTTGCTAAGTGGACTTATAGTATGGACGATTTCCATAAAAACAAGGAAAAGGTATATCTAACTACCTTTTTTGCGGATAGAGATGGAATGCTCCAACAGAACGGGAAGTCTCCAAGGCCTTTAGGCGAAATGCTTCAAGAGGATTTTCCTCAGATCGAGAAAATCTGTAGGATAGAAGATCGTAATGTAGTAATAAAGTATGAAGAGCATGTGTTTCATGAAAAGATACGATATGTAGATTCTGAATTCCTTGAAATGTTTACTTTCCCATTAAAATGGGGGGCTGCAACATCATTGGGTGATCTGAATTCTATTATATTAAGCGAAGATATTTCAATAAAATACTTTGGTGAAGAAAATCCTGTCGGAAAAGACATTCTGATAAAATATGATAAAGACAGATCTGGTTTATTCACGATCTCAGGCGTAGCAAAAGAGTTTCCTGATGCTCATTCCTTTCGCTTTGATTTTCTGATCAATTATAAAAACCTGGAAAATTACGATTCACTGTATGATCTTCAGGATTGGAGTAAATTTGTAAATGCCACTTTGATAGAGGTAGATAACCCCTCGGATCTGAAAATAATAGAAGAAGGTATGGATAAGTACCGTCTGCTTCAAAATGAAGTGCAACAAGACTTGAAGGTGGCTTCGTTTAAATTTGTACAGTTGGATGTACTTTATGAAAATGCAGTAAACATTAGAAATGGAATATCATACCCTGGATTTGCCGACAATCAGTCAGCGTCAATAATTCTATTTCTAATTGCCCTTTTTTACTGACCCTGGCTTGTCTCAATTATATAAATATTGCCATAGTATCTGCCGCTAAACGCTTGAAGGAAATTGGTTTAAGAAAAGTTATAGGCGCAAGTAGGCGTATGGTTATAACCCAATTCCTAACTGAAAATATAGTTATTACTATGATTGCATTAGTTCTGGGGTTTGCATTAGGAAACACCCTGATAGTACCGTGGTTTGAGCAGATGAATAATTTTGAAATGAGCATTGACTATAATGACAGTACTCTTTGGATTTTTCTGACTGGAGTCCTGCTCCTTACTGCCATGCTTTCTGGTTTTTATCCGGCTTTATACATTTCGAAATTTCAGGTAGTTACAATTCTGAAAGGAACTGTGAAGTTTGGAATGAAAAACCGGTTGACTAAAATTTTTCTTGGATTCCAATTAATTCTGGCTTGTATTCTTATTGCTTTAGCGGTAATGTTTACACAAAATGCAGGCTATGTAGCCAAACGAAGTTGGGGCTATAATCAGCATGAAACGATATACATGGATATTCCTGATCTATCGGCATATGAACAACTTAGTGCAGCCATGCTTCAGAATCCAAATGTCAAATCTATATCAGGATCAAGTCATCATTTGGGACAGGATCATACCACTACTGTAGTAACTATGCCTTACAGGGAATATGAGGTAAATCAATTATCCATAGATGAGAATTACTTTGTAACAATGGGAATTGATATTATAAAGGGCCGTAATTTCAGGAAAGATCAGGAAAGCGATAAACAAGGAGTAATTGTCAATGAATTATTTGTAAAGAACCTTTCACTGTCCAATTCAATAGGAGAACTGTTTAAAATTGATAGTACACAGTATGAAGTGATCGGTGTCGTAAAGGATTTTCATATGTATAATTTTCAAAACAAAATAGCACCTACTTTGTTCCTATTAGCGGATAAGAATACCTATCGATATTTATCCATTAAAGTTGATGCCGGGAAAAAAATAGAAACTTATGAGGCTATGCAGAAAGAATGGGCTCAACTATTCCCGGAGATTCCCTTTCAGGGGGGACATCAGGAGGATATATGGGGAGGCTTTTTCGATGAGATTGGCACACACGGAAAATTTTGGCGAGCCATCGCATTTATGGCTATTCTATTGGCAAGTCTAGGGTTGTACGGCCTTGTAACTCTTAATGTCACTGGAAGAATTAGGGAATTTAGTGTACGCAAAGTTTTGGGTGCAAATCTTAGAGATATTGGCTCTAATATTCTTAAACAATATATTCTACTTTTTGTTATTGCCTTAATCATTGGCGTCTTTGTTAGCTATTTATTAGTAGACCTAATGTTTGAATTTGCCTATTCTTATCATATCCCTGTGAATCCGGTTCCATTTATTCTCGCAGTGGTCATATTGATTCTCATTTTACTCACGGTAGTCTTTGCACAAGTGGGGAAAGTTTCAAAATCAAACCCCGTGGATGGACTAAAAGTAGAGTAAGCTATCCCTGAAGCTCTTCGCAGGAAAATCCATACTTCTGGATTAGATAGATCAGATCTTCCTCCAGGAGGTGATCACTGGCTTCTACGCGAAGTATGTAATCGATATCCTGTAAGTCAACTGACCAATTAAATACAATTGGATTGTTGTCAAATAAAGGACGTATTTTATTAACGTGATCTGGTGAGTTTATATCGGTTTTGAGAATTAGTAATTTCATTTTTTAGTTTCTGTTGTATACGTAAATACTTCTTCTAATGGCAGATCAAATACATTAGATATTCGAAAAGCCAGTTCCAAAGAGGGTGAATATTTCCCCTTCTCTATAGCGACGATGGTTTGGCGTGAAACACTTACTTTTTCCGCCAATTCCTGCTGAGTCATTTCATTATTGTGAAATCGAAGGGTTCGGATCGTGTTTTGGATAAATGGTTTGGACATGTTAAGCGAGATTTCGGTATTGTATTAGCTGGGAAAGATCGTCAACCAACATACAGGCAAACATCGATAATAGGAAGATGTTAAACATGACCAAGGTTGACATGCCCAATAACAAAGCCACCATACCCATCATAAACCCAGTTGAGAAAGCCATACTGCTGTATTTACTTGCTTTTAATTCGATCAGTTTATCCAATTCATCTGAGATAAACTGTTCCTTCTCTTTGGTAGCAATGACTTTTACTATTGCGTATATAATGTAAAAGAGGATTTTTGAAATTATAATTACCGGTATAAATATAAGAATAGCAGAGGCCCAAAATTTAAATTCTTCCTCAGTGTTAAAGGTTCCAGACAGGTATCGATTATATACGATCAAATAGTAGGTTCCAAAAATAAAGAAATCACTTATTAGGGATACTAATGATTTTTTAATTTGATCAGTCATCTTGTTT
>Ga0316204_10012696_pt1 | contig 10223 bp, 8 predicted proteins | sample 6monrhotite_MG_2_FD_205661 | JGI IMG/M metagenome (GOLD analysis project Ga0316204, IMG submission 205661) | Microbial mat bacterial communities from mineral coupon in-situ incubated in ocean water Damariscotta River, Maine, United States -... | ecosystem: Environmental > Aquatic > Marine >... | reverse complement strand
AACTCAAAACACTCCAATCATGAACCAATCCAACTCAACAAATATTACCAACATTACTGATGCAGAAACAATGCAATGTATTCGCTTGTTGTTGAATCTCAAAAACGCATCACCATCAAAACCTATCAAGAAAAAAACCAAGGTTAAAACTATTAAGAAACGATCAGTATCGTTTAATCAAATTGAAAAACTCAAAATAAAACACTTTCAGAAACAGTTTGGTAATAGGCGCCAAATTTCACATTACCAGAAAATGCTTAATCGCAAAGCACGAAAGATGGAACAGGACATCGTGCACAATCTTCAAAATCGACAGGTGTACGTCATGCCAACACTGGTGTCAGCGATCATTCCCAATGTCATGAATTCCCAAGCGAACCAATATCGTCGTCAATAATTCTTTTAATAAAATTTCATTTCACAAACTATCCTTCTCAATTGAATTTGATCACAATAAAAAATTTTGTGTGTATACATTAATATAGTAATAATGACAATTCTTGGATACATTGACAGTACATCTGTAGCAGTAACAACCTTGTCAGAAACAGTGGTGGATATACAACCAACAAATACCCTCACTGTGTCCCCTGATGATGGTGAATATAAAACAATAAGTGATGCGATCGACGGAATTGCTTTGCTTGATGAAGCGCCGTCCGAAACTAATAAACTTGTTATTCTTGTGTCAAACGGTATTTACACAGAGAATAATCCACTTGTCATCCCTTCATATGTCACACTCATGGGATCTGGCATACATACTACAATAATAAAACCTTTGAATATCACTGCTGATTTAATTCAATTGGAAACCCAATCAAATATAGCATACTTAACTGTTGAAGGTGAATCCGCTGATCAGGGAGTGGGTATCAGGTGTGATGGTGCGAATATAGCAACTGTTGACGATATTGTGTTGAGACAGTTTCAAACATGTTGGGTGATTGAGAACAGTGCCCAAATATTAGGGAGGAGGAATTTAGTGTTTGGTGGTGCAACAAAAACAACCGGAACCGGTATATCAGTTTTGAGTGGAGGTACATACATTTCGTCTGGTCAAGATTTTGGAGGACAACTTGGAAATCTGATCACTACTGGAATATTGGTGTCTGGGGCAAATTCAACTGTGAAAATTATTAATGGTAACTTTCAATATTGTAGTACTGCAATCATAGTGAACAGTGGTGGAGAAATTGATTATTCTAATGGGACTATTTTCGACTGTGTTGAAGGGCTTGATGTAACTGGTGCATCAACAATAGCCCATATTCGCGGTATAAATTTTGATGATAACACACACAATATGATAATTAACGATAATTTAGCTGAAGTGTTAATCACCCATTGTGAACTCGACGAACAGAAAATAACACTGCCTTCAAATTTTACCAGCGACATGGTCTTCGCCGATACCAATTCCAACGCACTTCATTCCTATAAAATTTTGAGCGAACTGAATGTTGGTTCTTTTGATAAACCGTCAGCGTCGTCGTTCGGTGGAGGAGGCGAAAGTACGAGAACTATGGTTGTTCTCAGAAATGACAATGCGGAAGTTGGGACTTGGACCGATATAACAACAGAAGTAACTTCTCAATCATCTTCTACAGTTGATATGTTCGATGGACTCACTGCAAATAATGCGGTTTATGTAGGCGTTGACCAACCATTTCCTGGTCTTACAATCAATTTAACTCAAATTATAGACTATGGTACTGGTGATATTCAAACAGAATATTGGAATGGAACAGCATGGGTTGATTTCTCATCGATGGTCTCTAGAGTCACTTCTCCATATACTCCTTTGGGAAATATGGCTCTGCTGCACACTGGAGAAACAAATTACAGGTTTGGAATCGGTACTAGGACATCTGACTGGACAACTAAAACATTGAACAGTGAAACAAAATATTGGGTCAGAATTATTATTTCGGCGCTCATCGACCAAATGCCTATATTAGAACAAGTAAAACATCACGCGAACAAAACCAAGATAAACAGTGATGGGTTTATGGAATTCTTTGGCACAGCGCGGCCAATCAGAAAGATTGTATTTGATCCAAACATTGCAAAACCAGCACAAAATAGTCCTCTTAATCAAGACACTTACGTCATCACTTCATTGGGTATTGGGAGAACAGAAAATAGGTTTGTGACTGGTGTAAGAGACTCAACTGGATTTTCTCTCACAATGCCCACAGACATTGATACAAGTTGGCCATTGTCATTGCGACTTACATGGTTTCCAATTGGTACTCCAGTGGTTGGAGTCACAGACGAAATTAGATGGGAAATCATCATTACGAAAAGTTCAGTGGGTGATAGTATAGGGACATCATCAGGAACTGCACCAGCAAGTAATGGGTACGAGGCAACGTACACTTCCACACCCACAATTTTGTCAGCCAGTGCCAACCAACAACAAGTTACCGAAATTGATATGGATGTATCTTGGTTTGTTTCTGATCGTGAAGATTCAGACCCGCTTGGAAAGTATGGGGATCAAATATGGGTTGAACTTTCAAGAGTTGGTTCGAACGCTGCAGACACATGGACAGGAGATATTGCATTGAATGCAATCACACCTGTGTATCATGCATGGAGGTTGGGAAGTTATTAAATTACGTAATCAATAAAATAAAAAGTTGTCCAATTGAAAATACAAGTTAATTAATATTTCGCAAGTTGTTTAAAAAAAATGCTAGCGTTAGCAACCCCAATACAACGCCCAAAATGCCAACTTTCGAGTGGTCTGATTCTCTTGAAACATTCGAGTCAATTTGGCGTACATCGATTCTTCCGGCTGGGTGTTCAGGAGGTGAATACAGAGTGTATAATTTTAAGGGGACATTGGATACATTTTTGATGTGATGTGACGTGTTGTTTGGTATCATCGCCGACATACCATCACTTAATTGTACCTCTGTACCATCACCCAATATGACCCCCTTTCCAGATTCAACTCTGATGAATTGAGTTCCATCATCATGCGTTTCGGCAGGTATATATTCTCCTGAGTTCACTGACATCACAACCAACTGCGATTCGTCAGTCGTGTGGAGAACTTTTCTGTAGGACGTGTTGTCGAGAGTTTGCTTTTCGATGTCTGTTGAAAAAATCATTGTCTTTACGTTTATCCACGAAATTTATTTTGATCCAATGTTGCATAATTATCGCGACAGAATTTGTTCGAGTTGACCAGCCGTGAATAATCTGATGTTACATTGTGTACATATATTTACAAATTTATCTTGTATGTGTACCTCTAGCTGTTCCATACTCAGTGGTTCACTTGGTAATTTCGAGAGGATATTCAGATAATACTCCAACAAGTCGCACAAATCTCTCAATTTTAGTTTCGTTCTGATGTTGTGCTCTTGGTTAATCAATATTTCAATTTCATTCAGCCGGTTCCTCAGACCATGTTCAACTTCATGTCTGTCAATAATGTATAGTGTCAATAAAGATTGTTGCATCTCGATCAGAAGTGGTATGAGTGAGTGAATTCTGTATGCAGACTGGTTCAACATGAATTCAACCAATAGGGTCATTCTTATTTCAATGATGTCAATACAACATCTTTTTAAAAGTTTTTCCTTTCTTTCATTTTCATCTTCGATCCCAAAGCAAATTTTTAAGAGACTCTTACATCGTATATTGTTCTTCTTTGCATTTTCTTCCATGTTCCGCACCTGATCAATAGTGTAATCGATCCGTGTCGATGGGTCGTATGCTTTCTTCATCTTCTCCACGTACTCCACAATGCATTTCAGACAATACACAATCTCTACATTGTTTTTTGCCTCGAATGTAAACTTTGGATGTTTTACACGTTCCAAACATATGGGACATTCACTTCCCTTGATTTTATTCTTGATGTTTTGTCTATACTTGAAATAGTAGTATTTGATCAGATTTGAAGTGTCTTGTAAATGCATCATTCCCATCATGGTGGTTTTGCGCGTGCCGAATGAAATGTGAGGCATTCCACACTGGTGTTTGTATTTGACGTCGTACAATTTGTACAATTCTTCTTTTGACCATTTATGAGTGTTTTTTCCATTGAATTGATCAGGAAGGTTGATATATAGGGTCAATTCACTCATCGTTTATAATATGCACATAAAATAATTATGTTGTCCACATAATAAAGACACAATGACAAGCTTGAATGATTTGAACACCTACGAAAAAACTTCTAATGATGGACAGCAAGGATTCGTTGAATCCTACAGTAATAAACAGCAAGGATTCGTTGAATCCTACTACGGAAATCCAAAAGAGTATGAAAACATTCTTTCATATCCAAAACAAGCAAGAGCAATTCAATCACAATTACAACAAGAAGAAACGTACCCGAAAGAATATTTTCATATGGCACCTCAAGAGATTATGTTCAACATAAGAAATTTACAAAAAGACAACACAATCATGTTACTCTCGACAATCGTTTTGTTGGAAGCGCTCATAATTTTATTACTTTTACGAAAAATTTAAGACTTGGGAATTATGCATTATTTATTGGGGTTGCATTTGTTTGTTTATAATTGTTGATCATTTCCTCGAATATGTTTTTCTGACAAATGTTCGTCTCGGTGCCTTTTCAACAATTTTCACATGTCGTGATTCGGTTCCTTTGGCGTTTCTCCAAGAGATGTAAAATGAGTTCATGCTCAACATTTTTACATAGAAACCTTTTTCGTAAAAGTGAGACATTACCAACAGCGACATGACCAAGACATTATAGGAGATCGAATCGCTCAAATAAGTGGGTACTGTCCATATGGTATCTTCTTTATTCCTTGAAGCAGCAAACTGTATGTTCTTTTGACACAATAAAATGAGTTTATGTTTTGTTTTATCCATGCTATCGTTTATCTTATTTTTTATGTTAATGGCGTCGTTCACTGTCATATATTTATCAGTTGTGTTCTCCATCGTGTGTAGTGTGCTTATGTTTTTTTAATACTTAGAATATATAATAAACCATCATGGAAACATCATTGTCGGAAGTAGATCTTCAAATAATGACATTGGCGAAAGAGAATGGTTGGACTGTATTTTTGTCCAACGGTTCCATCGTCATCTGTAAAACATTAAATCAACACACTTCAAATTCACATATACCAGAATACACGATCGAGGTCGAGATACCTTGCGACGGAACATGCAATTCGTATTGTAGACATTCCCCTCCCGCAACCTTTTCTGATCAAAAGTCTCAGAACAACTAATGAACAACATGAAATGTGTGGTCAGCAATTTGTGCAGTGCGAACAAACACACTTAAAAAAAATGGTTGTGGAAAGTAAACAGTATGAACACATTTCAAATATTAGAAAGATTGAAACCTTCTGAAAAAAAAGAAATTAAAGAAATCAAACAGGAACTCAGTTTGGCTGAATCAGTTCTTGCGCGATTGAACAAAAAGAAACCCATCAAGGAAAATGTGATTGAGCAAAAAGAGGTTGCTAAGGTTGAAACGCTTGCAGAAGAAGAACGCACGATCAAACACCTCGAGGAAGAAATAAAAGAATTGCGCGAACAAATGAAACAACTGTTGGTGAGTCACAGAAAAATGTTGATTCATGAAGGTGGTTTTGACGAATAGTCGATTTATTTACACCACACAATTGGAAAATCTTGTCTGAAATTGCCCAACGGAACATTTTTTTGATAAATTTAAAAAAAATATTTTTTTAATAAAACAAACAAAACCAACCAAAATGAATAAAGTCGGTGAAAAACGAAAATTAAATCAAATACGTCCTGACAAATCCAATTTGCATGTAAATAAAAAACAAAAGGTCTCAAAGATGGATTCTTGGAGAAGACCTCCCATGGTGACAGTCGATCCAGAAAGAGAAGATTTGGAGTTTATGCTTACGAGCATTGATCATTATACCATAAATAATTGTTCCAAGAAGGTTGCAATCATCAGAATGTTTGGAACAACGATGAAAGGCAATAGTGTATGTTGTCATGTGAGAGGGATGAAACCCTATTTTTATGTTGATTTGGACACAAAGGTGAATGTCGCAACGGCCGATCGATTTAGAGTGTATCTTGAATATAGACTCAAGAAGCAAGGTATTATCAGTGATATTTGTTCAGTTAAAAAAAAAACAATATTTGGTCATCAAGCAAAATTGGAAAAGTTGGCAGAAGTGGTTGATTCGGATGGTAAGTGCATTGGCAGAAAGTATGTGGGTGGACATAAATGGTATTTAAAGATTACAACATATTGTCCGGGCGACATTTGGGCGCTCAGAAAGATATTTGAAAATGGATTCAGATGTGGTTCTATTGACGGTAAATTTACAACGTTTGAGAGTAATTTTTCTTTTGAAATGAGATTTATGGTGGACCACAATATTGTTGGGTGTGGGTGGATTAAATTGCCTGTTGGGGGATATCATAAACTCAGGCAAGGGTCCAATACAACACGTTGTCAGCTAGAAGTGAAATGTGAACAATCCTGGATTGAATCTGATCCAAAACGCATGGATATCCCCCCTCTGCGTATATTGTCGTTTGATATTGAGTGTTTGGGAAAAGAAGGTAAGTTTCCACACCCTGACAATGACAAGGTGATACAAATTGCAAATGTTGTCAAAATATATGGTCAAGAGGAACTGCTCACAAGTAATGTGTTTACGCTGGACACATGTGATGATTTGAAAGAGGCTGATGTATTCTCTTTTCAACAAGAAGCAAAACTGTTGAGATATTGGCGTAAATTTTTTACAGTGGTGGATCCAGACATCGTTTCTGGTTACAACATCAAGAATTTTGATTTGTGGTATATTTTGGAGAGAGCCAAAGTATTGGGTATTGATATTGTAAATAAATTGGGAAGAGTCAATGCATTGGCTTCTACTATCAAAGAAAAAACATTTACGTCTGCTCAAAAGGGAACTCGGATTACAAGAGAACCTTCCATGGTCGGTGTTGTACTGTTTGACATGTTGAAGTATGCCCAAGATAATTTACGCCTTGGTGGATACAGTTTGAACAATGTTTCCTTTAAGGTCATGAACAAGAAGAAAGACGATGTCAATTATGCACAAATTGGTCCAATGCAGATGGGTACTTCAACGACGAGAGCAGTATTGGCACATTATTGTTACAAGGATGCACTATTGCCAATCCAATTGATGGAGAAGTTGAAGGCAGTTGTGAATTACATTCAGACAGCAAGGGTTACAGGTGTCCCAATTGATTTTTTACTGACAAGAGGTCAACAGGTCCGTGTTCAAATGAAACTCTACATGAAGTGTCACAAAGAGATTAAACAGGGCTATATTGTACCTGTGATGAAACCCAAGGAAGAGGGTAAATTTCAAGGTGCCACTGTAGTTGAACCCAAGGCAGGTTTTTATGAAGAGCCGATTGCTGCTCTGGATTTTGCAGCGTTGTATCCCAACATTATGAGAGCACACAACTTTTGTTATACGACTTATATATTTCCAGAACATTGGCATCTAGTCGAAAAATATGATTACCATGAAGTGGTTATATCAGAAGAACATGTTGATGAAGACGGAAACACTGTACCGAGACACTGTGAGAGATTCTTGAAGAAGCATGTCAAGGTGGGTGTTCTCTATGAAATTCTTTGTGATTTGTTGGCAGGAAGAAAGGTTGCCAAGGGACAAATGAAAGATGCAAAGAATGCAGCTAAGAAAGCCAAAGAATCAGGTGACATGGAAGAATATGCCAAACAGTTATCTCTGGTGGATGTGTATGATGGACTACAAAAAGCTCTTAAAGTTACATGTAATTCAGTGTATGGTTTCACTGGTGCGGGTAAAGGTGTGTTACCTTTGAAAGCCATATCAATGAGTGTCACTGCTATCGGAAGAGGTCTAATTCAAGAAACAAGTGAGCTGGTCGAGAGGTGGTACAAAAAGACAAGAGGTCACAAATACAATGCAGAGATTGTGTATGGGGATTCTGTCATTGGAGATGAACCAGTTTTGTTGAGAGATTCTGATAAAAACATACACATAAAGACAATTGAGTCTTTGAGTGAACAATGGAAAGAATATCCAGGGTTCAAAGTTGATGGTGATATCAAAAGGACAGACAAAGAACAATCAACTTCAGAGTTTGAAGCTTGGACATCAGAAGGATGGAAGAAGATCAAAAGAGTCATACGTCACAAATGCAACAAGAATATTTACAGAATCAACACCCACACAGGTTGTGTTGACGTGACTGAAGATCATTCTTTGTTGACTGCTGAGAAGGAAATATTGAAATCTGGAGATTGTAAAATTGGGACAGAATTGCTTCAAACATACCCTGAGTTTGAGAACAAAGAAGAACCACTTTCACGTGCACAATTAATGGAATTGATTTATGAAACTGACTGGAATGAATTGTCTCCTGATCAACAAAGAGCATTAATTTATGGATTTTTCATGGGTGATGGGAGTGCAGGGAAATATCACACACGTTGGGGTATCAAATATACGTGGGCAATGGTAAATCAAGATTTAAAATTGTTGCAAAAATTCAAAATAATTTGTGAAAATGTGTTCACTGACAACAAATTCAAAATTTTAGATTGTTTGAAAAGTTCGAGTGTATACAAACTTGTCTCATCTCCCATCAAAAATATGGCAGATGAATTCAGATCATCCGTGTTCGACTCGAAAAGGTGCAAAATTGTTCCAAACGAAGTGCTAAATGCAAATTATGATGTTAGAAAATGGTTTTTCGTGGGATTGTATGCAGCAGATGGTGCAAAAACATCTTGCCAACTGACAATTGTGCAAAAAAACAAAATATCCAACGCACATATCAGTTTCTTAGCGAGAAGTCTTGGGTGGAAAGTTAGTGTCAATTCAAGGAAAGACAAATTAAAATGTTATCAAACTTATTATGTTCCGAAATTCACCAAACAAGCAAACAAAGTTAAAAAAATTATTGATCTTGGCAAAACAGAACAGTATGTTTATGATTTGGAAGTGGAAAATGGTCAATTTCAAGCAGGTATTGGTGACATCATATTGAAAAATACAGACTCAGTGTTTGTAAAATTCGGAAAATACAAAGCAACAATGACAACTTCAAGAGATGAAATACTGGCAGAAGTGCACAAGCTGGCATTTGATGCAGAGAAGAGACTCAATGCACATTTCCAGAAGACTAACAGGCCAGAAATTGAAATTGAGTATGAGAAGGTGTACAATAAGTTCTTGTTGTTCAAGAAGAAGAAATATGTCGGTTTGCTGTTTGAACCTGGGAAACTCACTCCAAAGTACATTGATGCGAAAGGTATCGAGATTGTGAGAAGAGATAATTGTCCCTACCTGAGAACCATCATGCAGGATTGTGTCGACTTTATATTCAAAGAAAATGATATTGTAAAAGCAAAACAGAGAGTCACCAAAGCCATTGCTGCAATCAACCAAGGCCAAGTAAATTGGTCTCAACTGATCATTTCCAAGACCCTAAAGGCAGACAACGAATACAAGACCAAGAATAAAGATGGGACTGTCGCACAACCACATATGTTTGTCAGAGATAAGATTATGAAAAGAGGAAACAAAAGAGTTCCAGAACCAGGTGATAGGGTACAATATGTATTCACTACGAGTGACCAAACAAAAACATACACTTTTGCAGAAGATCCAGAGTATGCATTGGAACAAGAATTGCCTGTAAACGTTAAACACTATGTGGAGAATTGTATTAGGAAACCATTGACGCGCTTATTTGATCCGATTATTGGAGAGACTGAAACTAAAAGACTATTTACTTGCACAAAGATCAAGAACAAGGTTTCAAGTAAAAGCAAAAGGGGACTCTTCGCATTTTTCACCATCAAGAAACAGTGTATCAAGCCATGGTGCAATGGTAGTGTAGCTGAAAAAAGTTGTTTGTGTGCCAAACACAAAAGAAGTGGTCGCATCATCCTTGAAGGTTTCAAAGTAGAACACAAAGAACAAAAAGCAAAATCTGATGCAGTGTGGGACACATGTAGAAATTGTCTAGGTGATGGTCGAGATCCGTTGGTATGCTCCAATTCTTTCTGTCCAATTTTTTACGATAGAACACAAGAGCAGAGAAGAACAGACAAACTCAATGGTTCAATGAAAGAACTCTTAAAAGAAGTTGTTGTCATAGAAGAAAAAATGAGAGATATCGAAGACATTGGAAATTTTTTGGATGGAAATTTTTAATAATAAATAAATAAAAGTTAGTTGGAAATG
>Ga0316204_10012695_pt1 | contig 10223 bp, 7 predicted proteins | sample 6monrhotite_MG_2_FD_205661 | JGI IMG/M metagenome (GOLD analysis project Ga0316204, IMG submission 205661) | Microbial mat bacterial communities from mineral coupon in-situ incubated in ocean water Damariscotta River, Maine, United States -... | ecosystem: Environmental > Aquatic > Marine >... | reverse complement strand
GTGAGTGCTGGCGTGAGAACTTTCCAGACTGGAAAATAGCATTGTTTACCGCCAATGATGACCTGATTAGCAATATTGGATTACGCGCCCATCGAAGTAATAGTTTCTTTAACGGTGCGATTAAGTGTAAGTTACACCAGTATCAAATTCGCCCTGCATTATCTGAAGAAAAACGTCAGCAACGTGATGCTAAATATATAGAGCAACGTACATCTATCCTTAATCGCTTAAAGAAAAATTTTAAACACCTGAAACGCTGGGCAAATAAAAATAATATTCATGCCTACCGGGTTTATGATGCTGATATACCTGAGTATTCTGCTGCTATAGATTTATATAATGACTGGGTTCATGTACAGGAGTATCAGGCGCCTTCTTCAATTGAGCTAAATAAGGCGCGCCAGCGTTTTGATTTGCTGGTGGATGTTATTCCAGAAGCGCTTGGAGTTGAGAAGGAAAAAATTATTGTCAAAACCCGGCGCCAGCAAAAAGGTCTGGCGCAATATGAAAAGCAGGGTGATGATAAACATGTGTTTTTTGTTGAGGAACATGGTTTTAAATTTATTGTTAATCTTACAGATTATCTTGATACAGGTTTGTTTCTCGATCATCGATTAACTCGTCAGTTTATTTATGATCAGATTAAGTTTGTAGAAACACCTATAAAATTTTTGAATCTTTTTTCATATACCTCATCCGTTTCAGTTTATGCGGCGGCGGCGGGTGCATCAACCACCAGTGTTGATATGTCTAATACTTATATTGACTGGTCTAAACGAAATTTCAAAAACAATAATCTGCTCAGTGATAAACATGAGTTTATAAAATCGGATTGTTTGAAATGGCTGGAGAAAGCACGAGAGGAGGATAAAAAATACGATTTTATTTTTATTGATCCACCTACCTTCTCTAATTCAAAATCTATGGAGCAGATGTTTGATGTTCAAAAAGATCATGAGGATCTGGTTTTTTCAGCGATGAGATTGCTGGAAGAAGGTGGGCAAATTATTTTCTCGAATAATTTCAGAAAATTTAAAATGAGTAAGGTTTTGTCTGAAAAGTTTGATGTTGAAAATGTTACTGCTTTAACAATTCCGGAAGACTTTAAACGAAATCAGAAAATCCACCACTGTTTTGTTATTAAAGCTAAAGATAAATAATGTTAAGCGCTTAATGTGTTCTGGTTTGATGGTGGGCAAAAAAGCGAGCCCACCCTACGATATAATTATGTGGCTTTGTTACTGTAGCATTGCTTCCGGTTTATGAGCAGAGGTCAGCAAGGTGTTGATTAGCTGGTCTTCAAGTTCGATTCTTGTCGCCAGTTCTTCACCAAGTGATGAAAGTTGCTCGGGTAGTTTGCTTTTTAATTCTTCATCATAATGGTTGCCGCCATCGTACTTGTCATTGAACTCAACGGCCAGTGCTGTTGTCTTTTCAATACGCGGGTAAATAGTGCTCGCTAACTTGATAATTTCATGGCGTCTTTCCTTGCCTTCGGAAATTCGGCTGTATAATTCAAAGTGGCCAGTTGCAATGTAGTCTATAAGTAACTGACAAAATTCCTGCAGGGTGTCGCTGTCTATTTCATCAGCGCTAGTGATCTTATTTCCGTCACAGCCTGCCAGACTGCAATAAAGTGCGAGCACTTCATTACGCTCATTAATCAGTTGTTTAATTTCCTTACGCGTTCTGGCGCGTCTGTCTGTTGCAGGTTGTACGTCGACTGAATCGGTCATGCTTAGCCTCTTGCTTAAGTAGTTTAATTTTGGTCATTTGTGCTGTTGTTGTCTGATAATTAAAAATCATCATATCCTGATATAGATCACAAAACAGTATTTGTCTAAGATTATGGCACTAAAACAAATAAACTATTTGTAGCTTAAGTACTTCATAGCCCCAGCTAAATTTCAAGTATGTTTAAAATATAGATAGTAATTTCAAAATTGCACTAAATAAAACTTAAAATCAAGTCTTATTTAATAATTCACCTACAGTATATGTTCTTCTTCAGCCATGATAAATACTCCAAACAGGTTAAATGCTAGCTCTTTTATTGTTTGTGTAATTACACAGTTGATTTAGCTCATAATTTAGCGCTTTCTTATTAATTTATAGCTAATTTATAGCGCAATAAATTTTTTGCTAATGCTTATATTTTGCAGGTGAAAGATATCAGGATACGGTTCTAAGTTTGAGTTCTGGAAGAGTGGTTTTAGTAAAAAAATCAACTATTTTTTCTGTGTTTAGACGAATGGTGTTATGCTGGAAAATATCTTGTTTGTTTTCTATGCAGTCTTATACTGGGTTGTTGAAATAGTGTTATTAAACAGAAGGTTTATCAGATGCTTGGTTTTGAAAAACAATATGTTATGCCCAGTGAAGAGGAGGCTCTACCGGGACGTGAACAGAAAATATCGGTTACGCCTGAGCATTATGTGAATAAGCATGTGATCGTTGAGCCTTTTCCCGATCATCTCTCCAGGGCGCTATTTGGTTTGGGATGTTTTTGGGGTGCGGAACGTAAATTCTGGTCTGAGAACGGTGTTTATAGCACAGCAGTGGGGTACTCAGCGGGATATACCTTAAACCCGACCTATCATGAGGTATGTTCAGGCATGACGGGTCATAATGAAGTGGTTCTGGTTATTTATGATGATTCAGTATGCAGTTATGAACAATTAGTTAAGTTGTTTTTTGAGTCACATAACCCAACCCAGGGAATGCGTCAGGGTAATGACCAGGGCACGCAATATCGCTCAGGTATTTATTACTTTGATGATAATCAACAGGATACTGCCAGACTTATAACCCAGCAATACCAGACAAAACTAATGCAAAACAAGCTGGGAGAAATAACCACTGAAATTTTACCTGCAGGCGAGTTTTATTATGCTGAGGATTACCACCAGCAATATCTTGCTAAAAATCCTGGCGGGTATTGTGGTTTGGGTGGGCTTGGCGTTGGCTTTTGATGCTTAGTCATTCGTCTTTAAGTGTTCGATAAAATCAACATGACATTATCACAATAAACATGCTTTGCTTTTGCTTGTGACCAATGGACGAACGACGAATGACCTGCAGCTAAATCACCTAAGTGGTTTGTATTTGATACGATGTGGGTTCAGTGCATCATCACCCAGGCGTCGCTTCCTGTCTTCTTCGTAATCCGAATAATTACCCTCAAACCAGGTCACCTGGGAGTCGCCTTCAAATGCCAGTATATGAGTCGCAATTCTATCCAGGAACCAGCGGTCATGGGATATCACAACTGCGCAGCCCGGGAAGTCCAGAATAGCCTCTTCAAGCGCACGCAGGGTTTCTACATCAAGGTCATTGGTGGGTTCATCCAGCAGCAACAGGTTGCCACCTTTTTGCAGTAATTTAGCCAGATGCACACGGTTTCTTTCACCGCCGGATAAATTCTTAATGTGTTTCTGCTGGTCTTCGCCTTTGAAGTTAAAGTGACCCACATATGAGCGTGAAGAGGCGGTGAATCGTCCAACCTCAATCATGTCCTGACCATCGGAGATTTCCTGCCAGACGGTTTTATTGTCATCCAGCAGGTCTCGGTTCTGATCGACATAGGCTACATCAACCGTGTCACCAATACGAAACTCACCTGAGTCGGGTTTTTCTTCACCGGTTATCATGCGAAACAGGGTGGTTTTACCCGCACCATTAGGCCCGATGACACCAACAATGCCACCTTTGGGTAAATTAAAATTGAGGTTTTCATATAATAATCGGTCACCAAAGCTCTTACTAATGCCTTTGGCTTCTACCACAAGGTCCCCAAGACGAGGCCCTGGAGGGATATAGAGTGACTTGGTTTCACTGCGTTTCTGGTAGTCATCAGACTGAAGCTCTTCAAAGCGGGCGAGACGGGCCTTACTCTTGGCGTGTCGGCCTTTAGCGTTTGATCTAACCCACTCTAGTTCGGCTTTAATCGCTTTCTGCCGGTTGCCTTCTTTCTTTTCTTCCTGTTGCAGGCGGTTTTCTTTCTGCTCTAACCAGGATGAATAGTTACCTTCCCAGGGGATGCCCTGACCACGGTCTAATTCCAGTATCCAGCCTGCTACATTGTCGAGAAAATAACGATCGTGGGTAACCGCAACTACGGTGCCGCTAAACTCAGCCAGAAAACGCTCCAGCCAGGCCACCGACTCAGCGTCCAGATGGTTGGTAGGTTCGTCCAGAATGAGCATATCGGGGGAGGATAATAAAAGACGGCAGAGTGCCACACGGCGTCTTTCACCGCCAGAAAGTTTGCTCACATCTGCATCCCATGGGGGAAGCCGTAATGCATCCGCGGCTATTTCAAGTTTGTGGTCCAGATTATGTGCATCCGCCGCCTGTATAATATTTTCCAGACGTGCCTGTTCTGCAGCCAGTGCATCAAAGTCGGCATCCGGTTCTGCATAGGCGGCATAAACTTCTTCAAGTTTGCCCTGGGCCTCTTTTACGACCTTTAAACCGTCTTCAACATTGCCGCGTACATCCTTGTTTTCATCCAGCTCTGGTTCCTGCTGAAGGTAACCAATATTAATTCCGGGTTGTGGGCGTGCTTCACCAATAATATCAGTATCAACACCTGCCATAATACGTAGCAGTGTCGATTTACCCGCGCCGTTATAACCAAGTACACCTATCTTTGCACCGGGAAAAAAGTTGAGGTTAATATTTTTAAGCAGTTCTTTTTTTGGCGGGACAATTTTGCCTACACCGTTCATTGTATAAATATATTGAGCCATAGGAGTATTTTTTCTGTGCTAGATAAGTTTTGTTAGTAAGCTCTGATCTCACCTCGACGGTGGATAGAAAATTTAAAGCAGAGTATACAAGAGTGGAAAACACTTTGGGTAATAGATTTTGGCGCTATATCTCAAATATTAAAGTAGTGATATAGTATTCTGCAATAAATATATGGAAATATATAGATCATTATTATGAAACATACCCCCCTGGTTAACAGTGTGTCTGTTGATAAATCGCTGCTATTGAGTTTTATCGCTTTATTTTATGCGGGTTTTACAGGCTGCTCAAGTTCTAGCTCCAGCTCCAGTGTCTCAGTTGATTCAGTGGAGACTTGCTATGATGTTAGTTTAACTTACACAGGTTTTAATAAAACCAGTCGATTATGTACCACTAGAGAACATGGTGGTGTTAATGGGCTTGGGGTATACAGGTTTCTTCGATTTAGTTTGCCGGTGACAGCTAATGTGTCCATACAGGTAAATACTGTCTCTGGTATTAACCCTTCAGATCCAGATCTGGTTCTGTTTAAAAATGGCGATGTGCTTGAAGCCGCGCTATCTACGACGGCTAACTCAGAGAGATTGCAAATAACGTTGGGTGCAGGTGATTATGCTGTTGAATTAAGTGAATATCGATATACCGTAGAATCATCTAAATCGAATGTAAGTCTCACGGGTATTGTCACTTCTCCTGCTGACGAAAGCAGTCACGCTGATATTAATTTACCTGCTGCGATAGATGTTGTTTCATCTACACCGTGTAGTTCCGGTAATGATAAAGTTGTTAGTGGTGTGGTTACCTATGATCGAGTGCCTCACATTGTTACAGGTCTGGATTACAATAATATTATTGCGCTGCCTGTGCAGGAAGCGGTGGTATCGGTGATATGTAATGGGCAGGAATACAGTACAGGTGTGACAGATCAATCTGGTGCTTATAATTTAATATTTCCGGCGAATCAGGAAAGTTTTGTCAGGGTCAGGGCGCAATTAAAAAAAACCGGTACACCTGCCTGGGATTTTTCTGTGGTAAGTAATACAGTGGCAGGAAAACCGACTTATGTAATGCAAAGTTCTGCTATTACCGGTTCTGTTAATATTACAGAAGATTTACATGCAGAATCGGGATGGAATGGAGTGAGCTATATTGCCGAAAAAAGAGTCGCCGCTCCCTTTGCTATTCTTGATAGTGTTCGTAAAGCCAAAAACAAGGTTTTGTTTGAATCGCCCAATGCGCAATTTCCTCAACTCAATATCAACTGGAGTGAATTAAATACAACCACTTCCGGATCGGTGTTGCTGGGTCAGATAGGCACATCGTTTTTTGATGGCTCTGAAATTTTTCTGTTAGGCATGCAAGATAATGACACTGATGAGTACGATGAACATGTGATTATCCATGAGTGGGGGCATTATTTTGAAGCAAACTTCTCACGCTCTGATTCAATAGGGGGTGCACATACCTCAGGGGATATATTAGATGTACGTGTGGCTTTTGGTGAAGGCTTTGGAAATGCGTTTTCAGCAATGGTTCTTGATGACGCAATGTATATTGATGTGACAGGTTTGTCTCAGTCCGAAGGTTTTTTTATTGATGTTGAAAATAATAACTGTATAAATCCTGGCTGGTATAGTGAATGTTCTGTGCATTCTATTTTATATGATTTATATGATACAAATGATGATGGAACGGATACACTGGCTCTGGGGTTTTCGCCGATATATGCGGTGCTGACAACAAACCAGAAAGTAACACCTGCATTTACCAGTATCTTTAGCTTTATTCAATCTTTAAAAACTATTTATCTACCAAGCGGGATTGATCAGATCACAGGCGCACAAAATATAGATCCAGTACTCGATATGTATGGAGACTCTCAGCTGACTAATAACCCGGGTGATACTAATAAACTGCCGCTTTATCAGGCATATTGATATGAGAAAACTTAAAATGAAATTTAGCGCGCTGTTGTTAATCTCTGTGGTTAGTATGACTACCGCCTGTAATCAGGAGCAATCATTAAAAGCCGTAGAGAAGACTCATGTTCATAAGAAAGATTCAACAGTATTTACTGGAAAACCCCAGGCGCCTGTAACCATGAGTTATGAATTCTTAACGGTACCTGCGGCAGGTGAAATACTGCAAATTTTACTTAAGTTCAAAGCACAGCAAGATAGTGAAATGTTGCAGATAAATTACAGGCCTTCTGCACATCTGGATTCTGTCGACGCAACTCAGCAAAAAGATTTTACAAACCTGGCAAAAGGTAGCGAAGCGACATTTATTATTAATGTTATACCAACGCAGGAGACTATGACCTACGTTAATGTTTTTGCATCGACTAGTGTAATGGGTAAAAAACAGTCCCGAGCTTTTGCCATCCCAGTGTCTTTCGATCAGGCATTGCCATCTTCGGTAATATTAAAGAAAAACCCGCAGAGTCAGTTACCGGCTGGATTTGAGCTCCAGCCAGAGCAAAATATCATTATAATGCCAGCCACAGAGTCACCTTAATTGACGCATTGAGTCCTGGTATATCCTGAAAACAGCAATATATTGCCCAACATCGTCTATATCTAGTGTCTAGGCTGGCTTCAATCCCCTATATAAGCTATGCTATGGCGCTTTAAATGCCCCTTGGTTCGGCGTTTTTTAACTATTTGACGATTTATTGGAGATCAAAGAATGTTTTCAGCAGACATGAGTATTCAGGGTTATGACGATGAGTTGATGGATGCCATCAATGAAGAAACCCGTCGCCAGGAAGAACATATAGAATTAATTGCATCTGAAAACTACACCAGCCCCCGTGTAATGCAGGCTCAGGGCTCTTCTTTAACTAATAAATACGCCGAAGGTTATCCCGGAAAACGTTATTATGGCGGCTGTGAGTATGTTGATAAGGCCGAGCAGCTGGCAATTGATCGTGCTAAGCAGCTGTTTGGTGCAGATTACGCCAATGTACAGCCTCATTCAGGTTCGCAGGCAAATGCTGCGGTTTATATGGCCTTATGCTCACCTGGAGACACAGTGCTGGGCATGAGTCTTGCTCATGGCGGGCATTTAACTCATGGTTCTAAAGTGAGCTTCTCTGGTAAGATGTATAACGCAGTTCAGTACGGCTTAAATGCTGAAACCGGTGAAGTCGACTACGAAGAAGTCGCATCCTTAGCGCGTGAACATAAACCTAAAATGATTATTGCGGGCTTCTCTGCATATTCTAAAATTATGGACTGGCAAAAATTCCGCGATATCGCTGATGAAGTGGGTGCGTATCTGTTTGTTGATATGGCGCACGTTGCAGGTCTGGTGGCCGCAGGTATCTACCCGAATCCAGTGCCCATTGCTGATGTAGTCACCTCTACAACACACAAAACATTACGTGGCCCACGCGGCGGTATAATTCTTGCCAAAGAAAACGAAGAAATTACCAAAAAATTCAACTCTGCCATATTTCCAGGTATGCAGGGTGGGCCACTAATGCATGTGATTGCTGCTAAGGCTGTTGCTTTCAAAGAAGCGATGGAACCAGAGTATGTTGAATATCAAAAACAGGTAGTTAAAAATGCACAGGCCATGGCGGCAGTGTTTATGGAGCGCGGTTATGATGTGGTTTCCAATGGTACAGAAAATCATTTATTCCTGGTCAGCTTTATCAAAGCCGGTTTAACCGGCAAAGATGTTGAAAATGCTTTAGGTAAAGCTCACATAACGACGAATAAAAATTCAGTGCCGAATGATCCACAGTCACCATTTGTGACTTCGGGTATTCGTGTGGGTACGCCGGCTTTAACCACTCGTGGTTTCAATGAAGCAGAATCTGCTGAGCTTGCAGGCTGGATGTGTGACATTATTTCTAATATGGGTGATGATTCGGTGATTGATGGTATTAGAGAAAAAGTTTCTAAAATCTGTGCCAGATTACCCGTATATGAAAAATAAGTAATAAATAATTAAAGAGTAAATTTTAAAGCTAATGCAAGGCTTTTAAGTTTTTGCATTAAGACTAAAATCAAACGACTAATGACGAGCAACTGAACTTATGCACTGTCCATTTTGTAAAGCACCAGATACACGGGTAGTAGATTCCAGGCTTGCGAGTGAAGGCGATCAGGTTCGTCGTCGTCGTGAATGTGTAGAGTGTTCTGAGCGGTTTACAACATATGAAACAGCTGAATTAAGTATGCCGAGAATCGTTAAGCAGGATGGAACCCGGCAGACCTATGATGAAGCCAAGTTGCGTTCTGGTTTTACCAAGGCGCTTGAAAAACGCCCTGTGAGTATTGAGCAAATTGAAGAAAGTATCAGTCATATAAAACACAAGCTGTTGTCGCTGGGTGAAAGAGAAGTTGACGCACGTAGAGTAGGTGACTGGGTAATGGAAGAACTGCAAGCGCTTGATCACGTTGCGTATATTCGTTTTGCATCAGTGTATCTGAGCTTTGAAGATGTTGATGCTTTTCGTAAAACGATTGAAAAGCTCGAGCAGCAATAAACTTGTGCAGCAGTGCGTCTACGCTCTTCATTAATTTAGGTCATTTCTCAGCCTGGTTATGAGTCATTTATCACACGATTTTACCTATATGGCCAGGGCAATGCAGCTGGCTAAAAAAGGTTTATATACCACGCAACCTAACCCGAGGGTTGGCTGTGTGATTGTAAATAAAAATCAGATTGTTGGGGAAGGTTATCACCACAAAGCTGGTGAGCCCCATGCGGAGATTTTTGCCTTAAAACAGGCAGGTGTTGATGCTAAAGGTGCAACGGCCTATGTCAGTCTGGAACCCTGCGCTCATCATGGAAAAACCCCACCCTGTGCAGATGCATTAATTAATGCGGGAATTAAACGCGTAGTTTGTGCAATGCAGGACCCTAATCCATTAGTTGCTGGCCAGGGCCTGGAGCGTCTTCAACAGGCTGGCATTGAAACCTCAAGTGGTGTGTTGCAGGCTGAAGCGCAGGCGTTAAACCCTGGTTTTATCAAACGTATGCAAACGGGCTTGCCTTATGTGCGTGTAAAGCTGGCGATGAGCCTGGATGGCAGAACCGCTATGGCATCTGGTGAAAGCAAATGGATAACTGGTGAGGCTGCCAGGCACGATGTACAAAAGATGCGTGCAAGAAGCTCCATAGTGCTCACGGGCAGTGGTACGGTTATAGCTGATAATCCATCGATGAATTTACGACTTGATGCTGCAGAGCTGGGTATTGAGAACGGCATTGAACCTTTTCAGCCATTGCGTGGAGTGATTGATAGTCAGCTGGTAGTTGAGCCTGATAGTCAGGTATTTAAGAGCCGAGGTGATACGCTGATATTTACTTTAGCAGAAAGTATCGCGAGCTCAGGCAATGCTAAGAAATTTAAAGCCGCTCAGCTTGTTACAATTAAGCCGCGCTCTGGTAAGCTGGATCTTTTGGCTTTAATGCAATATTTAGCCGAACAACAGGTCAATGAAGTGCACGTAGAA
>Ga0316204_10012694_pt1 | contig 10223 bp, 11 predicted proteins | sample 6monrhotite_MG_2_FD_205661 | JGI IMG/M metagenome (GOLD analysis project Ga0316204, IMG submission 205661) | Microbial mat bacterial communities from mineral coupon in-situ incubated in ocean water Damariscotta River, Maine, United States -... | ecosystem: Environmental > Aquatic > Marine >... | reverse complement strand
GGCGGTGAAGACTTTGACCTGCGCATCGTGGATTACCTTGCTGACGAGTTCAAAAAAGAAAACGCCATTGACCTGCGCAAAGACAAGCTGGCTCTCCAGCGTCTGAAAGAGGAAGCGGAAAAGGCCAAAAAGGAACTTTCGTCCGCGACCGCTTACGAAGTAAATCTGCCCTTCATTACGGCTGATGCCTCGGGTCCAAAACACCTCACCATGAAGCTGTCCCGCGCCAAGCTAGAATCGATCGTTGAAGATCTCGTCAAGCGCACAATTGAGCCCTGCAAGAAGGCGCTCAAGGATGCAGGCCTTACAGCATCTGACATTGAAGACGTCGTTCTCGTCGGCGGCATGACCCGCATGCCGAAAGTTCAGGAAGCTGTGAAGGCTTTCTTTGGTCGTGAACCGCACAAGGGTGTGAATCCCGACGAAGTTGTCGCCATGGGCGCCGCCATTCAGGCTGGTGTTCTACAAGGCGATGTAAAAGACGTACTCCTTCTAGACGTTACGCCACTTTCATTGGGTATTGAAACGCTGGGCGGTGTCTTCACGGCGCTGATCGAGCGCAACACAACCATTCCCACGAAGAAGTCCCAGACGTTCTCGACTGCAGAGGACAATCAGCAGGCCGTGACTATCAAGGTCTCTCAGGGCGAGCGTCAGATGGCGAACGACAATAAACTTCTGGGTCAGTTTGACCTGATGGGGATTGCACCAGCTCCACGCGGCATGCCCCAAATTGAAGTCACCTTCGACATTGATGCCAACGGCATCGTGAATGTCTCGGCCAAAGACAACGCCACCGGCAAGGAACAGCAGATCCGCATCCAGGCATCTGGCGGGCTGTCGGATGACGATATTGAAAATATGGTCAAGGAAGCTGAAGCCAACGCCGAAACCGATAAGCAGCGCAAGGAGCTGGTTGAAGCGAAGAACAACGCCGAAGCCATGGTACATCAGACCGAAAAACAGCTCGAAGAATTTGGCGACAAGGTCGGTGATGACGTCAAGGCCGAGATCACAAAAGCCGCTGACGAGCTGAAAGCCGTCAAAGACGGTGAGGACGCCGCTGAAATCCAGGCCAAGACCCAAGAACTGGTTCAAGCCGCAATGAAGTTGGGTGAAGCCATGTATGCCGCTCAGCAAGCCGAGGGCGGCTCCGATGACGCCGACGGTTCGGCTTCAGCCGACGAAGACGTTGTTGATGCGGAATACTCCGAGGTTGATGGCGATAGTGATGGCGACGACACCGCTGACGACAAAAAAGAAGACGCTTAACCAGCGTAGGGGATGAACGGCGCTCTGGTGTTCCGGGGCGCCACTCACCTGAAGGCGATTGTCCATGGCAAAGCGTGATTATTACGAAATTCTCGGCGTAGACCGGAATGCTGATGAGAAAGCGCTGAAGAGCGCCTATCGCAAGCTTGCCATGCAATATCACCCGGATCGCAATCCGGATGACGCTGCGGCCGAGGCTAGCTTCAAAGAAGTCGGCGAAGCTTATGCAGCCTTGTCCGATCCTCAAAAACGCGCTGCCTATGATCAGATGGGCCATGCCGCTTTTGAGGGTGGTATGGGCGGTGGCGGTCAAGGACCATTTGGGGGCGGTGGGGCCGCAGACTTTGCCGACATTTTCGAACAAGTTTTCGGAGGCGGTTTCGGCGGAATGGGCGGCGGTCGGCGCGGAGGACGTCCGAGTAACGGGCCAGCCCGGGGTTCAGATCTTCGTTATGACCTTGAAGTTAACCTGAAAGATGCGTTCGATGGGAAGTCGGAAACGCTCAAAGTACCGACTAATTTGACCTGTGATCGCTGCGAAGGAATTGGAGCCGAGCCCGGCACGACACTCGAAACGTGTACGACTTGCGCCGGGCAAGGTGTCGTGACGGCTGGCAATGGCATGTTCCGAATTCGCCAAACCTGTCCGAATTGCGGTGGGCAGGGCAAGACGGTCTCAGATCCCTGCCATTCCTGCGATGGTGTTGGGCAGGTTCGTAAGGTCCGCTCGTTGAATGTTGATATACCCGCCGGTGTAGAGGACGGTATGCGAATTCGTCTGGCCGGCGAAGGAGAGTCGGGAGCGCACGGCGGGCCTCGGGGTGATCTATATATTTTTGTGGCCATCCGGCATGATGATCTTTTCGAACGCGATGGCCCCAATCTGTATTGTCGCGCAACCGTTCCCATGGTGGCAGCCGCCTTGGGCGGGGCCATTTGTTGTCCGGTCATTGATGGCGGCAAGGCTGAGTTGAAAATTCCAGCGGCATCGCAAACTGGCAAACGTATGCGGCTTAAAGGCAAGGGTATGCCTCGCCTTAGGGGGGGGCCGCGTGGCGATATGATTGTTGAGCTATTTGTGGAGACCCCGCGCAACCTCACGGATCGTCAAAAAGAATTGCTGGAAGAGTTTTGTGAGCTCTCTGGGGGTAATTGTAATCCAGAGTCAGAGGGCTTTGTCGGTAAGGCCAAGCGTTTCTGGGATGATCTAACAAGTGAGGATGGACGTCCGAGCGTCTAGGCCGACGGTGCGGTAAGATACCAAAGTGCCGCTTTTTGTATATCTGATGTAAAAGCGAGGCGCGCCGCGTCATTTTCCTGCAAGTCCGCTTGAAACAATGCCGCATCGCGACTGAGCCCGATCACCAGCGTCAGCAAAAATTTCGCTGCAGGCGGCGCAAAATGCGGTGGCTTTATTTTCAAAACAATCAACGTCTTTGACAGATCTTCCTTTAACGCTTCGGGCGGCTGCGCAAGATCAACCGGGCGACCGGCCAGGCGCGAAAGGAGCGCCCGGTTTTCCAGGCCGTGCGCAACACAATCATCTGCCATTTGCCCTATCCAGCGATGCACATCGCGATGTCTCCGCGCTTCTTGATTATCGGTTAATAGTTTGTTTGTCAGGACTTCAAGACGGTCAGCATAAAGCGCATCCAGCGCGGCGGCCTTGTCTGCAAAACGCCCATAAAAAGCGCCGACAGATGACTTGGCCTTACGGGCGATATCCGCGACCGTGAGCGCGTCAATCGAATGATCTTGTACGGATTTTTCCAGAATTTTTAGTATTCTTTGACGGGTGGCCCGACTCCGGGCCTGCATGGCAGGTTTAACACCGGATTCCGATACCGGTTCCGGTTTTTCCTGTGTTTTCCAGTCAGCCACACACTTAACTTTCTATTAAGGTATTCGAATCAGCAATTTACAGCCTACTTCGAATTCGAACCAAATTCTAGTTCTTCTAAAGGGGGGACACGTGAGAGGAGAAGTATTCACCTTGTTAACCCTATTCGGGCAAGGAATTACTCACCGATTATGTCCCATTTCGGCTGTGGAGGTCTGGGTATGACATTGAAGATCGCAATCATCGGCATCGGCGGCAGGCTGGGTCGTGCAATCGCTCGTGAAATCACACTCGATGAAAGATATGAGTTGAGTGGCGGCGTTGTACGCTCCGATTCCGATCATGTCGATCAGGATCTCGGCGAAATCTCCGATACGGGCTGGATGGGCAAACAAGCGGTCATACGCCTCGAAGACGCACTTGACGGCACAGATGCAATCATTGACACCTCAACCCCTCAGGTGAGCGCCGCCATCGCCAAACGATTGGCTGATCTGGGCGGCCCCGCCCTCCTCTGCGGTGTGACAGGTTTGAACTTGGCTCAAACCGATGCGCTTCGAGCAGCAAGCCAAACATTACCCGTCCTGGCCGCCAGGAATTTCTCAATCGGGATCGCCTTGGTTGAAATGCTCATATCGACCGCCGCTGCCGGCCTGCCGATAGAGCGATGGGATGCCGAAATCAGTGAGACTCATCATCGACACAAGGTAGATGCGCCCTCCGGCACAGCGCTTGTGCTCGGGGAATCAGTTGCGAAAGCTCGCGGTCAGGTTCTCGACATGGTCGCTGAACGCGGTCGAAACGGGCCGGAACAACAACGTCGACCCGGCTCCATTGGATTCGCTTCCATGCGAGGCGGCGCCATCATCGGTGAACATGAGGTTCGCTTTCTGTCAGATAATGAAGAAATTTCGATTTCTCATAGAGCGCTCGACCGCCGTGTTTTCGCACTGGGCGCGCTGGCAGCCGCGCAATGGCTCGTCAGACAGGACGCAGGCCTCTATTCCATGCGCGATGTCATCGGCGGCAATTGACCCCGGCGTACCAAGCAAGGCATAAGTGGCGCAGATTAGTCAGGAACTGACATGAGTCGCGCTCGCCGCCTTGTAGAGATTGTCCGCACCCTGAAGTCGGCTGCTCCGGGAGCGTTGACCGCGCATCAAATCGCCGAAAAATTTAATGTGTCCGAGCGAACGATTTATCGTGACATGGCCAAATTAATAGATTCTGGTGTACCGATTGAAGGCGAGGCAGGCCTTGGCTATTGGTTGGCACCTGATGACGGGCCACCGCCTATCTCTCTAACATGGCGACAGGCGCAAATTCTTTGGCGTGGCGCGCGCCTGATTGCCCTTACCGCCGAAGAAGAATTCGCTATTGATGCGATTAAGGCTCAAACCCAATTGGAAAAAATTCTGGGTCGTCAGCGTGTTGAGAGACTTTCAGAACATTCATTGCTGTCATTAACTGACAAGTTACGTCCCATTGAGTCCGTATTGACTGCTTTCAAGCGCGCGTTGGGTCGCCAATACACTGTTCGCATCATACATGTGACACTTGATGATCAGGATGAAATTGTCGAAGGCATTCCGGTTGCGGTGACGCCCGTGGGCGACATGCAGGTTTTATCTATGACAACTCCTGACGGACCAATTCATATCCGCGCCGAGCGTGTCAAAAAACTAACAATGCGTGCCTGATCACCAATTGCCGATATTTTCCATCGACGCCCAGGGTTCCTGAAGTTCGCGGGCTTCACCGGCTTGAAGCAACTCAACAGATATCCCATCTGGCGATTTTACAAACGCCATCCGCCCATCACGGGGCGGACGGTGGATCGTAAAGCCCAGCCCGGCCATGCGGGCACAAACCGCATATATATCCTGAACCCGATAGGCGAGGTGCCCAAAGTTCCGGCCACCCGGATAATCTTCCGGGTCCCAATTGTGCGTTAATTCAACCGTTGGCAGCCCCGCCGGAATCGGGTTCTCTTCTCCGGTAAAGCCGCCGCGCTTCATATCGTCGGGGCTCGCAAGAAAGATAAGTGTGAAGCGACCAGCCTCGCTGTCAAAGCGCCGAATTTCTTTCAAGCCGAGTCCGTCACAAAAAAAGTGCAGCGTCGCTTCAACATCGCTAACGCGGATCATGGTGTGAAGGTATTCCATTACTCTTCTTCCTTTTTCGGCGCGCCGTCGGCAATAACTCGCGCACGACGCGCCCATTTGGGCCGAGCGCGCTTAATGACGACATCGTCAATAGGTTCGCCGCGCGCGCGCATCAACGCCGCGTTAAAGCCCTCAGGCGCGCGTTGGTGATGAAACCGCGCCGCCACGAAACCGCAAAAAGCCCACGCTCCGACCAGCGCAAAAAACATGTAGAACATCCATGGATAATATCCCGGCGCAAACACATCACTCGCGCTCACATAAGCAACAATCCAATCCCAGAACGCCAAGAGCGCCATGACCGCAAACGGCGTGATCACAATAGCTGAAATCAATGCCAGCGCTGCATAGACAGTCCAGCGCGGCGCATATCCATCAACATATATCTTCACAAAAACCGCCTCGCTGACGCCCTCAATTATATGGGCTCGATCTTTCAATCGCTCAGCATATTCTAACCGGGCGTCCTCGCGCAGGCGCGCCGTCGACACGAACCAGCGAACAAGTAATCCGGTGGCTGCTAACACGGCAAGAATTGCGGTAAACAAAAATGGGTCTGTCATGGGAACAATCTATGCGTTGGCCGCCTCATAGGCCAGCATGGCGCGCTTGCGATTCACACCCCAATGATAACCGGTCAACCGCCCATCTGAAGCAAGAACTCTGTGACAGGGAATGAGCCAACTCACCGGATTGGCTCCGACAGCAGCGCCGACCGCTCGTGAGGCCTTAGGTGTGCAAACATTTTGAGCGATATCTTTATACGTCACGGTCTGACCCGTCGGTATGCCCAAAAGCGCGCGCCAGACCTGTCTCTGCCATGGCGTTCCGTAAAGCGCGAGCGGAATCGGCCCACCGGATTCGAAGAAAATACGGTTCGCCCAACGCAAGGCCTCATCATCATTTCGAACATATTCTGCGGCCGGATACCGAGCCTGCAAATCGTCAAGGGCCGTTTCCAGATCCGGATCGGCAAATGCCAAGGCAGAAAGTCCACGGGGCGCAATCAAAAACACACCCGGACCAAAGGGCGTTGGGGCCGCGCCCCAGATAAACGATAATCCAGCACCACGCGCCTTGGCCTGGCCGGGCGTGACGGCTTCATGCGCGATAAAAAGATCATGCAGGCGGCCGGGACCAGAAAGGCCGGCCTCAAAACTCGCATCCAGAATATTTGCCCCTTCATCCATAGCCTCTCTCGCGGCTGAATGAGCCAGAGCGCCAACATATTTCTTTGGGCTTAGACCAACCCAGCGTGAAAAAATACGCTGGAAATGATGAGGTGATAGACCGGCGGCGCTCGCCGCAACCTCCAGGTCCGGATGATCGCGCCAGCGGTCACCGAGAAAACTCAAAGCCTCACTTATGCGGTCAAAATCGCGCTCTGCGGCGTAAAGGTCATAGGCTATTGCGTCGGTCGTATTTGTCATGATGAAAGAATGGCGCGGGCTGGCGTTGAGCGCCACCCGATTCTTGCGAAAATCGAAACCAACACCCCCAATACTTCAATAACGTGTCATCCAGCGTGACGAGCTGGGACCCAAGGAATAAGCCAGTTGCATGATTGAACCCGCTCTTCTGATCGGCTTTATGGCCACGGCCTTGATTATAGAATTGACGCCGGGCCCCAATATGGCCTGGCTGGTCATGCTCAGCCTCAGTGAAGGGCGCCGAGCGGGATATGTGGCCGCTGTCGGCATCGCTGGCGGCCTATTATTCATTGCAATGCTTTCAGCGATTGGGTTGGCAGCGCTTATATCGACAACTCCATCACTATACGACGCGCTACGGTGGGCGGGCGTTCTTTTTCTGCTCTTTCTGGCTTGGGAGGGTTGGCGAAAGGCTGGCGAATCCTCTCCAACCGTCACGTCAACAAACACTGCCCATCATATCCTGAGAGGATTCGTCATCAATGCGCTGAACCCGAAAGCAGCGCTGTTTTATGTCACAGTCCTACCGGAATTCATTTCCCGGGAAGGCGATGCGCAAAGCCAGGCTTTCCTGCTGGCTGTCACTTCCGTCAGTATAGCAACGCTTGTGCATATCTCGCTGGTCGCCGGCGCTGGACGATTGAGAGCCTTCATCGAAAATGAGAAACAAAACCGCATAATCCGCCGAATATTATCTGCAGGCCTCGTCTTTGTGGCGCTCTGGCTATTCATATCCACAGCGCGCTAGGGGATGGCGCAGTGTTGATGTTCGGGATATTCCCGTTCCATGGCTCGCAAGAAAAAACCTGTTCCGTTTACCACCGAAGAATCGATGGATCTCTTCGCGCGTCTGGCCGAAGTCCGGCCCGATCCGCAAACCGAGCTCAATTACGTCAACCCATTTACACTGGTAGTCGCGGTCGCTTTGTCGGCTCAAGCCACCGATGTTGGAGTGAACAAGGCGACAAAGAAGCTTTTCGAGATTGCCGACACGCCGGAGAAAATGACCGCTCTGGGAGAGGACAATATTCGCGACCATATCAAGACCATCGGCCTGTTTCGCAACAAAGCCAAAAATGTCCATGCGCTTTCCAAAATGATCCTCGATGATTTTGACGGGGAAGTGCCGCAAACCCGCGAAGAACTGGAACGGCTTCCCGGCGTGGGACGAAAAACTGCCAATGTCGTGATGAATGAAGCTTTTGGCGAACCCACGATCGCCGTCGATACGCATATTTTCCGGGTATCAAACCGCACCAATCTCGCACCGGGCAAAAACCCGCTGGAGGTCGAGCTCAAACTTCAAAAGATCATCCCGCCGCAATATCTAAAAGGTGCGCATCACTGGTTGATCCTGCATGGGCGCTATACCTGCAAGGCGCGCAAACCCGATTGCGGTAATTGCGCCATTGCAGATCTGTGTCGGTTTGACGAAAAAACGCCCGCCTAGCCCGGGCGAACGATAGCTTCGTAATCGAAGGCGTCCCGCAATCCATCTCTCAAATCGCGCATATTGGCGTTATTACACCCCTGAAACCACACAACGGTGTGAGAGCCGCGACGGTTCGTCCAGGTAATGGTGATGCTGGGCATGTCTGACAGAGGCGGGCCGGGGCAAACTTCCGGATTATTGTAAGTGATGTCCGAAGGTCTGGAGAAAAAATACGCATCTTCCAACAAACGTTCCATCTGGGCATAACTGCCAACGTCGAGATTGCCTTCAGATAAACCATTCACCCGCGTAAAGCGCTCACCGTTCAACATATAATGATCATCAGGTGTAACCGTCAGGTCATAAATCGGACATTGGCCAAAACAGGCGCTTTCAGAAATCTGGATCGAGTCGGCGCTATTGGTGCTGGTCGCACAGGCGGCCAGAGCAAAGAGGGCGGTAGCGAGTAGAAAGGCACGCATCGGGAGTTCTCCAGGTGATTTATTCCATCCTGCCGCATAAAGACGGCGAAGTCATGACATTCACACCGGTTTTGCTAACAGCCGGTCAAGCGCGGCAGCAAAATGTGCGCCCATAAACTCACCTTGCTCGGGATAAAGGTAAGGCTCGATGAGTTCTAATTCCATCACCTTCCATTCCCCATCCGCGCCGCGCATCAAATCAACTCGCGAATAGAGCAAAGGCCCATCAACTGCTTCGAGCGCGGTGTGAGCGACGCCCAACGCATCCGCTGGCGGTTCGGTTTTTTCCTCTTTCGCGCCATACATAGACTGAGTGCGATAGTCTCCGGCCTTCGGTTTCTTTACCAAACCATGAGAGAAAATCCGGTCGAAAAAGAGCAAGGTCAGCTCTCCTTCGCTCTCGGCGGCCTTCAAGAAAGGTTGGATCAAGCAGGCATCGGGTGGCATTTCACTCGCAGGCGGCAGGGCCTGACCTTTTTTCAATCGCGCCTGTCGCCACGCACTGGCCCCAATGCGCGGCTTTACGACAATATCATCGACACCAAGGGCCTCGAAAGCCTCGCGAATGGACTTTTCATCAGCCCCATCCGCCCAAATCGTTGGAATGGTCGCGATGCCCTGATCGCTCAAATCCTTGAGATAAGATTTGTCCGAATTCCAGCGGACCGTCTCAACGGGATTCAAGAGCGGAACGTGAGCGCCGATTTCATCCAGCGTTTCGAGAAACTGAACGGGCTTCTCCATATAATCCCAGCATGTGCCGATGATTACGGCGTCATAAACACTCGGCTTAAATGCGGGATCATCCCAAATCGCTTCCTCTAAAACGATCAGCCGATGCTTGCAGGCCGCCTCAAGCGCTGAAAATTCCAGCGCATGCTCCCAGGCGTCATCACGGGCATCGGCATGATTTTCCACCATGCAGGTCGCGGTTAAAAAAGCGGCACGTTTCATTTCCATGCGATTAGCGCGCACAAGGTCAGCCCGCAAGCTTGCCGGGCGGTTGAGCCCGCGCTAAGGCGCATTGTCAAATCCTTACAGCTTCAATGCGCAGGAGCCGAATATGAGCCAGACCGTTTACGATATTATCGGTGTCGGAAATGCCATCGTTGACGTCATTGCGTCGTGCGATGATGCGTTTTTGACCGCTCAAAATATCGAAAAAGGCGCCATGACCTTGATCGATGAAAGCCGCGCTAAAGACCTCTACTCGGCCATGGCGCCCGGCAAGGAAGTTTCCGGTGGATCTGCTGCCAATACACTGGCGGGGATCGCGTCTTTTGGCGCACGCGGTGCCTATATCGGCAAAGTTGCCGACGATGAGCTCGGCGGCATTTTTCGCCATGACCTCAACGCTGCCGGCGTGGATTACACAACAAAGCCGCTCGCCGGTGGCCCGCTGACCGCGCGCTGCCTGATTAATGTTACGCCGGACGCCCAGCGCTCCATGTCCACCTTCCTTGGCGCTTCGGTGTTCTTTTCCGAAAGTGATATTGATGCCGATAAGATTGCGGCAGCCCGGATCACTTATCTGGAAGGTTATCTCTTTGACCGCGACGCGGCCAAAGAAGCTTTTGTTAGGGCGGCAGAAATTGCAAAAGC
>Ga0316204_10012692_pt1 | contig 10224 bp, 7 predicted proteins | sample 6monrhotite_MG_2_FD_205661 | JGI IMG/M metagenome (GOLD analysis project Ga0316204, IMG submission 205661) | Microbial mat bacterial communities from mineral coupon in-situ incubated in ocean water Damariscotta River, Maine, United States -... | ecosystem: Environmental > Aquatic > Marine >... | reverse complement strand
TCACCGTCGAGGACGACGCCATCGTCGGCTTTGACGGTGAGCTGGTGGACCTGCTGCCCGACGGAGCCCCCGCCGAGCCCTCCGCGGAGATCCAGTCGCTGGTGACGAAGTACGCGGACCTGATGGAGGAGCGCTACGGCGAGGACCTGGGCGAGGCCGCGGCGACGCTCGGCCGGGACTACAACGACGAGTGCGCGCTGGGTGACTGGATCACCGATGTGCTCCGCGAGGCGACGGACGCGGACATCGCGGTCTACAACGCCGGCGGCCTGCGCGCGGATCTCAACGCCGGGCCCCTGACCCTGCGCTCCATCTACGAGATCTTCCCCTTCGGCAACGAGGTGGTCACCTTCGAGCTGACCGGCCCGGAGGTCCTGGGGATCCTGCTGAGCAACGCCCAGGCCCAGATGGAGAAGGAGAGCAGCTTCACCTCCATCTCCGGCGCCTCGCTGGTGTGGCGGGAGCGGCTGGGTGCCCCGGAGGTCGTCGAGGCCAGGGTGGGCGGTGAGCTCATCGATCTGGACCGTACCTACCTGATCGCCACCAACTCCTACGTCGCCGAGCACGCGAAGAAGAAGCTGGCCAACACCGCGCCCAAGAACCAGCAGGACTTTGGGCAGACGGTGATGCAGGCGGCCGCCGAGGCCGCTCGCCAAGGCCCGATCGAGCCCCCCGAGATGGGCCGTATCCAGCGCGCCGCTCAGTAGACGCCCCAACATTATGTGCCGGCGCAATGCCGACGCCCCCCCACACTTTTTGAGGCCAGCTTCCAATGATGGAATTCGCCCCGATTCTGCTCCTCCTGGTCGTCGTGGCCTTCGTGATCAGCCGACTGCCGAAGGTCGAAGGCATCGATCACAGCCCCGCGTTCCTCAAGCGCCGGGTGCTGAACTGGTTGCCCCTCGGGCTGACCTACGCCTTCCTCTACATGGGGCGGTACAACATCAAGGTCAGCCAGCGCGCCTTCGGCGACATCCTGCACGACGGCGTGCCGCTGATGACCAACGCCGACTTCGCGACGATCTTCTTCTGGGGAACGGCGGTCTACGGCTCCAGCTTCCTGCTGAATGGCCCCCTGACGGATCGCTACGGCGGCAAGTTCTCCATCCTGGTCGGCGCGGGCGGCGCGTCCTTCATGAACGCGATGATGGGGCTCGTGACCTGGTCCATCGTGAACGATGGGTACAACAGTGAGTTCTTCGCCGACAACCTGACGGCGGTGTTCAGCGTGCTCTACGCGGGCAACATGTACTTCCAGAGCTTCGGCGCGGTCGCGATCGTCAAGACCAATGCTCCCTGGTTCCATGTGCGCGAGCGCGGCGTGTTCGGCGCCATCTTCGGCATCCTGATCTCGCTCGGCGTCTACTTCGCGTACGACTGGGGCTACTACATCGTCGACAACATCGGGCTCACCGAGGTCTTCTTCATCCCCACGGTGCTGCTGGCCATCTTCTGGGTGCTGGACGTCTTCATGGTCCGCAACACCCCGGGTGAGGCGGGCCACGAGGACTTCGACACCGCGGACGCCAGCAGCGGCGACACGGGGCCTCAGCTCGGCGCGGTTGAGGTCTTCAAGAAGATGCTGAGCAACCCGATCATCCTCACCATCGCCTTCATCGAGTTCTGCAGCGGCTTCCTGCGGCAGGCGATCATGCAGTGGTTCACCACCTACGCCAAGCAGACCAACGACGTGCTCGGCCTGAAGTCCAGCTTCGTCTATGAGAACTGGGGCATGCTGCTCTGCTGCGCGGGCATCCTGGGCGGCGTCGTCGCCGGCATCATCAGCGACCGGGTCTTCCAGTCCCGCCGCGGCCCCGTCGCCGGGCTGCTCTACGGCGGCATGCTGGTCGGCGCCATCGTCATGGTCTTCACCTACCAGACGCCCTTCGTGCCCTGGCTGGTGGTGTTGATGAGCATGTGCATCATCGGCGTGCACGGCATGCTGTCCGGTACGGCCAGCATGGACTTCGGCGGGAAGAAGAACGTGGGCATCGCGGTCGGCATCATCGACGGCTTCGTCTACGCCGGCACGGCCTTCATGAGCATCCTCTACGGCGTCATCCTCCCCGACGACGCCACGGGCATGGCCGCCATCCCGGACGAGTGGATCAACTGGCCCATCAGCATGATCCCCGTGTCCATCATCGGCCTGGCGCTGGCCTGGCGCATCCGCAACGCCAAGCCCAAGGGCAAGAAGGCCGCCGCAGCCCACTGAGGGCAGCCGCGGCATGCAGAGGCCAAAGGGGCCTGCTCTCACGAGCAGGCCCCTCTTGTTTGATGCTGTCCCGGAGGTCAGTCCGTGGTGAACTTCAGCGGGCCCTCGGGCAGATCCTCGAAGCCGATCTCGCCGGGCTCGTAGACCGTCGCCTGGAACTGACGGTGGGTGACCCGGGTGTCGCGGGAGTTGGGCTCCTCGCTCGGGTGCTCCTCGTCCATCGCCGCCTGCAGCGCGTCGTCGAAGCTCGTCAGCGGGATGCCGATGCTGCTGACCAGCTCGGTCATGTCCACCACGGTGTCGGCGTTGTACAGCGCGTTCTGGTAGGCGGTGTAGTTCTCCCACCGGCGCCCGAGCACCTTGGCGATGAAGCGGCCGGCCATCACCGCCTGCCGATCGCCCAGGTAGTGAACCGTGGTGTCGTAGCCGGAGACCTGGAAGGCCTTGGCGACCGCCTCCTGGACCGTCAGCGCGTCCGGGCCGCCGATCTCGAGGGTCTGGTTCTTCGCCGTCGGGTGGTCCAGGCTGGCGATGGTGTAGATAGCCGCGTCCCGGCGCCAGATGGGCGTGAAGGTCGCGCCGCCGTCGGCCCAGACGACCGAGAAGTTGGACTCCCTCGCCTTCGCCCGGCGGGCGATGTCGGCGATCTCGTCGATGAAGGGAGCGAAGCGGAGGATGGTGTAGGAGAGCCCGGAGCTGCGCAGGTGCTCCTCGACCTCGGCCCGGAAGGCCAGCGAGGGGATCTCCTCGCCGCGCTCGACCGCGATGCAGCTCGTCATGACGAAGTGCTTGACGCCCTTCTCCACGGCGGCGTCGATGAGATCCTTGCTGCCCTGGAGGGTGGTGACGCCGTGATGGTTGTCCGTGGACTCCATGCGCACGCCGGCAGCGTGGATGACGTACTCGCAGCCGTTCAGCGAGCGACGCAGGCTGGTGGGGTTGCGGAGATCGCCGAAGAAGTAGTTGGCGCCGGTGTCGTTGAGCCAGAAGTACTCGCTGCCGATGCGAACAAGGCAGCGCAGCTCGGCGCCTGCCTGGCGCAGCATGCGGACGATGTTCCCGCCGAGGCGGCCGGTGGCTCCCGTGACCAGGATCATGGTGTCTCTCTCAAGTCTTCATGGGGGGGTAGCGACGCTTCCAGCGCGCTGAGGCGCGCAGAGTATCCACAAGTCGGCACGAGCGCGAGTGTCCTTGTGGGATAGTGTGACGGGCACAGGTTGCAGCCAGCAGGAGTCGAGGTGTCGCAGGACAGCGAGCAGGTTCAAGACGAGGCACCGGACGCCTCGGAGAGCGCGGAGGAGACGACGCCTTCGGGGGTTCAAGGCGACCCTGCGGCGATCGGCGATCAGCCCGACGGGCCGACGGAGCCGATCGGCCCTGTCATCACCGACGCGCTCGATCGTATCGTGGGAGCGCTGCGTGTTCGAGGTCGTGCCGCCGCTGAGCGCGGCGCCCGCAGCGCCCGGCGCCGGATGGATCTGTACCAGTCCCGCCGGGATCTGGACAAGCTCTACCAGAAGCTGGGTCGGGAGGTGATCCGGCTGGTGGAGGCGGGGGAGGTCACCCACCCCGGGCTGAAGAAGGGCGTCGAGCGCGTGCGCAAGCAGGAGGCCGCTGTGGAGCTGGCGACCGAGATCGCCCGGGCGGCGCCGCCGGAGGAGCTGCAGGCGCCCACCCCCGAGGACAGCGACGGCTGAGGTCCTCGAGCCCCTCGTCACCGCGAGGAGGGGCGACCTGTTTCGGGCCTCTCTTGGCATCTCTTCGTCCGGTGAGCTTGCCGGAATTCCAGAGGCCCGATATAAGCGTCAGCGTCCGAAGGGACACCGATTTGGGGCTTTAGCTCAGTTGGGAGAGCACTAGAATGGCATTCTAGGGGTCAAGGGTTCAAATCCCTTAAGCTCCACCATAGAGGCCGGTCAGCATTGCTGGCCGGCCTTCTTCTGTTGTGGATGGCACACGGGGGTGTGTGGCATTGACCATTGAAGTTGTCCTTTTGGAAACTAGGTTATCGGCGAAGACGGGCCTGGAGTTTTCGAGATGTCGTCAGCGGAGCCAGATAGCCACCTCACCCTGCTGGACCGGTGTAGCGTCAGCGACAGCGCGCTGCTGGACGTCCTCTGCGACGTAATCTTCCAGAGCTTCCGCGGGGTGATCCCCTTCGACCGCCTGAGCGTCGCTCTGCTGGAGGGCGAGCCCGTCGAGGTCCGCCTGCGCTGGCAGCGCTCGATCCTCGCGGGTGGGGGCCTGCCGCTGGGGTACAGCCTGCCGCTGAGCGCGACGACCCTCGGACAGCTGATCCGCGGTGGTTCTCCCCGGATTATCAACGATCTTCAGGCCTACCACGAGCTCCACCCCGAGTCGCTGTCGACCCAGATGATGGTGGAGCAGGGGGTGCGCTCCAGCCTCACCTGTCCCCTGATCCTCCGCGGTCAGACCGCAGGCTTCCTCTTCTTCTCCAGCTGCCAACACAGCACCTACCTGGACGCCCACGTCGAGCGCTTCAGCCGCCTGGCCGGGCAGCTGGCCTTCATCATCGAGCAGATTCGGCTCTACGAGGAGCTGGACCGCGAGCGGCTCCGCAACGACCAGCTGCTGCGCGAGCTGATGCCCGATCGTATCGTCGATCAGCTTCAGGCGGGCCACAAGCCCCAGCCGGAGCTGCACCCGGAGTGCTCCGTGCTCATGGCGGACCTGGTGGGCTTCACCGCCCGCTGTCAGAGCTGCTCGCCGCAGTGGCTGCAGCGTCTGCTGGATGATCTCTACGAGGCACTGGACCAGCAGACACAGGCGCTGGGGGTCACCAAGATCGGCACCATCGGCGACGGCTACCTCGCCGTGGCTGGCGTGCCAGAGGCCCAGGCCGACCACGCGGCCCGCGCCGCGCGGCTGGCCCAGTCCATCCACCACACACTGGAGAGCTTCGCCTGGCCGGACGGCAGCCCCGTGCAGGCTCGGGTGGGGATCTTCGTCGGCCCGGTGATCGCCGGCCTCGCCGGTCGGCAGGCGCGCCGCTTCGACATCTGGGGGCACACCGTCAACATGGCCAGCAGGCTCCAGGTCGAGGCTACACCCGGGCGTACGCTGGCCTGCGAGCGCGTTGGTGCGTTGGTGGCTGACAGCTTCCACGTGGAGCCCGCCGGCCGCCGGTCGCTGAAGGGGGTCGGAGAGATCGAGACCGTCTGGATAGGCGACGATTGAGCGAGCGGCGCGCTGGTCGAACGGACTACGTTTCCGAATCAACCAGGAGCGTCCGAGATGTCTGAGAAGCCTGTCTGTGTCGTCGTCGGTGTCGGTCCCGGGCTGGGGGAGGCGCTCGCACGCGCCTTCGCCGGCGCCGGCTGGCGCGTCGCGCTGATGGCCCGAACCCCCGCCAAGGTCGAGGCCCTCGCCCAGGAGCTGGGCGGCGTCGGTGTCGCCTGCGATGTCATGGACAACGAGGCCATCACCGCCGCCTTCGCCGCCGTCAAGGAGCAGCTCGGCCCCGTGCATACGCTGATCTGGAATGTCGGCAGCGGCGTCTTCGGCGACCTCGACAAGGTAGGCGTGGACGCCATGAACCTCGCCTGGGGCACCAACGCCCTCGGCCTCTTTGTGGCCGCCAAGGCGGTGGTCGACGACATGCGCGCGGCCGGCGAGGGGAACCTCTTCGTCACCGGCGCGACCGCCTCCCGCCGCGGCAAGCCCTTCACCACCGCCTTCGCCGCGGGCAAGGCCGCCCAGCGCAGCCTCTGTCAGTCCCTGGCCCGCCAGCTCGGCCCCGAGGGCATCCACGTCGCCCTGACCATCATCGACGGCATGGTCCTGCCCGCCGACCCTGCCCGCCGCGGCAGCCGCCCCGAGGCGGACTTCATCGCCCCGGTGGACGCGGCGAAGACCGTGCTCTACCTCGCCAGCCAGCCCCGCAGCGCCTGGACCTTCGAGCTGGAGGTCCGCCCCCATGGAGAGAGCTGGTAAGGGAGGTTAGACTTCCCGAAGGACAGGGAGGTATGTCGTGAAGTGGGGAAGTCTTGTTCTGCTCGGTCTGGTCGGCGGCTGTGACGGCAAGGGCGCGGAGTGCGGGCCCGGCACCCACGATGAGGACGGCGTGTGTGTGCCGGACACCGACAGCGGTGAAGCCGACACGGACACCGACACCGACTCGGACACTGACAGCGATTCGGACTCGGATACGGACACTGACTCGGACTCAGATACCGACACTGACTCAGATACCGACAGTGACTCAGACACCGACACGGACTCGGACTCGGACTCGGACTCGGACACCGACACCGACACCGACACCGATACGGACTCGGATACCGACACCGACACCGGCACCGGCTCGGTGGACTACGACGTCTGCGCGGACGGCGTCGCCCCCTTCGATGATCTGCAGGGCGCCATCGACGCCGCCTCGGACGGCGACACCATCACGGTCTGCGCGGGCTACTGGACGTCCATCACCCTGGACGACGCCGACGTCGATCTGATCGCGCCGGATGGCCCCGAGGCGACGCACATCTACGGCTCCTCCGAGCCCGCCGTGACCGTGGATGGGCCCTCGGTGACGATCGGCGGCTTCACCGTTCGCGGCACCAACAGCGAGGGGGCGTCCGCCGTGTCGATGCTCGACGGCGCCCTCCGGCTGTACGACGGCCGCGTCGCCGGGGACAGCGGAAAGTGGGCGCTGTACGTCGACGGTGGTGACCTCGAGCTGCACGACCTGGTGATTGAGGACAACACCTCGTGGAACCAGCTCCTCAACGTGGTGGGCTCCAACACCGCGCCGCCGTCGGTGATCATCCGACACAGCGTGATCCAGAACAACGTGCTGCCCAGCGGTATGATCAATGATGGCGAGGGCACGCTGTTCTTCCAGAACAACCTCGTCATCAACAACGAGCTCGGCGACACGCTGCCGCTGAGCTTCGGCTACCTGAGCGACGACTACGCGCTGATCGCCAACAACGTCTTCTACGGCAACCAGAGCGCGGCGGCGGACTCCAGCGCCCTGGTCTCGCTCCGCTCGGGCTCGGACTTCGTCAATAACATCGTCGCCTACAACACCATCAGCGACGAGCCGGTGGTGGTCTACGACGGCAGCATCCAGTACTCCGACTTCTTCGAGAACAGCGGCTATCAGGTGGACGCCGGCACGGGCTCGCTGCGCGCCGACCCCAAGTTCACCGACGCCGCCGGCGGTGACTTCAGCCTGCGGGCGACCTACTCCCCCTGTATTGACGCCGGCAACCCCTCCTCGCTCTACAACGACCCGGACGGGAGTCAGAGCGACATGGGCGCGTACGGCGGCCCGGACGGCGCCTGGTAGGCGGCTATCCCTGAGGGCTAGTGAATCGCTGAGTCGGACCCGTTGGTCTTCTCGGCGAGGTGCGCGTGGAAGCGGGCCAGGTACATGGAGAGGCCCTCCAGGTTGGCCTTGTCGGCGCTCTTGACCAGCGCCATCTTGCCGCGCTTCAGCGCCTGCTCCAGCTCGAAGACGTCCTTCTTGTGGAGGTAGCCCTTGTGCTCCCGGTGGAAGGTCTCCAGCTCCAGCATCTGCCGCTCGACCCGGTGGCGCAGCTGCTTGACCTCGCCGCTCTCTTCCTGCTGAGCCTCGTACTGCTCGGCCTCCTGGCGGAGGGTCTCCACCTCGGCCTGGGTCAGGCTGCTGGGCGCCTCGATAGTGAGCTGCTCGACGACACCCGAGCGGGAGTCATTGGCGGCCACCGAGAGGATGCCGTTGGTGTCGATGGTGAACTTCACCTTGATGCGCGGCACCCCGCGGGTGGCGGGCTCGATGCCGGTCAGCTCGAACTCGCCCAGAGAGACGTTGTCCCGGGCGAAGCCCGACTCACCCTGCAGCACGTGGATGCGCACCGTCTTCTGGTTGTCGACGACCGTGGAGACCAGCTGGGTCTTGGAGGCGGGCAGGGTGGTGTTCTTTGGGATGAGCTTGGCGAAGCGCCGACCCTCGACCTCGATACCCAGGGAGAAGTTGGTGACGTCGAGGAGGGTGACCGCCTTGACGTCGCCCTCCAGGATGCCGGCCTGGATGGCCGCGCCGATGGCGACGACCTCGTCCGGGTTGAAGGACTTGTTCAGGGGGCGGTTGAACAGCTCCTTGACCATCTCCTGGATCCGCGGGATGCGGGAGGAGCCGCCGACCAGGATGACCTCGTCGATCTGAGTGGCGTCGAGCTTGGTGTCCGCGAGGGCCTGCCGGCACTCCTCGATGGTCTTCTCGAACAGCGGCATCGCCAGGGACTCGAAGGTCGCCCGGGTGAGCGTGCACTGGAGGTGCTTGGGGCCCGACGCGCTGGTCATGAGGAAGGGCAGGTGGATCTCGGTCTCCAGGGCCGTGCTCAGCTCCAGCTTGGCGCGCTCGGCGGCGTCCCGCAGGCGCTGGAGGACCACCTTGTCGTCCGAGGGATCGATGTTGTGCTGGCGCTCGAACTGCTCGACGAGCCAGTCGACGATGACCCGGTCGATGTCCGCCCCGCCGAGGGTGTTGTTGCCCCGGGTGGTGCGCACCTCGGCGAGATCGCGATCGACCTCCAGCACCGAGATGTCGAAGGTGCCGCCGCCGAAGTCGTAGACGGCGATGGTGGCGGTCTTGCGGCGGTCATGCACGTAGGCCAGCGCCGCGGCGGTGGGCTCGTTGATGATCCTCAGGATGTTCAGCCCGGCGATGGTGCCCGCGTCGCGGGTCGCCTGGCGCTGGCGGTCGGTGAAGTAGGCGGGAACGGTGATCACCGCCTCGTTGACCTCCTCGCCCAGAAAGTCCTCGGCGGATTTCTTGAGCTTCTGGAGGATCATGGCGCTGATCTCCTGAGGCGTGAAGGTGCGCTCGCCGATCTTGACCCCGCACTCGCCGTTGCGAGAGGGGATCACCTCGTAGCTGACCAGCCCGGCCGAGTGGGAGGAGTCCTCGTAGCGGTGCCCCATGAAGCGCTTGATCGAGTGGACCGTCGCCTGGGGGTTGATGAGCAGCTGTCGCTTGGCGATATCGCCGACGAAGCGCTCGCCGTTCTTGGAGAAGCCCACTACCGACGGGGTGACCCGTCCGCCCTCTTCATTGATGATGATCTGCGGATCCCGGCGGTCCATGTAGGCGCAGACGGCGTTCGTGGTGCCGAGATCGATGCCGATGACTTTACCCATGAAGCTTCACTCGTCTTGGCGGGGATTTGCCTGAAATCACGAAGATTCTCATAGACCCAATCGGCAATTTCGCCAACGGGTTGAGCAAAGGAGGTGCGGGCCGCCTCGCTCGATGCTGCTCATGTTACGCGATCCGCGGCTTTCTCGCTGTGTTTGACGGGTGCCCGGGGCGGGGCTCGAACCCGCACGCCCTTTTGGGGCAGGGGCTTTTAAGGCCCCTGTGTCTGCCTGTTCCACCACCCGGGCGGCGCGCCGTTCCTGTGGGAGCGACCCCTGAAGTGATAGCCTGATTTGGTGTTGTGTGAGAAGGACGCTGAGAAGGAGTCGTTACCCGTTGCTGACCTCGCTGATGATGATCCTGGCCTGCTCTGGTGAGCCCGACGTCGCGCCCGAGACGCCGCCGCCGCCCGGCGCGGGCGCCAACTCCGACGCCTCACCGGCGGGGCGCGGCGGCGATCGTACCCGGCTGCTGGGGGAGGCCCGGATGGACGGCTTCGAGCCCGGCACGGTCATCCAGATCGACGCCATGGTCCGCGACGGCGATCGGGAGCGGGTCGGCCTCTCCGAGCGCTTCACCCGACCGGGGCCCTTCCGCCTGGACATCCCCGGGGTGCACCCTGAGATCCTGCTGGTGGTCTACGTGGACGCCGGCGGAGACGGGCCCGGGGCGGGGGACTTCCGCTACGAATACGAGGGCAACCCCATCACCTTCGACGACGACGGCAAGCACGGCGCGGTGGTCCTGACCCTGAGCCACCCGGACAACGAGGGCGGCGGCGTCGAGGCCATCGGCGAGGCCGCGCCGGTGACGGGCGGGGCGGCGCGGAACCGGGTCGTGGGAACGCTGGCGGCCGACGGCTTCGCGG
>Ga0316204_10012691_pt1 | contig 10225 bp, 8 predicted proteins | sample 6monrhotite_MG_2_FD_205661 | JGI IMG/M metagenome (GOLD analysis project Ga0316204, IMG submission 205661) | Microbial mat bacterial communities from mineral coupon in-situ incubated in ocean water Damariscotta River, Maine, United States -... | ecosystem: Environmental > Aquatic > Marine >... | reverse complement strand
ATTCATCCATATTGTCCAATCATCGGCCCCGTGAAAAACAATACCGCCCAAGCGGATTTCACGTTCCTCTGGGGGCGGCTTAACTTTTTCAAGGCCATCTTCACGCGTTGCCAGATCCCGCGTTATCTCCGCATCCGTTGGGGCGCGAACGGCCTCACCACTATCACGCGCACGGCGGGCATCCTCTATCAGAGCCTCTTCCCAGTCTGTAAAAACAAGGGATTGATATTCCGCAGGGTTAAAAAGCGGTTTTTTAGCTTCAGGCTTAGCATCTTTTTCTGCACTCGCATCCACCAACCGCACTGATGCGGGATCTACAATGTCAGCTTTTTCGGCCTGGTCTAACTGCTGAGCGTAGAGCGTAGAAGAAACACTCACCCCTAAAATAAGCGTCAGCAGCAAAACAGTTTTGAGTGTTCTCATTGTCATGGCTTCCCTCCTCCGATCACTTCGGATTCAGGTATCATTGTTCTCCAAACCAGCTCAAGATTAGCCTTAACCAAAGGGGGGTTTCCTCCGCTGGCAATGGATCGCAACACAGTATTCGACACGTCGGCATCACGTTCGATATTAATATTTTTAACGGCAACATGCCCCGGAAAATAATGCTCAATCAAGAAGATATAATGAAAAACATTAACATCATCAATCGCCTCCAGACGTACCTCAATCGGGCTTTTTAAAATCTTATATTTCGCCTTTTGCGCCTCTTTATTATCTTCAGTAACCCCGCGCCCAATGCTCGCGATGGCCTTGCTGACCCTTGAACTCTTTTGAATTTGATTAAGAATTTTTTCGGCCTGACGTCTATCTTGATTCTTGAAAAAACCATCGCCGGCCAAAATCTCAAACTCTTCTCTTTGAGATTCCAGCTGGTCAAACTCGACCTGCATACGGTCAATATCATTTCGAACTGTCGAAACCTGGGAACGAAGACCGCGCATTTCACGTTCTTTCGTCTGAATTTCGGGCGTAAGATACATGTAAACAACAGCTGCCAGCACAACATTAAGCGCCAGCAAACCAGCGAGAAGCATCACGCGCTTTATACCGAGGACATTTATCATTCTTTCAATGGCCCCCTTACCAATATCTCGGCTACGAAATCCTGCTGAATATTCTGCGTATCCAGATCGCCGGCCTCGACAACAAGACCTTCCGTGTATTCGTAATCTTTAAGGAACTTCGTGACCTTTATTTCATGCAGAGGTAGCAGGCTTTCTATTCTTCCGCGCAGATCCGCCACTTCCTGATTTCCCGTGTCGACATTGGCCGTTGATGGATAGGTCATTTTCAGAATGGCTTCGAAAAGAGGCTCTTTTGGTTTTTTTTGAACAGCGCCCCACACACTTTGCACCACCGTTGGCACAGGTTTTTCAACGTTGATGCTATCCACACGCAAGTCTTTGCCCAAAGCTTTACCAACGCCTTTAAAAAGCCCCAATAATTTCATACGATCTTTTTCAAACTCATCATAAACAGACAAAGAGCTTTGTACGAGGCGAACGTCAAAGCCGAGGCCCTCAAGACGCTGTACCTCTGTCTGGTATTTAACATCCAATTGAGCCTTCTGGCGTTTCGAGTTATCAATATCTCCGTGTATTTCAGCAAGCTTTCCGACCTGCCCAAAGGCTTGATAAGCAAGGAAAGACGCGCCAACAGAAAGCCCCAAACCAACGATCATAGCGACCTGACGAGGCTTGGAGACTTCATCAACCTCCGTTGCCTTCATCGGGAGGATAAATTTACCCTTACGACCAGCCCACGCGACATGAAGAGGGTCCGCATATCGCATATCGTCCTGCATTCCTATTTGCATGCCAAGGGCTTTCGCCGCTTCGCCGACATCCATGACATGCAAATCGCACTCTTCCTCAACAAGAGACTTCAAGACCTCACCCGGTGCGGGGTTCGCCATGACAAACACATCAAGCCCGTCTTCCGGGTCAAAACCAAAACGGGAGAGATAACTCATCGTTGATTTAAACTCCTGATAAATTTCGCCAGCCCAAAGCTCGGGATCGTCATCTTTTTCAACGACAGGGCTCATACGTGTCAGTGCTAATTCACCATTTTTGGTCAGAACCTGCCGTAAACTCCCATTTCTATGTTGCCCGATAAACACAGACCATATATTTTTCTTTTTACGTGCGTTTTTCCCGCCAAGCTTCGTCGACAGTGCCTTCACCATATCAGACGATTCGACAGGAAGGAGGCAAAGCCCGGCGACGGACGCCAATGATTTTTTTGTCGCATCAATGGTCTTGGTCACCTGATCACTATTTGCGACAGCTGCAAAAATATAAATGTCGGCGGCGGTTTGAGAGTCCGTCTTTGCAATCTTTTCCTTCAACGGATAAGCCGCACGAATGGGGTAATTCGGGAATGCTACGTTCAGCTTCCTCTTCAACATTGATGATTTGTCCATCATGTTAACGCCGGTTTTGATCACGCGTTCCTTGCGGTAATGTTGTTCAACCATGTCATTCAGAATCAAAACAGGTTTTTTTCCGCAATCCTTGGCAATAATACTTGCGACGTTTTTTTCAAAATTCTCGGCGCCCCAGGGAATTGTATCAACAAGTTTTACCCCGTTTGCTCCAGTAGTCAGGATCGACAAAAACTCGTCGGAAACGAGCAATACAGTACGGCCAGGAGATAAAAACGATAAAGACATTTAGACCTTAAAAATCCATAAAATTACCAAGATTTATGTAGATTGGACCAAGGCTACCGGCAGCGATCCATGCGATAATTAATCCGAGTATAGCAGTTAATGTCGGCTGAATCATCTCAATTAAACTCTCAATGGCTTCATTGACATCATGCGTGTAAAATTCAGAAACCTGATCAAGCACAGCCGTTAGATTACCAGATTCTTCGCCCACGCGAACCATACGCACAACCATGCTCGGGAACTCACCGCTTGCGTTAAACGCATCAGACAAGGGGCTGCCTGCTTTTACATGGGCCTCCACAGTCTCCATAGCGTCCAGCATCATGAGATTTGTTACCGTTGAACGCGATGCCTCCAACGCACCGATTACATCAATGCCGCTTGCATAAAGAGCGCCGAAGGTTTGTGCGTAACGGGCAATCGAAACTTTACGAATCAAAACACCAACGACAGGCGCGGTGAGATAAAAACTATCCAGCTTATAAGCAATATTATCAGATCCGGCCCTCAAAAACTTAATGATAGCAACCAGCAAAACCGGCACAATCAGAACCACCAACGACCCATAAACAGGGATACCAAATATAGTCACCAGCGGCGTAATCATGAAATCAGATGTCGCAATAAGCGTAATGGTGAACCACGGCAATTCGAGATCAAGGAACCTCAAAAACCCAACGATTTGCGGCACGACAATACTCATCATAAAGACAACAGTTAAAAGCACGACCGCGGTCACCATCACGGGATAACGTGTTGCCTTGCGGATTTTCGCCTGAATAACATCAACCCATTTCAAATATTTTACGAGCTGCAAATAGGATGACGTCAGATCACCGGTTTCCTCACCCGCTTCGATAAGGGAAATATAAAGAGGTTTAAATACTTTAGGATGTTTATTCATTGCTTCCGATAAAGCAGAGCCGTCCGAAACATCGCGTTGAATTTCCGACATGATATCGCGCAAAGCATCATTTTCAGTAGAATCACGGACATCCGACAATGCATCAAGCAACGGGACACCCGCGCTCTGCATTTGTTCCATTTGAACAAAAAGCTGAATAACATCCCGCAGCAGAATCTTTTTTGCGCCAAGCTGAAACCCTTTGCTTTTACCAGCGCCCACAACAGAGCAATCAACAAGCTCAAGCCCTGCTGATTGCAATTGTTTATAAAGATCGACCTCGCTATTCGCTGCAATATTACCACGAATGGGGCGTCCTTTTGTATTTATCGCTCTGTACTTATAACGCTGAATAGTCCCAACCCCCTACATTCGTTGAAACTTTTATCGATGAATATCGACGACTTTAGAAACAGCCTCGAGAGAGGTTACTCCCTCCAGAACCTTCAGAATGCCATCGTCTTTCATGCTTTTGAAGCCTTTTTTAACAGCCAGTGTTTTTAATTCGGCTTTATTTGCGCCGGCCGCTAACAGCTCATCCATTTCTTCATCAAACATCAAAATCTCTACAACAGCCGTTCTGCCTTTATAGCCCTGCCCTCCGCAGGCATCACAACCACCTTGCAACGCCCGGTAAACAGTCGGCGCTTGCGCCGGGTCAACCCCCAGAACTTCACATTCCTTTGTATCCGGTTGATAGGCTTCACGGCATGTTGGGCACAAGCGCCGCGTCAAACGTTGTGCAAAAATAGACACGATGGAACCGGCGACCATTCCCGGCTTCAAGTTCAGATCAAACAAACGGGGAATTGCGCCAAAAGAATCATTCGTGTGCAATGTTGTATAAACCTGGTGGCCCGTCATTGCGGCCTTCAACGCCATATTCGCCGTATCCGCGTCACGAATCTCTCCGATGAAGATAATGTCGGGGTCTTGACGCAAGAGCGCTTTAATACCATCGGCAAATTCAAGAACGCCTTCGCGCACATGTGTTTGCCTGATCATTGGCAAAGAATACTCAACAGGATCTTCCAATGTTTGAATGTTCACCTCGACGGCGTTGATTTCGTTCAACATCGAATATAAAGACGTCGTTTTGCCCGAACCCGTTGGACCGGTCACAATAATAATGCCCTCGGGCTTGCTCTGGGATTGCTTAATCATATTCAGGTTATGCTCACTGAAGCCAAGCTTTTCCATCGGCATGATGCTCTCGCTCTGGTCAAGAACACGCAAAACAATGTTTTCACCATGAACTGTCGGCAAAGACGATACGCGGAAGTCAGCTTCACGCCCGCCAACATTCATCCCAAAACGTCCATCTTGAGGTGCCAGCTTATCGGCAATATTCATACCGGACATAATTTTGATACGCTGGGATATACCCGGCCAATGCTGCTTGTGCAGGATTTGAGCGGTATATAGCACACCGTCCTTCCTATAACGCAAACGGATAAAATTTTCTTCCGGCTCAAAGTGCAAATCAGACACGCCCAGCTTCACAGCCTCAAACACCAGCGCATTAACAAGACGAACAACAGGGTGGGAAAACGCTTCACTTTCATCCAGTTCAGCAACGTCTTTTTGCTCCTTACCTTCTTCAAGCTCTTCTAAAATCGCGTTTACAGAACTTGCATATCCATATGCGACATCAATCGCCTCACTCAAAACTTTAGGCGTACAAACCATCGGCTTGATGGCCACCCCTTTCGGCACAAAGCGCCGTATCGTATCCATGGCCACCACGTCATACGGGTCGGCCATCGCCACTCTTAATTCTGTGTCCGTCATCGCAACCGGCAGCACGTGATGCTTTGTGGCGACTGACTTTTCCAACAATGCCAAAACCTCACCGTCAAAAATTGTATTTTGCGGGTCGAATAATTCAAAACCCGAGCTTTCGGCAATAAAAGTACTCAGCGTATCTTCATCAATGAAGCCAAGATCAACCATGACCTCACCCAACATTCTGCCGGTAATTTTCTTTTCCTGGAGAGCAACATTCAATTGGTCCTCACTGATAAGATTCAGCTCAACCAAACGCTCCCCTATTCTGCCTTTTTTGCGAAGCGCGGCATCAAGATCATCATCTCCGGAAGCTTTTGTAATATCTGAAGAATATGTTTTAAGTACGAGTCCTGTGTCGTCCGAATCTGCCTGGCCCTGTCCAGTCGGCTTAAGCGGCGCAGGAAGCTGATCTTCTGTGCCTGTGTTTTTTTGAGGGGAATCACTTACAGATGCTTGGGGTGCGGCTGGATGAACCGGCGCATGGACCTCCTCTTCCAGAGTAAGATCCTGAAAAGTGTCAATAATCTCACCTTCAATAACCCCGCCATCTGCGCCCGCAGGTGGCTCTGGCATCATATCAGGCTCATTGTTATCTTTATCCTTCTGGACCATATTGCGCTCTCAAGTCTATTTGATGTGTTTACGTAGAGAAATTTACGCTGCTCAAGTGCTCAGAATACCCCAAAAAAGTTAACAAAACAAATACACCAATTGCCATAATTGTCCGCCTGGGCATATAAAAAAAGCGCCCGTTTATCAGGCGCTTTTCGTATTCTAAATAGCTGACTGAATATTACTCAGCAGCGACAGCAAATTTATTATCTTTGCGCGGCCAGCTTGTGAATTTCATCATAGCCTCATCAACACCGCAAACTGTTGTACATAAGCGCGCAGCAACAAGATAAGGGTCTGAATTTGCGCCCGGACGACGGTCCTCGAAATAACCATAACCTTTCATGGCTACCGGCTTTGGAATACGGATCGAACATCCGCGGTCGGCATCGCCTGCTTTAAATGTGTTGATATCACATGTTTCATGATCACCAGTCAGGCGATCAGACAACCCCGCACCGTAAAGAACGATATGCTCTTTATGCTTCTTCTCAAGTGCGCTTACTGCCGCTTCGATCGCTGCCTTGCCTTTGCCCTTATCGCGTGTGTCTTTGGTTGAGAAGTTTGTGTGCATACCTGCGCCATTCCAATCACCCCTTACAGGCTTATTGTCCAATGTCGCGGCAATGTCGAATTCTTCACCAGCGCGGTGAAGCAACCAACGGGCAACCCATGTTTCATCAGCCATGGCCAAAACGCCCGAATCTTCGGAATCATCGCCGCGATAGCCAATTTGGAATTCCCACTGGCCAGGCATCACTTCGGCATTCAGACCGTAATACATTAAACCCGCATCAAGACACAGCTCGGCATGCGCTTCGGCCAATTCACGACCAAATGCCTCTTCTGCGCCGACACCGCAATAATAAGGCCCCTGTGGTGCAGGATAACCATTTTCCGGCCAGCCCAATGGTGTACGACGACCTTGCGGAAAGAGCGTATATTCCTGCTCAAACCCGGCCCATGGTTCCTGATCCGCTGCGCCCGCATCAAGAATGGCGCGAAGCTGTCCGCGTGAGTTTGATTCATGCGCGCTGCCGTCAGGGTTATTGACCTCACACATAACAAGGAAGTTACCTTCACCGCGAATTGGGTCTTTATAATAGGATACAGGTTGCAATATACAGTCAGAATCCCCTCCTTCTGCCTGCAACGTAGAAGAGCCGTCAAAGCTCCATTCCGGGAATTCTTCAATCTTAGGATCCGCACCAAGATTCACGGCGCGTGTTTTCGAACGTAAGAAACGCGTAGGCACGGAACCATCGATCCAGATATACTCTGCGAGGGTGAAATTAGACATGAATGTCTCCTTAAATATGTTCAACTTTAGTGTAGAATTGCATATTTAATAGGCGGTTTTGTGAGGGCTTGCAAGCTTTTGCGCGTTTCTTTCAACAGAAAATGTTGCAAAGCAAAAATTTATATCGCTAAAGGCATAAGGGAAAATGGTGCGCCTTGAAGGTGAGACTTCGAACACGCACGATGACCTCTTTGATACCTTAGACGACTGGAACAAGCAACTTTCCCATGTGAGTATTGATTTCGAGGAGCCATGCCCATGAGCAGTTCCCTGAAAAATACCTTTCGCACTTCCGATCCTAAATCAAAGACGAAAACAAAGCGCCCTGCTCCTTTGTCACTCCGGCTTTCGGTGTATGAACGGGCCATGCTGGAGGAGCATGCTGCGGGCACACCTCTTGGTTCATACATCAAAAGCCGCTTGTTCACAGAAGACAATGCCCCGCCGCGCAAAACACGGGGAAAGACGCCTGTAAAAGACTATCAGGCACTGGCCAAGGTTTTGGGCGCTCTGGCAGCCCTTAATATTTTTGGTGACATCAATACTCTTCTCAATGCTGCTGACACTGGAAAGATCAAATTAAAACCTGAAACTGAGCGCACATTACAGAAAGCTGGCACAGATGTTATCGCCATGCGCCGTGATCTCATTAGAGCACTTGGCCTGAAAGTGGAGGACTGACACGTGATCCTTGTTGGCAATCAACGCGGCGGCGCTAAAGATTTGGCGTTACACCTCATGAAGGAAGAAAATGACCGTGTTGAATTGCACGAGTTACGCGGGTTTATGTCTGAGAACCTCATGGGCGCACTGAATGAAGCCTATGCAGTGAGCCGGGGGACTAAATGTAAGCAATTTTTGTACTCCCTATCGTTTAATCCTCCGCCTAATGAACAGGTGAGCATAGAGGGTTTTGAATCGGCAATTGATCGGGCAGAAGAACGGCTTGGGCTGTCCGGACAATCTCGCGCCATTGTTTTCCATGAAAAGGAAGGTCGCCGCCATGCACACGCCGTATGGAGCCGGATTGATGTTGAAAAAATGAAAGCTGTGCAAATGTCGTTCGATCATAAAAAATTGAATGCTCTAGCGCGTGAACTCTTTATAGAGAATGGCTGGAAAATGCCGCGTGGCTTTGTGAATAGCGAGGAACGCGACCCCCGCAACTTTACACTTGCCGAATGGCAACAGGCTAAACGTGCAGGAAAAGATGCAAAGCTCGTTAAGGCTGATTTTCAGGATGCTTGGGCTATCTCTGATTCCAAAACTGCCTTTACCCATGCCTTGCAAGAGCGCGGCTATAAACTTGCGCGAGGTGATCGGCGAGGCTTTGTAGCCGTAGATTATCAAGGCGAGGTGTATCCGGTTTCCCGTTGGGCTGGTGTGAAAACGAAAGAGGTGCAGGAACGGCTGGGCGATCTAGATAAATTGCCAAGCGTTGCTAATACAAAAGCGTGGATTGCCAAAGAAATGCTGCCAAAAATGAAAGGCTTCCAGAATGATGTAAGTACCGTGCAAAAAGAAAAAGATGTTCAGGCAGAAAAAGAACGCCAAAAACTGGAAACGCAGCAACAAACCCAAAAAGACCTGCAAGCCTTTGCCCTTAAAGCGCGCCAACAAAAAGAAGAACAGCTACGGCAAGAACGTATCCGGCGCGGTTTGGTTGGATTGGTAGATCGTATTACAGGTAAGCGTAAACGCACTCTTCAAGAAAATGAGCAGGAAAAACAACAAACGCTCATTCGAGACAAGCAGGAAAAAGCAGCCCTTACGACCAAACAAACCTCAGGCCGCGAGCGCTTTCTGGAAACACGCAAACAGCAACAACAGAAATATGCACAAGAGAAACGAGAGTTGCAAAAAGATACGCAGCGCTTCGAAAGCATGGAAAACCCTGACTTTGAAGACCGTAAAAAAGACTTTCTCGAAAAACGGCGCTCCAGAAAGCAACAGGAGAACATCCGTGGGCCGACATGGGATACAGATATTTAACAGAAGACTAACTGTGTCATTTTCTTTCCCCTTCAATTGGAATGGGTTGCGTATGCAACCCTGCCCTTTGGCGAAAACGGGGTGTGCAAACGGAATGAAAAATCGACAAGGTTGGTGCGGGCGCACAAGCCGATAGGCGCGGAGCCTCGGCCTTGTCTATTTTTCATGAAGTGCGCCGAGGGGCTGGCCCCTAAGCCTTAATCGGGTATTTTCGTGTATAGTCGGGTATGGAATTATAAATTCACGCACCACTTTAAATTGCAGCACTGCTAATGATGCAAAATAAAATATTGACTCTTCCGTTTTTTTGTATATATTTGCGTCATGACTAATAACGCACTAAAAAATACAAGCTTAAGTGATGTTGCCTCTATAGCGGCAGGGTATCCCCTGCGGGGCTCTGCTGATGCTCTTAGCGCAGGCGATGTAAGCTTTGTTCAGATACGAAACATTGCGCCTAATACGGGCGTAAATTGGAACTCTGTAGCAAAAGTTTCTTTACCAACCCCAAAATTCTCCAACTGGCTTGAAAACGGTGACATTATTTTTATAGCCAGAGGCTCCAATAATTATGCCCTGGCCTTAGACAAGCTCCCTAAAAAAACTGTATGCGCCCCCCATTTTTTTGTTTTACGTATCAAGAGCAATGACTTAATAATCCCCGATTTTCTTGCATGGCAGATCAATCAAAAGCCAGCCCAAAATTATTTCAAGAAAACAGCTGTAGGCTCACACCTGCTGAACATTCGCCGCCCAGCCCTTGAGAGTCTTAAAATTGCCATTCCACCCTTACGCAAACAAAAATTGATCGTTAACATGTGGAAAGCAGGAGTCGCAGAACAAGAGGCAATGCAACACCTTATTCAAACCAGAAACAAACAATTAGAGGCCGTTGCAGTTGGCCTCTTTAAAAATAACGGAGGTCAATCTCATGGCTAAGCAAATTAAGCAG
>Ga0316204_10012690_pt1 | contig 10225 bp, 5 predicted proteins | sample 6monrhotite_MG_2_FD_205661 | JGI IMG/M metagenome (GOLD analysis project Ga0316204, IMG submission 205661) | Microbial mat bacterial communities from mineral coupon in-situ incubated in ocean water Damariscotta River, Maine, United States -... | ecosystem: Environmental > Aquatic > Marine >... | reverse complement strand
ATTGTCTGGCATTTCCGTGCCGCGTCAACCCCTCCCTGTATGCACCCTTTATGGATGGTGACGATACTCCAAGGGATCCACCCGTTCCCATTTCGAACACGGAAGTTAAGCCTTGAGAGGCCGATGGTACTGCAGGGGCGACCCTGTGGGAGAGTAGGTTATCGCCATCCACCCTTCTAAGCCGACGTCGGTTGAGCATTCGCTCCCGACGTCGGCTTTTTTTTGGTCTTGGACGTTCCCTGCCCAGGAGCACATCTGCACGAGTTCTGCACATAATCTCCTCGGGAGTTGACCGGACAAGGGCGCGCCATGCTGGTATCGATCCTGGGGGGAGCTGGAGGTAGTCGTGGGTTGGTTGACGCTGTTGGGGATTCTGGGCGTTGGAGCTGCCTCCGCGGGGGAGGGAGAGGTCACCGTCCCGCTGGCTCGCTGGGAGCACACGCTGGCGGCCATTGAGGCCGCCGAGGAGCCGGCGATGCCGCCGGAGGCCGTCCTCCAGGTCGCGCGGTCCGTGGAGGGGCGCTTCGATCGCGGCGTCTTCAGCGGTGAGCTCTCGGTCACCTTCGAGATCCCGGAGGGCGCGGCCCCCGCGCGGGTGCCGGTGCTGGACGGGGAGAGCGCCATCGGTGAGGTGCGCCTGAACGGGCGCGGCACCTCGCTGCTGCGCGAGGGCAGCGTCTACACCGTGGGCGTCGAGGAGGCCGGCCGTCACGAGCTGACCGTGGCCTTCTTCCAGGGCAGGGAGGACGATCGCTTCGCCCGGGAGCTCAAGCTTGTGCTGCCTCCGGGAGGCCCCACCCGGGTCGCTGTGCGTGTGCCCGAGGTCGGGGTGACCGCGCGGCTTGGCGGCGGCGCGCTCACCGCGGCGCGGGCCGTACCGGGGGGCACGCTGATCGAGGGTCAGCTCGACGCGCTCTCGGCGCTGGAGCTGTCCTGGGAGCGCCCGCTGGCGGAGCAGGCGCTGGGCCCTGCGCGCACCGAGCTGTCCATCAACACGCTGTTCACCCTCGATGAGGCGCTGGTGCGTGGCGTCGCCGCGGTGGACACCCGGGTGGTGGAGGGAGCCATCGACCGCGTCGCGCTCGCGCTACCCGAGGGGGTGGAGATTGTGGACGTTGAGGGCGAGGACGTGCTCCAGTGGCACACCGCCCCCGGTCGGGTCACCGCCCTGCTGCGCTACCGGGTGGATGATCGGGCGTCTGTGCGAGTGCACTTTCAGTTCCCCGCCGCGCTGGATCAGCCGGTTGTGTTGAAGATGCCGCTCCCCGAGGGCGGCGTGGGCTATGACGGCGCGGTCGGTGTTCAGGGGCCGGCGGGCCTGGAGGTGGACGTTCGCGCGGCCGACGGCGCGCGGCAGCTCGCCCCCCGGGATCTGCCCGCTGAGCTGGTGGGGCTGACGGGCCAGCCCCTGCTGCTGGGCTTCGACTTCGACGCGGCGCCGCAGATCACCCTCGGCCTCACCCGCAACGAGGCGGTGGAGCTGACGAGTACGCTGGTGGATGATCTGCAGGCCTCCACGGTGGTGCTGGAGGACGGGGCGGAGATCACCAAGGTGCGGATGCGGGTGCGCAACAACACCCGCCAGTACCTCGGCGTGACCCTGCCCGAAGGCGCGGTGCTGACCCACACTCGCATCGACGGTCAGCCGGTCAAGCCCGCCCTGCGGGCCGGCAAGCTCCAGATCCCCCTGCGGCAGTCGGAGCGGGTCGCGCCGGGGGCGGAGCGATGGCACACAGTGAAGCCCGGAGAGACCCTCGGCGGCATCGCGGATCGCTACTACGGTGATGCCACACAGTGGGAGCGTCTCCTGGATGCCAACGCGGACACGCTGCTCTTCGCGGAGGATCTCTTCGTGGGCCAGGATCTGCTCATCCCGCCCTCGGGCGCGGGGGACGTGGAGGAGTCGAGCTTTGTGATGGAGCTGGCCTGGCGACGGGCGGGGGATCCGCTGGGCTTCATGGGCCGCCGCGGGGTGTCGCTGCCCGAGCTGGACGTGGACACCCTCGGGGTGACCTGGCACCTCTTCCTGCCGGAGGCGGTCTCCCCGCTGCGCTTTGACGCCAACCTCTCGCCGACCTCCAACCTGCGCTACGACCCCTTCCGTCGCTTCCAGCACTTCCTGGAGCGCGCCCGCTGGACCCGAGACGCCTGGGCAGGTGACGGCGGCTCCTACAGCAGCATCCTCACCCGCCGCAAGGCCATCTACCTCGACGAGGTCGGCGCCAGCGTCGCGGACGCGGACGTGCTCGGTGCCTTCCCGCTGGTCGGTGAGCGCTATCAGTTCAAGCGGCTCCTCCCCGGCCGCGACACCCCTTCGATCCGCTTCGCCTACGTCGACTCGGACGTGCTGCCGCACGCACGCCGGGGCGCCTTCGTGGTGGCCTTCGCGCTGGCCCTGCTCTGGCTTCGGGCGCGGAAGCGCGGGGATCGGGTCGGCGCGGCCGTGGGCTTCCTGGCGCTGCTCTGGGCCGCTCACCACATCCTCGGCTTCCACCGCCGCATCCTGTGGGGGGTGGACCTCGCGCTGCTGCTGGAGCTGCTGCGCGGCCGCGGGCCGGCGCTCCGGGCGGCGGGGCGACGGCTGGCGGCTGGCCGGCTGATGGACTGGCTGAGCTGGACCAACCTCGCGGCTGCCTTCGCGGGGGTGATCCTCCTGCAGATCGCCCTCTCCCGTCCGCTGCTGATGTCCACCGCCGCGCTGGTGCTCATGGGCGCTGCCCGCTGGCGCTGGCGGCGGTCGGCGGCGGTCGGCGCCGCCGCGATGGTGGCGCTGGCCGTCGGCTGGCCCGCGCACGCTGGCGACGACGATGACGCCTGGCACGCGGCGCGAGAGGACATCGCCCGGCGGAACTTCGACACCATCATGCTCTCCAACGATCGCCCGGCCTCGGCAGGGCCGGCGAAGTCGCTGAAGAGGCTGGAGACGCTGGGCTACCTGAACGGGCTGCCCGCGGTGTCGCTCCCGCCAGTGAGCGGCGCGGCCGAGGGCGGTGAGGCGCGCGTGCCGCTGGCGCGCTGGGAGGAGGCCCGGGCCCGGCTGGAGGCTCTGGACATCGCGTCCGCTGACGCGGACACCCCGCTGGTCGTGCTGGGCTCCAGCCGCTACCGCGGTGAGGCCGTGGAGGGGGCGCTGGAGCTCGACCTGACCCTGCAGGTCACCCTGAGCGGTGACGACGTCTGGAAGACCGTGCCGCTCGTCGGCGAAGAGGTCGTGGTGGTGAGCGCGAGCGTCGATGGGCGCGCCGTGCCGCTGTCCCGCATGAGCGGCTACCACGTCTGGCTCACCCGGGAGGCGGGTGAGGTCACGCTGGAGCTGGAGATCCTCGTGCCCGCCAGGGGCCGCGAGGGATCACTGGAGTACGACTTCCTGGTCGCCCGCACGCCGGAGACCCGCTTTGACTGTGTGTTCCATGCCGAGGGGCTGGAGCCCCGCCTGCGCGGCGCTGTTCGCGCGGACGTCACCCCCGCGGTCGGTGAGACCCACCTGAGCGCGCGGATCCGGCCCACCAGCCGGGTACACCTCGTGGGCTACCGCGATCTGAGCGACGAGGACGCGGCGCTGGACGCCCGGGTCTACGCCGAGTCCCTGAGCCTGCTGAGCGTGGCCGAGGGAGCCGTCGATCTCTTCACCGCCGTACGCTACGACATCCTGCACGCGGGCCTGCGCGACTTCCGAGTGCTGGTCCCCGAGGGCATGCGGGTCGTGTCCGCCGAGGGGGAGGGCGGCTTCCGGTACACGGTGGCCGACAGCGCGACGGTCGCCGGCGCGCAGGAGCTCATCGGCGAGACGGCCTACCCGATCCGGGGGGACTACGAGATCTCCCTGCGCCTCACCCGGGAGCTGCCCGGCGCGGGCGAGCCCTTTGCGCTCACGCCGCCGCGGCCCCTGGAGGTCGAGCGCGCCCACGGCTGGGTGGGTGTGGAGGTCACCGGCAACCTGCTCCTGGAGGAGCTGGGGCTGGAGGACGCGCTGGCGGTGGACGTGCGGCAGCTACCCTGGGAGCTCGTCAACAGCGCCGTGAGCCCCGTGCTGCGGGCGTATCGCTACCACGAGACGGACGCCGAGCTGACCTTGAGCGCCTCCTCGCTGCCGGAGGTGGAGCCCGAGGGCGCCACGATCGACGCGGTGCGCGCTGCGACGGTCATCTCCGAGGAGGGGCGCGTGCTCACGGATCTGCGGATCACCCTCCGCAACCGCCTGCGCCACAGCCTAGCGCTCACGCTGCCCGAGACCGAAGACGGCTCGGTCTGGGAGGTGCGCTCCGCGCTCCTGGGCGACAAGCCCATCAAGCCCTCCCGCTCGGCGGACGGCTCGCTGCTGCTGCCCCTGGAGCGCTCGGCCGGGGACGAGCCCTTCACCCTGCAGGTGGTGCTGGAGGGAGACATCGACGCGATGGGCCTGCTCGGCGCCCGCTCGCTGACCCTGCCGTCCCTGGCGCTGCCGGTGTCGAGCCTGGAGTGGAGCGTCTACGCGCCGGCTCGCAACGACTACTCGGAGCTCCGCGGCGCCATTGAGCCCCAGCGCTGGGTGGGGGAGGGGAGCTGGTATCAGGCGCCCGTCGCCTATGCCTCCGGTGGGAGCGCGGCGTACGGCGGGGGCTCCGCGGGCGGCACGGCGGGCGATATGCCGGTGCGCATCGAGATCCCGCGCTCGGGCAAGCAGCTCACGGTGCGCCGGTACTGGATCCCGGCGGAGGCGCCGGTGACGGTGTCGACCCGCTATGTGCGGAGCTGGCTCGTGGCGCCCACGAAGTGGGCCGGGGTGCTCGGGCTGCTGGCCCTTGTGGTGTTCGGCTGGCGGCGGAGCCCGCGGCTGCGTGAGAGCATCGGTCCCGGGCCGCTGGCGCGGATCCGGGCGGTGCGGGCGAACCTCACGACCGCGCAGCCGCCGACGATGTGGTCGCAGCGGAGCTGGATGGGCAAGCTGATGCTGCTCGCGGTGGGCGGGCTGGTGGGGCTGATGCTGCTCACCCAGTCGATGCGCCTGCTCTCCGTGCTCTCCAACCCGCTCTGATCGGGGGGGCCGCGCCCCGATGGTGCGGCCCGCTCAGTCGGCGGTGGCGCCCTTGATCATCAGGGCGGCGGCCATGCGGACCTGCTCCACGACCATGCCGACGTCCATCATCCCGCCCATCCAGCCCACCAGCGAGGCGAACCAGATCTGCTGCAGGAAGAACGCGATCACCCGGGCCTGCTCCATGGGCAGGGGCTCGGGATCCGTGTCGCGCACCAGCGCGCCGCAGATGAGCACGATCATGCGCTCGTTGAAGTTCAGCACCTTCTCCGCGCTGGCGGGCTCACCCGAGGCCGTCGCGCGCAGGGTCGCGCGGGCCAGGTTGGGCTTGGCGACCAGGGTCTGTGTGGCGGTGGTGAAGAAGAACCAGATCCGCTCCAGCGGGGTCTCGCCGGGGGCCGGGTTGGCCTCGAGCTTGTCCTGGAGCTGCTCCATCTCCAGCTCCAGCACAGCCACGAGGATGTCCTCTTTGCTGCGAAAGCGCTTGTAGAGCGTGCCGAGGGCGACCTCGGCGTGGGCTGCCAGATCCCGGAGGCGGACGGCCTCGTAGCCGCCCTGCTCGGCCAGCTCCATGGCGGTCTCGACGATGCGTCGGGTGCGTTCATCCATGTCGTCTAGTAACACCTCAGCTCTTGAGCTTCCGCAGCAGGGTGTTGCGGCCGATCCCCAGCACCCGGGCGGCCTCGCTGCGGTTGCCGCCGCAGGCCTCCAGCACGTAGACGATGTAGTCCCGCTCGACCGACTTCAGGGAGCGCAGCTCAGTGACGAAGGCCGAGGTGGGAGCCGGCGGCGGCTGGGGGGACGCGTTGCTGTGCAGGGAGAGATCCTCCGGTTCGATGACCTCGCCGGGCTTCCGCAGCGCCACCGCGGCCTCAATGCAGTGCTCCAGCTCGCGCACGTTGCCGGGCCAGCCGTGGGCGTGCAGGCGATCGCGCGCCGCGTGGGAGAGGGTCACGCCGGCCCGCTCGTGGCGCAGCGCGAAGTTGTAGAGGAAGTGGTCGATCAGGCGGTCGAGCTCTGGGTGACCGCGATCGCGCAGCGGCGGGGTCTCCAGCTCCACCACCCGCAGGCGGTAGTACAGATCCTGCCGGAACTGACCGTCGGCGACGTCCGCCTCCAGATCCCGATTGGTGGCGCAGACGAAGCGGACGTCCGCGCTCTGGGGCTGGGTGCCGCCCACCTTCAGGTAGGTGCGGTCCTGGAGCAGGCGCAGGAGGTTGCCCTGGACGTCGAGGGGCAGCTCGCCCACCTCGTCCAGGAACAGGGTGCCGCCCTCAGCCGCCTGCACCTTGCCCGGGGCGGCCCGGTCCGCGCCGGTGAAGGCGCCGCGCTCGTGGCCGAAGAGCTCGTTCTCGATGAGCTGGGCGGGCAGCGCCGCGCAGTCGACCTTGACGAAGGCCCCGTTGCTGCGGCGGGAGTTGTCGTGCACGGCGCGAGCGAACAGCTCCTTGCCCGTCCCCGACTCGCCGCGGATGAGGACCGTGGCGTCCGTGCTGGCCGCCCGGAAGGTGCGGTCGTACAGGGCGCGCATGGGCGGCGAGCTGCCGACGATGTGGTTGTAGCGAAAGAAGATCGAGTGCTGGTTGTCCTGGCGCAGCATGAAGTTCACGCCGTCGGCCATCCCGAGCGCCTCGCCCACATCCCGCGCCAGCCGCGCCAGCCGCCGCTCGTCCCAGCGGGTGAAGCGCTCCGCGCGCTTGTTCAGGAGCTGCAGCACCCCGATCACGGTGGCCGCGCCCGGCTCCTCACGGAAGACCGGCACCGCCAGCATGTTGCGGGTCTCGTAGCCCGTGCGGGCGTCCACGTTGCCCTCAAAGCGGGGGTGGGAGACGCCGTGCGGCACGTTCACCGGCTCGCCGTGCTTGGCGACCCAGCCCGCGACGCCCTGGCCGATGGACAGGCGGATCTCGCTGATCTCCGGCAGGCGGGCCACCCGACTCACGAGCTGGTTGCGGGCGTGATCGACGAGGAAGAGCGTCCCGCGATCGGCGTCCAGGGCTTGGGTGATCTGCTCGATCACCTGGGTCATGAACTCCTCGAGATCGACGTTCTTCTCGCTCAGCTCGCGCAGCATCGTCCCCCGGTCGAGGAGGTCGCTCCGGTCACCGGAGGCGCGTTCGACCATGTTGGCTGCGTACTGTTCGGCGAGAGACACTGGCAGAGTCCGGGTCACAGGGCGATCCGAGTCCCCTCACGGGCGGCGAGGCAGCCGTAGTGCCGCGCGACCGCGGCGGTCTCGATAGCGGCGACGTCGCGGTCGGAGCGGCGGGGATCGTGGTGGAACAGCGCCAGCCTGGCGGCGTCAGCGCGCTGAGCGGCCTCGACCGCCTGGCCCCAGGTGGAGTGGCCCCAGCCGCGACGGGACGGGCCCGAGTCACCGCGGTACTCCTCGGTCGTGTACTGCGCGTCGTGGATCAAGAGATCGGCCCCCTGGGCGAGGTCCAGAAGCCTGTGGTCGAGGTGAGCCCCGTGCTCGGTGTCCGTGGCATAGACCACCGTACTCCCGCCGGCCTCGATGCGGAAGGCCAGGATCCCGTTGGGGTGGTCCAGCTCGGCGGCGTCGATGGAGAAGGGGCCCACCTCCAGGCGCTGACCGGGGGTGACTGAGCCCCACTGGATCGTCGCGCCCATGGCGTCCAGGCCGACGGGGAAGTGCGGCGGACGCATCTGGGCGTCGAGGTCCGCGCGGATGCCTCGCCCGTCCCTGCAGGCGCCGATGATCTGCAGCTCAGTGCGGGGATCGTAGGCGGGGCCGAAGAAGGGGACGCCCTGGATGTGGTCCCAGTGGATGTGGCTGAAGAGCAGCGTGGCCCGCACGGGAGGGCTGGCGGAGAGCGCCTCTCCAAGAGCGCTCAGGCCGGTGCCGCCGTCGAGGATGAGCCGCTCGCCGTCATGGACAAGCTCGACGCAGGAGGTGTTTCCGCCGGTGCGAGCGTACTTCTCGCCGCTGACGGGCACGCTGCCTCGCACGCCCCAGAATCGAATGTCCATGTCCTCTCCCTGGCTTCCGTCGGAGTGATTGAGCGACGGAGGGTATGCTCAGTGGAGAAGCAAGGGCCATGCCAGTAATTTAACCCAGCATTACAACCGATTACAGATCGCCTTGGGTGAGCTGATCCGTATGGGGTGATCCATAATGGCGCAAGTGATCCGTTTTGGATCAGTTCTGAGAACCGACGTCGGCGGCTCTCGCTGGCGTGATTCACTTGCAGCGGGTTCCGTTACAGGTGGCGGTCACCCCTCGCCCCAGGTGGCGGCGGTGCCCGAGTTTCGGAGGTAGGCGTCGAACGGCGCGTTGTCGCTGAAGTCACAGTCGAGGAACGCCACCTCTCCCTCGCCCGTGATGTCGACCCCGCCGCCGCCCCGATGTTCCGAGAGGTTGTCGGAGAAGGTGACCCGCGCCAGCGTGGCGCCACCCCGTCCCTGGAGGGTGCGGCGCCGCCGTACTCGCCGTAGTTGTCCTCGAAGAGGCTGTCGGTGATGGTCAGCGCCTGCCCTGAGCTGTACAGGCCGCCGCCGGACAGGCCGCCGTCGCCGTTTCGGCTCACGGTGACGCCGCTCATCTCCAGAGAGCACCTGTCGTAGGCGTAGATGCCCTGCGCCAGGTTGTCGGTGACCTCGCTGTCCAGGAGGGTGAGGGCGGCGTCCACTCGGAGGAGGATGCCGCGCCCGTTGCCGCTGACTGTCAGCCCTGAGGCGCTGGCGCTGGCCTCGGCGATGTACAGGCCGTCGGGTACGTTGTCGGTGAAGGTGCTGTCGTACACGGTGCCTTCGCCGTAGACGAGCGTGAGGCCGGCGCCCCAGAGATCGGCGTAGTTGTCGTGGAAGTCACTGGAGGTGAGCCACAGCTCGCCTTCGATGTAGAGGGCGCCGCCGAGGCCGCCGCCGTAGCCATCGTAGTGGAGGGCCGCGTTTCCCGTGAAGCTCGAGTCATCGATCACCACCTGGGCTTCCCCCCTGGCGTAGATCGCGCCGCCAGTCAGGCTCGCGCTGTTGTCTCGGAAGACCGCGCCGCTGATGTCGAGCAGGCCACCGTCCAGGTAGATGGCGCCGCCTTGGGAGCTGGTGTTGTCTGGGAAGATGCTGCGGCGGATGGAGAGGATGGCCGACTCCGCGTGGATGGCGCCGCCGAGGTAGTCGCGGTCCGCGTCGGGCGAGCCGTCGGCGACGGTCAGATCGATCAGGGACACCCGCAGGCCCGGCGTCACGTCGATCACCAGGGCTTGCTGGGCGCCGCTCAGTGTCGTCGTCGCCGCGTCCTCGCCCTGGAGCAGGACGTCCGCCTCCAAGGTCAGCGCGACGTGCCAGGTGCCGGGGCAGAAGGCGAGGGTGCCGGGGTCGCTGACGGTGTAGCGGACCGGTGTGTCCCAGCTTCCAGCGGTGAAGACGCTCGTGAGATCGATGAGCAGCCCCGCCTCGGGCTGGAACCAGACCGCTCCTTCGGTCTCGGTGGCCGCCTCGCAGTCCGCTGTGATGGGGGTGAAGACCCCGGTGTCGGCGCCAAAGTCGGGGGTGGGTGGCGGGTCCGTGTCGGTGGTGTCGGTGGTGGCATTGGTGTCCACCGTTTCCGCAGTCTCTTCGCCGCTGGTGGTGTCCGCGGTGTCCGCTGTTTCCGCGGTGTCCATCGTTCCCGCGGTGTCCGTGGTGCCTGTCTCGCTGGTTGTGGGATCCGTCGCGGCGTTGGTGAAGTCGTCGCTGCCGTCGCTGCCCTTGGCGCATCCGCTGAGGAGGGCGGCTGCGAGGGCTCCGAGCGCCGCCATCTGTGAGGTGAGCATGGATGCGTCCCGATCGGCTTCAAGGACAACCTACACCGCCTCTGCTTGGGCTTGAGCAAGCGCTGACTTACCCGAGCTGCTGTTGGCTTCGTCTGCTCAGGTCAGTTCGGTGCTCGTCATCACCGGATCGACTCCAAGCGACTCCAAGCGGCTCCGAGCACCAACATCTCGTCGGTACCTTTGGGGATCCTGCTGTCCCCCTCTCTGAGCCCGCATCTTCCCCCTCCAGGGCGGCTTGACCGCGCCGTATGGCGCGCGCCAACTGCGAATAGTCCCCTTTGAGGAACGCGACGTCCCAGCGCCTCACGGGAGAGGGTGTTGCGACGTCAGATGCCTCGCCGCAAGGCGACATCAGGAGGCAAGACCTTGCGAACACGTGGACGGTTTTCGACGGAGACAAGCTGTTGTTCTGCTGCCATCCCACGCTGTAAAACCG
>Ga0316204_10012689_pt1 | contig 10225 bp, 8 predicted proteins | sample 6monrhotite_MG_2_FD_205661 | JGI IMG/M metagenome (GOLD analysis project Ga0316204, IMG submission 205661) | Microbial mat bacterial communities from mineral coupon in-situ incubated in ocean water Damariscotta River, Maine, United States -... | ecosystem: Environmental > Aquatic > Marine >... | reverse complement strand
GCGTCAGCCTGCCAGTGACGGCGCTGGTCGATCAGTTCTATGGCGATGTGCAGCAGATGGGTGGCGGACGATGGGATACGTCGAGCCTGATCCAGCGGTTTCGCAAGTTGAAGGGGCGGATCTGATCTGGTTTCGAACCGCCTGACGGCGGTCCGATCCGGGGGGCCGCGCCCTCACCCTCCTGACGGAGGGATCGGGCACGGCCTGCCTGCGGCGCAGGTATTTTCGCCAAGATGAAGGGGATGGGTTTGGGGTTTGATCTTGGCGATGTCTGGCAGGCGGAATGGGCACGGTTCAGCACCGTGATCGACGTGCGCGCGCCGGCCGAATTTGCCGAGGATCATGTGCCGGGCGCGGTGTCGATGCCGGTTCTGTCGGATGACGAACGCGCGCGCGTCGGGACGATCTACAAGCAGGAGAGCCCGTTTGCGGCGCGCAAGATCGGGGCCGCCTTGGTGGCGCGCAATTCGGCGGCGCATATTGAGGCGCGGCTGATGGGGTTCGGCGGTGACTGGCAGCCCTTGGTCTATTGCTGGCGTGGCGGACAGCGCTCCGGTGCCTTTGCCACCATCCTGCGCCAGATCGGATGGCGGGTGGCGCTGATCGAGGGCGGCTATCGTAGCTATCGACGGGGGGTTGTCGCGGCGCTTTACGATCGGGCACTGCCCTATCGGCTGATCCGGCTGGATGGCAACACCGGGACCGCGAAGACGGCGCTGTTGCCCTTGCTGGCGGCGCGCGGTGTGCAGGTTGTCGATCTGGAGGGACTGGCGCGGCATCGGGGGTCGATCCTGGGGGCGGTGGCAGAGGATCAGCCCGCGCAGAAGGGATTCGAATCGGCGCTGGTTGCTGCGTTTCAAGGATTCGATCGGGCGCGGCCGGTGCTTGTCGAAGCGGAATCGAGCCGGATTGGAGCGCTGCGCCTGCCGCCTGCACTATGGGCGGCGATGACGGCGGCCCCACGCGTTGTGGTGGAGGCTCCGCTGGCGGCGCGGGCACGGTATTTGCGGGCGGCCTATGCGGATCTGCAGGATGCGACCGGCGGGCTTGGCGAATTGCTGGAGGGCTTGCGCCCGATTTGTGGTGGCGACCGGGTGGACGCGTGGCAAGGGCTGGCGCGCGGCGCGGCGTGGGAAGCGTTGGCGGCCGGGCTGATGCAACATCATTACGACCCGGCCTATGCGCGGGTGCGCGGGCGCGATCCTGCCCCGGCTGCGGCGGTCGTGCGGGCCGAGGCGTTGGAGCCGGGCGATTTGCCGGGCGTGGCCGACCGGGTGATGGCGGCTTTAGACGGCCTTGATTGAGGGCCCCCCTGCGGTGATCTCTCCGATCACGGCGGCGGCGAGCCCGAGCGATTTCAGGACAGATGCGGCCTGATCGGCAGGGATAGCAGCCAGCAACCCGCCTGCGGTTTGCGGATCGTAAAGCAGCGGCGCGACGGGGTGCGCGGTATCAGAGATGGCCCCGGCAAGCGCGGCGCGGTTTTCCGGCTCCAGCGAGGATGCGAAACCTTGCGCACTAAGCTCCGCCGCGCCGTCGATCAGCGGGATGGCATCGAGGTCGAGCCGCGCCGCGACGCCGGATGCGGTGCAGATATTCATCAGATGACCGGCAAGACCAAAGCCGGTGACATCGGTCATGGCATGGGCGTGCGGCGTCAGGATGCGCGCCGCCGGGCCTGAGCTTTGGCACATTAAGTCCCAGGCCCCGGCCACCACATCGCCGGGCGCGGCCAGTTGCATATCCGCGGCCAGAATGATGCCGGTGCCGATGGGTTTGGTCAGGATCAACTGATCGCCGGGGCGCGCGCCTGCCAATGTGATCGGGGGTACCTCGGTCAGGCCCGTGACGGTGAAGCCGAGCGTCAGTTCGTCGCCCTGGCTGCTGTGTCCGCCGACAATCGCGGCCCCTTCGGCGGCAAAGACGGCACTGGCCTCGGCCATGATCTCGGTCAGCCAGCGGGCCTGCAGGGCAGGGGCGGCACGCGGCAGGATCACGTTGACCAGCGCGCTTTGCGGGGCGGCCCCCATCGCCCAACAATCGCCAAGCGCGTGGATGGCGGCGATGCGGGCCATCAGGGCGGGGTCACTGGTGAAACCGCGCAGATGGTCGGTGGTTAGGATCTGATGAGTGCCGCCGATGCGCAGGACCGCGGCGTCATCGCCGGGCTGTGACAGCACATCGGGGCGGGTGGCTGCGGGAAGGGTGGAGAGCGCCGCAGACAAGCTGCCGGATCCCAGTTTCGCGCCGCAGCCGCCGCAAAGGGGCACCCCGCCCGCGAGTTGTGACACGCCTTCGGCGATATCGCGCGGCAGGGCAGGCGGGGCCATCGGTTGCAGGGCCCGAAATCCGTCCATGAAACTCTGGTCGATGCGGTTTTTCCAACGCCACAGGGTGGGACCAGCGGCGACCAGACCGGATTTTTCGGCCAGCGCGCGTTTGCCGCCCAGAGAGATCAGCTTCAGGTAATCGCGTTGCGGTTTGAAGGGCCGCATGTCGCCGGGGTTTCCCATCGCGGCGGCGCGCAGGTTGTGCAGCAAAATGGGCGCGGCGCGGACCGCGAAAACGCCCGCCTTGGGGCGCGGCGCAAACCCCATATGGGCGCAATCGCCCGAGGCGAATACCGCCGGATCGCTGGTTTGCAGCGTGGGCCCGACAGTCAGGTATCCCTCCTCGGTCGTCAGCCCGGTTGCCTCCAGCCAGCCATGCGGGCGCGCGCCTGCGGCCCCGAGCGTAAAGGCCGAAGGCAGCGTGCCACCATCGGCCAGTTCCACCGAGGTGGCGGTGATGCGGGTGGGCGCGGCATGGTCGTGAAGGGCGATGCCGCTGGCCGCCAGTTCACGCAGCATCCGGGCGCGGGCGCGTGGTGGCAGGGCTTCAAGGATCCGGCCCCGGTCCAGCAGGGCGACCTCGGCTTGGCCGGTTTGCGCGCGCAGCCGGTGCGCGGTGGCCATCGCCAACTCCGCCCCCGCCACGCCGCCACCGATGACACAGACCGGCCCGCCGCCATCTGCCACAAACCCTGTCCATCGCTCAGCAAATACATCCAGCGGCTTGGCGGCAATGCCATGCTCGGCAAACCCTTCAATCTCGGGCATTTCGGTGTGAATGCCGACATCTATTGCTGCGATGTCATAGACGACCTTCCGACCGCCCTCGATCGTCACCACCCGCGCCGCCCTGTCCAGCGCACAGGCCTTGCCCAGAATGATCCGCGCGCCCGCGGAACGAGCCAGCCGGATCAGGTCGATATCGAGATCGCCGCGCGCATAATGCCCCGCGACATGGCCGGGCAGCATCCCCGAATAAGGCGCCGTGGGGCCGGGGTTGATCAGCGTCAGCCGTGCGCCGGGCAAGGGGGCCATGCCCCAGGATTTCAGCACCAGCGCGTGGGTATGGCCCCCACCGATGAGGACGATATCCTTGGTGGCGGGCAGGGCAGGGGTCATGACGCCTCACCGAATACGGGCGCAGGATAGCGGACATGCGACAGGTAGAGCCCATGCGGCGGGCACACCGTGCCACAGGCGGCGCGGTCGCGCGCCTCAAGCGCGGATTTCACATCCCCGGGGCTCCAGCTGCCGCTGCCGACCTGCTCCAGCGTGCCCACGATGGAGCGCACCTGATTGTGCAGAAACGACCGCGCGCGCAGGAAAACCCGGATCTCCTGCCCATGCAGGGTGGGGGTTTCCGTCAGGGTGATCTCATCGAGCGTTTTCATCGGGCTGTCGGCCTGGCAATGCGTCGCGCGGAAGGTGGTGAAATCATGGTGCCCCAGCAGATGCGCGGCCCCCGCCCGCATGGCCTGAACGTCCAGCCGCTGCTTGACCTGCCAAGCGCGGCCCGCGTCAAGCGTCAGCGGCGCGCGGCGGGCGATCAGGCGAAAGACATAGTGCCGCTCGACCGCTGAAAACCGCGCGTGCCAGTCATCGGGCATCGCCGCGCAATCCACCACGGCGACGGGCAGCGGTTTCAGGTGATAGTTCACCGCTTCGCTCAGGCGGAACGGTTCCCAGTCGCGGGCCATGTCGCAATGGGCCACCTGCCCCAGGGCATGCACGCCCGCATCGGTGCGCCCGGCGGCGGCGATCGTGGGCACGTCACGTTCAAGCCGGGCCAGCGCGGCCTCGACCGCGCCCTGCACCGTTGTCCGGTCGGCCTGACGCTGCCAGCCCGCGAAGGGCGTGCCATCATATTCGATTTTCAGAGCATATCGTGGCATATCCCCCGGCTAACCGAATTGGAGCCTGCGCGCAATCAGGCCTGTAAACTGCGGGCCAGAGTGCCTATTCTCGGTCGCAACGGATTTGAAAGGGCACGCGGTTTGGTTATCGGAGCGATCTCGGACACGCTTGGCCGTGGTGTCGAAAACCTGACCGGCGCGGTGTCCGAGGCGTTGTTTGAACCTGTGGTCCGGCTTGGCGTCACCGGCCTCAGCCGGGCGGGCAAGACCGTGTTCATCACCTCGCTTGTTGCCAATCTGCTGGATCGCGGCCGGATGCCGGGTCTGCAGGCAGCAAGTTCGGGGCGCATTCAATCGGTGTTCCTGCAACCGCAGCCCGACGATACCGTTGCGCGGTTCGATTACGAAACCCATCTGGCGGCGCTGACCGGCCCGGCCCCGAATTGGCCCGAAAGCACCCGCGCGGTGTCTGAGCTGCGCCTGTCGATCCGGGTGCAGCCTGCGGGCCTTTTGGCGGGGCTGTCGGGTCCGCGCACCGTCCATCTCGATATCGTGGACTACCCCGGCGAATGGCTGCTGGATCTGCCGCTGATGGAGCAAAGCTATGAAACGTGGAGCGCGGCCACGCTGGAGCGGGCTGCGACCCGCGACGAGGCAGCCGGGTTTCTGGTGGAGCTGGCCGATATCGACGGGGCCGACCGGCTGGACGAACCCGTGGCGCAATCGCTGGCCCGCAAATTCGCGGGCTATCTGCAATCGGCGCGCGCGGCCGGGTTTTCCGATTGCACGCCGGGCCGGTTCCTTCTGCCCGGCGAATTGGAGGGCAGCCCGGTTTTGACCTTTGCGCCGCTGCCGCCTGGGGATGCGCGGCGGGGCAGCCTGCGCCGCGAAATGGCGCGCCGTTATGAGGCCTATAAATCCCAGGTCGTGCGCCCGTTCTTCCGTGATCACTTTGCCCGCATCGACCGGCAGGTGGTGCTGGTCGATGCGCTTGGCGCGATTCATGCAGGCCCCCGCGCAGTCGAGGATCTGCGCGGTGCGATGGCGGGAATTCTGGCCGCGTTCCGGCCCGGGCGGAATTCCTTCCTGACGGCGCTGATGGGGCGTCGGGTGGAAAAGATCCTCTTCGTGGCGACCAAGGCCGACCATCTGCACCACACCCAACACCCGCGCTTGACGGCGATCATGGATGCGCTGTTGCGCGACGCGCGTGGCCGCGCCGATTATGCCGGTGCCAAAACCGAGGCGATGGCGATTGCCGCGCTGCGCGCCACGGTCGAGGAAACTCGCACCCATGACGGGGCCGATCTGGACCTGGTGCGCGGCACCTTGCTGGACAGCGGAAAAGAGGCCGCGTTTCACCCCGGCACCCTGCCCGAGGACCCCAATCACCTGCTGTCGCCCGCCCGCGCGGGGCAGGCCAAATGGCTCGATGCCGATTACGAGGTCATGCGCTTTGCACCGGCACCGCTGCATCTGAAACCGGGCGAGGGGCCGCCGCATATCCGGCTGGACCGGGCGGCGGAGTTTTTGTTGGGGGATAAATTGAGATGAGCGACCGCAATCGCCCCGTTCTGATCGAGCTTGAGGATGCAGCCTCTGCCACGCCCGACACCGCGCCGCCGGTGCCCGATCTCGATCTGCCCGCCCCCACCGGTCAGGCGATGCAGACCGTGGCCGCGCTGGCGGCGCGGCGCAGGTCGCGCATCGGGCGGATGTTCTGGGGCGCGGTCGTGGCCTTGCTCGGCTTTGTCGTCTCGCTGGCGGCGTGGAACTATGTCACCGCATTGCTGAGCGCAAACCCGGTGCTTGGCTGGATCGCCACCGGCCTGATCGGGCTGGTGCTGTTCAGCCTATCGATCATCTCGCTGCGCGAGGCGGCGTCGTTTTTCCGGCTTGGCAGGCTGGATGCGCTGCGCCAGCGCGCCGAAACCGCGCTGGCGGGCGATGATCTGGCCGCAGCGCGCCGGGTCAGCGACGATCTGGTGAGGCTTTATTCGGGCCGGCCTGAGCTGCGATGGGGCCGCGAGAAATTGGCGGAACGGCGTGGCGATGTGTTTGACGCCGATGGCCTGCTGCGCCTGACCGAGGCCGAATTGTTGGCCCCGCTCGATACCGCCGCCCAAGGTCAGGTCGAGGCTGCCGCGCGCCAGGTTGCGACCGTTACCGCGTTGGTGCCCATCGCGCTGGCCGATGTTTTTGTCGCGCTGACCGCCAACCTGCGCATGATCCGCCGCATCGCCGAGGTTTACGGTGGCCGCGCGGGCACGCTTGGGGCCTGGCGGCTGACGCGGGCGGTGCTGACGCATCTGGTGGCCACGGGGGCCGTGGCGGTGGGCGATGATTTGATCGGCTCGCTGGCCGGTGGCTCGATCCTGTCCAAGGTGTCGCGCCGCTTTGGTGAGGGTATCGTGAACGGAGCCCTCACCGCGCGGGTCGGTGTCGCCGCGATGGAAGTCTGCCGCCCACTGCCGTTTCACAAATCGACCCGGCCTTCGGTCACCCGGATCGGGCGGCGGGCGCTGACCGGCCTCTTTGGCGACAAGGGATCGGGCGGGTGACGGGCGACCGGCCCGTTCTGGGCATCCTCTTGATGCTCGGCTTTTGTGTTCTGGCCCCGTTGGGCGATTCCATTGCGAAACTGCTAGGCAGCACCATTCCGTTGCTGCAATTGCTGCTGGTCCGGTTCGGATTGCAGGCGGTGCTGCTGCTGCCTTATGCGGCCTTCAAGCGGATCCCGATGCGGATGGATCGTCGCCTCTTTTGGCTGACGCTGCTGCGCACGGTGCTGCATATCATCGGCATCGGGGCGATGTTCTCGGCGTTGCGGTTCCTGCCCCTGGCCGATGCCATCGCCATCGCCTTTGTGATGCCCTTCATCCTGCTTTTGCTCGGCAAATACGTGTTGGGCGAAGAGGTGGGGCGGCGGCGGTTGCTGGCCTGCGCGGTTGGGTTCATCGGAACCCTGATGGTGATCCAGCCGAGTTTTGCCGCCGTCGGCTGGCCCGCGCTATTGCCGCTGACAGTGGCGGTTGTGTTCTCGCTTTTCATGCTGGTCACCCGCCATATCGCGCGCGACTGCGATCCGATTGCGTTGCAGGCGGTCAGTGGCATGATGGCGGTTCCAATTCTGGCGCTTTTTCTGCTGGTGCCGGGCGAGATCGAGCTGCTGTCGCTGGTGATGCCGACCGCGACCGAGATGGCGCTGCTCTTTGCCATCGGCGTGCTTGGCACGATGGCGCATCTGTTGATGACATGGTCGCTGCGCTATGCGCCTGCCGCCACGGTCGCGCCAATGCAATACCTTGAAATCCCGGTGGCCACGGTGATCGGTTGGCTGGTGTTTCGCGACCTGCCCAACGGGATGGCGGCGTTTGGTATCGCGCTGACGGTTGCGGCGGGGCTATATGTGATCCTGCGCGAACGCAGTGTCAGCCGCGCTTTGGCGTAAGGGCGGGCATCGGCGGCAGGAGGTCGCCACAGACCAGCCGGGTCAGGATGCGGTTCACCGGCCAGATCCGGGCCAATGGGGCCAGCGCGTGGTCGCGGATCACCGGCAGAACGCGGCTGTCGGATTGGTATTGCGGGGTGAAGGCCGCGCTCATGCCCTGATAGGCGCGCACATGCCAGCGCCGCGCGCCCGCATAGAGCCGCAGCGCCTCATCGCCCTTTGCCTGGCGCAACGCCAGATGCAAGGCGCGCGCATCCAGCAGCGCCATGTTTGCCCCTTGCCCCAGTTGCGGGCTGGCGCGATGGGCGGCGTCCCCGATATGGGCGATCCCGTCGCTCCAGGGCGCGCGCAGGCTGCCATGGCTGTAGCTGGCAAAGGTGAAGGCCGATTGGTCGGTGATCCAGCCCAGATAGGGCGCGAATTCGGGCCAGAGCGCTGTGGCCTCGGCGCGCCAGGCCTCAAAGTCCCGCGCCCGCCATTGCGTGTGCTCGGCCACCGGCAGCGAAAAGAAAATCGCCGCCAGCCGCTGGTTCGGGGTGCTGGGCAGCGCCCCCACCGGCAACACGCCCAACATCCGGTCGGCGCGGCGGTAGCGCTGGGAAAGATGATCGGGGGGCAGGCGGCTATCCTCGGGCCAGGGCACCGTGGCCCAGACCGCGCCATAGTGAAGCGGACGACTTTGCAGGGGCGACAGGGGCGAACCCGCCCCGCAAGCATCGACAATCAGGTCGAACGGCCCCTCGCGGCGATTGCTGAAAAGTAGGTATTGCCCGTCGCGCCCTGTGGCCCTGTAATCCGGCGTAACTTCAACCCCCGCCGCAATCGCGGCCCGGTGCAGCGTGTGAAAGAGCGCCGCCCGGTGAATGCCAAGCCCCTTGCGACCCTCGGACCTGCCATAGCTGACATCCAGAACCCTTCGTCCCGACCTGGCTTCAAGGCCCGCCATCCGGCCCACCGGCTGCCCGAGATCGCGCGCCATCCGCCCGGCCCCGAGCGCATCCAGAACCGCCATGCCGACAGGCTGAACCAACAGGCCCGACCCCACCGACTCCGGCCGGGCGAACTGGTCGAACAGGGTCACGCCATGGCCATCGCGGGCCAGAAATGCTGCCGCTGCCAAACCGCCGATCCCGGCCCCTGCAATTCCGATCTTCATCACGCTTCCGCCCTTGCGGGGGCAAGTGTAACCATATGGCGGGCAAGCGGAAAGCGGCATGGCGTAGCGCGGGCCAACAGGCGGGCAGATTGATCCAGCGCATTGCACCCGCCCCGCCTTGACCGGCAGAATTCGTCCATCACTGCAAAGAAATGGGGACGCGAGGCAATGACACGCGAACACGGGCACACGCAAGCCGAGGTCGAGGCACGGATTGGCGCAGGCGGCGGGCGTGGTTATCTGCGCGACACGGTCTATGGCGCGATCGACGGCGCGGTCACGACATTCGCGATCGTCGCGGGCGTGGTTGGCGCAGGCCTTTCGCCCGGCGTCATCATCGCGCTTGGCATCGCCAATGTGCTGGCCGACGGGTTTTCGATGGCGGCAGGAAATTATTCCGGCACCAAGGCCGAGCTGGACGATATGCAGCGCCTGCGCCGCGTCGAGGGACGTCATATCGACGAGGATCCCGCCGGAGAGCGGCGCGAGCTGCGCGAGATCCTGCGCCAGAAGGGCCTGTCGGGCCGGGTGCTGGAGGCCGCGACCGATCAGATCGCCGCGAACCGCGCGGCCTCGATCCGGCTGATGCTGGTCGATGAATACGGGCTCGCCCCGGTTGATCCGCACCCGATGCGCGCGGCGCTGGCGACTTTCGGGGCGTTTCTGCTGGCAGGGTCGATCCCCCTGATCCCGTTTCTCTTTTCCATGACGGATGCCTTTCGCCTGTCGATCCTCATGACCGGTCTGGTCTTTTTCGGCATCGGCGCGGCCAAGAGCGCCTGGTCGCTGGCACCCTGGTGGCGGTCAGGGGGCGAAACGCTGGCGATCGGGGCGTTGGCCGCGGCAATCGCGTATTTCGTGGGCACGTTGTTTCATGCCTGACCGGTCGCGGGGTCTGGCATTGCCTCACCTCTGGGTTAGATCAACGCGACCGCGATGCATCCGGCCCGCCCCAATCCGCGCCTTTACGCCCGTGCCCTGCGGGCCTATACCGAGCCCCATGAGAAATGCGCTGCATATCATTCAGCGAATTACTGGCCCGGCGCTCTGAAAGACTTGAGCCGCCGGGATCATAGGTGTTTGAGCCATCGCACCGCCCCTGATACACCCTCCCCATTCCGATCCAGACAGGACCGCATCCCATGTGCGCCGACACGCCTGAGCAGCCGCTCGACTACAAATCCACGCTGAACCTTCCCAAGACCGATTTTCCGATGCGCGCGGGCTTGCCCAAACGCGAGCCCGAGTGGCTGGCGCGGTGGGAAAATCTGAATGTCTACAATATGTTACGGGAAAAGAACGGGCGTGAGCCTTTCACCCTGCATGACGGTCCTCCCTACGCCAACGGACATCTGCATATCGGTCACGCGCTGAACAAAACCATCAAGGACATGATCGTGCGCAGCCATCAGATGATGGGGTTCGACGCGCGTTA
>Ga0316204_10012688_pt1 | contig 10226 bp, 3 predicted proteins | sample 6monrhotite_MG_2_FD_205661 | JGI IMG/M metagenome (GOLD analysis project Ga0316204, IMG submission 205661) | Microbial mat bacterial communities from mineral coupon in-situ incubated in ocean water Damariscotta River, Maine, United States -... | ecosystem: Environmental > Aquatic > Marine >... | reverse complement strand
CTATAGCATACCGGTCATATTGTGCCCAAGCATGCGTGTTTGAAGGAAATTCTGTGATATAGTCTAATTGTAGGAAAACCCCTAAACAAGCAATAATAAAAAAGACAATAGCAGTCTCTTTTTTAGGAGATATAGAATAGTTTAAAAATTCTAGTTTCATCTTATAAGTGAAGATGTTTTCATTAATAGAAGCTGTGCAATTGTCAATTATTAAAAGTGCTATTTTTTTCGATACAACCTAAAGTAAATGTTAAACTAATCTTTTTAAAGGATCTCTTTAGTAGATGTTTTTGCGTAATTAACTGATTAGCCGTTAATTTGAATGATTTAATTTAAAATTTACAATTGGTTTCACAAATTCCTTTAGTTAGGGTAGTAATTCCATTCATTTTAGGAGTACTCCTAATAAAGACTAGTGGACTATCTTTAATGGATAGCATCGAATCTGCTATTATTCTTAATGTGATACTTCTTATTGTTGGTGTAATCATGATAAAGATTCGTAGATATTATATAGTTAGTTGTATTCTGACTTTACTATTCGTTTTGCTAGGAGGAACCTATTTCAATCAATTTAATATCCATAAACAACCCAGATACAACTTTGAGAAGAAAATTTCTTGGATTGGAGGGGTAGAGTCTATTTCAAAAAGGGATGGGAGAGTTAAATCTTTAATAATTGAAATAAAGAAAATAAAAAGGGACTCAATTTGGCAGAGGGCTGATCTTTTTGTGAGTTTTCAATCCAAGGGGAGAAATAGTGAATTAAGAGTGGGAGATATAATATCGGGAAAGAGTAAATTAAATAGATATAAGACCCAACACAACCCAGCTCAGTTTGATTTTTCAGCTTATATGGCTAATAGAGGGGTCTATTATTATTCTTTTGAAAAAGAATTTACACTACATACAAGGCAAACCAATATTATAAGTATTGCAGACCAACTTAGAAATAAGGCTATTACTGCTTTTGAAGAGATGGGTATTCAGGGAGATGAAAAAGCTGTACTAATAGCGTTATGCTTAGGGGATAAAAGCGGATTAGATAACGATTTGAAAAGTTCATACGCAGCAGCAGGAGCGATGCATATACTTGCTGTTTCAGGTTTGCATGTCGGTATTATATTTTTACTCTTTAATCAATTGATGAAGCGGTTTCCAAACAGCAATCTTTCACGCTGGCTAAAGGCGATTGTTCTTCTAGTAGCTATCTGGGTCTTTGCAACTCTTACGGGCTTATCCTCATCTGTACAAAGAGCATCATGGATGTTTTCCTTTATAGTTTTATCAAAGGCCCTAAATAGAAATTCAAATGTGTTAAATTCTATAGCAGGGTCTGCAATTATTTTGTTATTAATTAATCCAAATGTATTATTTGAGGTAGGGTTTCAGTTGTCATATGCCGCAGTAATCGGAATAGTACTTATATATCCAATATTAAATTCATGGGTAGCTACTAAATACTATCTTCTAAATAAAGCATGGAGTTTAATTGTCATTTCATTTTCTGCAACCTTAGCAACTTTGCCATTTACTTTTTTCTATTTCCATCAATTTCCAAATTGGTTCCTATTAACAAACCTTATAATTATTCCTGCTGTATTTACTATTGTGTTGGGGGGGATATTGATTTGTTTACTATGGTTTCTGTTTGAGGAAGATTTTTTATTAGCAGAAATTCTAAACTATATTCTAAAGTTTCTTAATAAGGTTATTGAGTGGATTAATTATTTGCCGTTCCACCTCACAGAGGGAATATGGTTGCGACCATTATCAATAACTCTTCTTGGGAGTTCAATTATACTGTTTATTATCTATTTGAATTTTACAAATAGAAAGTACCTTCTAACCTCTCTAATGTCTTTAACTATTTTGTTGAGTATAGAGTTATTAGTAGATGGGCGTCAATATACAAATAGGTTTGTTGGATTATATGCTTTAAAAGGGACACCCATAGTAGCAGTAAATGGCCTAGATGCTGAAGTAGTATGCTTTGGAGAAATGAGCCATTATGACACAAAAATAGTCGAGAATCATCTGTTAAGCTTAGGAGTAAAAAGCATAAAAAATATTGAGGAAGATAAACTAAGTAGTGCGAAGTACTTTAGGTTTAAAAAATCAGAAGGATTTTCTCTTTTGTCGGCGTTAAATGTTCTCATAATTTCTCCCGAAAAAGAAGAATACATTAGAATTCTTAACGATAACAGAAGGGAGAAATACTTGCTATTTCAAAAGGCATTTGAATCAATTAAAAGCATAGAACAAAATAATTCAACAAGAATATTATTAGCATATGAATTCCAGCAATGGAAGTTAAAAGAAGGAACAGCATTCAACGAGAAAGTCGGGTATTCAATAAAGGAAGAAGGGTATTTTCAAATTGATCAATAAAAATCATTGTAATTACACCGACATAAGGATCTCTTATTTGAACTTATCGGCTTATGAATGGTTAATTTTATGTTCGCTAAATTTTTACAATGAAAAAATATACAATTGCTACTTTCTGCATAATGCTTTTTTTCTCTACAGTAATCAAAGCTGATGTAGGTAATAAACCTGATTATAAGGTTGTAAACCAAAACAATGCTTCACAAGTTTCAGATATTCCAACCTATATAGAATATGCTACAACAGACCTACCACCATTATCAGAGTTAGAAAAGCTCTTTATTCAGTATTGGGAAAATCCAGAAGATTTTGGATTTATTAAAGTAGGAGAAGAAAAAGATAAATTAGGGTATGTTCATTATAGATACAAACAAACCTATAAAAACATTGCAATTGAATTTGCAGAATTAATAGTACATACTAAAAGTGGGATGATCTATTCTATGAATGGGAAGTTGATAGATGAAGCAATAAATGAACTTGAGAAAAGCCTTAGTGAAGAAAAGGCCTTAGGTTTTGCTTTAGCATACATTGGAGCAGATAAATACAAATGGGAATTACCACATGAGGAAGCTTTTATTAAGGAAAGTCAGGGTGATGAGCATGCTACTTTTTTCCCAAAAGGAAAATTAACCTATGTAGCAAATTCTGCACAGATAGAAGCGTCATCTTTAAAGCTTGCCTATAAATTCAAAGTATACGCCCATTCACCAATGAGTCATACCGAAATATACATTAATGCAACTAATGGTGATGTGTTGTTTACCAATAACCTAATTCACACTACTGACGTGGAAGGAAAGGCAACAACAGCATATAGTGGAGTGCAAACCATCAATACCGATAGCGTTAATCCAACACGATTTAGGTTGCGCCAGACAGTTAGTGGAAATGGAATTAATACATTCGATATGAATGTGGGCTTTTCTTTTGCAGCAGCAGTAGATTTTATAGATACAGATAATGACTGGAATAATGTAAATGCGCAATTAGATGAATACGCAACGGATGCACATTGGGGTGCTGAGCAGACGTATAATTATTTTGAAGCGAAATTCAATAGAAATAGTATTGATGATAGGGGCTTTGCGCTTAACAGCTATGTTCATAATGGGATTAGCCCTAATAATGCGTCTTTTGATGGTTCAAGAATGATTTATGGAGATGGTGATGGAAGTTCAACAACTCCTTTTGTTACCTTAGATGTGGCAGGGCATGAGATCGCACATGGACTTACAAGATTTACTGCTGATCTGATTTATGCAAGTCAATCAGGAGCATTAAACGAATCCTTTAGCGATATTTTTGGAGCGGCTATTGAGTTTTATGGAAGACCTGGTAGAGCTAATTGGACCATAGGGGAAGATATTGGGAGCTCTTTTAGAAGTATGGAAAACCCAGGCTTATTTGGAGACCCAGATACAAGAGGAGGGTCAAACTGGATTGATACAGAGGATTGCTTTCCTACTCGCAATAATGATCAGTGTGGAGTTCATACGAATAGTGGAGTTCAGAATTTTTGGTTTTATTTATTATCTGAAGGAGGTACAGGTACTAATGATTTGGGAGAATCATATGATGTTACAGGAATTACGATTGATTCAGCTGCAGCAATAGCGTTTAGAAATTTAACTGTTTATTTAACTAGATCATCTAATTACGATGATGCAAGATTTTATTCTATACAATCAGCAATAGATTTATTTGGACCTTGCTCACAAGAAGTTGAATCAGTTAAAGATGCTTGGCATGCTGTGGGAGTTGGAGATGCTTATGTAGATGGAGTAATCGCTGACTTTGTTACATCAGATAGTATATCATGTTCTTTTCCTCACACGGTTAACTTTGAAGATAATAGCAATAATGCATTAAGTTATTCTTGGGATTTTGGAGATGGAAATTCAAGTACAAATCGGTCTCCTTCTAATACATATCAGGATACGGGGAAATATGATGTTACATTAATTGTTGATGGGGGAACATGTGGAAGAGATACTTTGACTAAAACAGAATTTATTGATATTAATATAAATAATAGATGTGTTACGTTTTTAGATGATGGTACAAATCCGACTCAAACTGAATGCAGTGGGAAATTGTTTGACTCTGGAGGAGGAAATGGAGATTATGGTAATAGTGAAAATGGAGTCATTACTATAGCACCGAATGGTGCGGCTACAGTTACAATAGATTTTATCAATTTTGATGTAGAAGGGGGGCGATTTGGTTGCGTTACAGACTTTTTAGAAATATTTGATGGCCCTACAGTAAACGCTCCACTATTAGGTTCTTTTTGCAGCGCTAGAGGAACTTCTGCTCCTGGAAAGATCACTTCTACTTTTAGTTCAATTACCCTTCGATTTACTTCAGATGGAAGTGGAACTCAAGATGGTTTTGAAATGAATTGGGATTGTAATTTACCATCCAATAGACCAACAGCTGGCTTTCTAGCAAAAGTAGATACAAGTTGTACTGGAGAAGTAGCTTTTGAAGATAACTCTACAGAAGTTCCAACATCATGGAATTGGGATTTTGGAGATGGAAATGTTTCTATAGAAGAAAATCCAACTCATACTTATACATTAGATGGAGATTACGATGTAGAGTTAATTGTAGCCAACTCTTTTGGAGCAGATACCATTCTGAAAGCAGCAGTAGTTAATATTAATCGACCAGAAGCTCCAATTGTTTCTGAAGATACAGTCTGTCGTAAAGGTGATGCTATACTTAAAGTTTCAGGAAGTGGAAACTTCCGCTGGTATGATAGTGAATTTAATGGCAATCAAATTCATACTGGAGATAGTATAGTCTTGGAAACGCTCTCATCAGACACCTCACTTTGGGTAGAAGACTTTGTGCTTGACCCAATACAAAAAGTTGGACCAATAGATTCAGCTATTGGGACAGGTGGATATTTCCAAGGAAATCAATTTCAAATATTTGACGTGCTTGAAACAGTAAGGTTAGTTAGTGTTCAAGTATATTCTAATAGTAGAGCCTTAAGAGTTATTCAACTTCGAGACAATAATGGAAGTGTATTGCAAACTGCTAGGCCATTAATTCCAAGTGGACCATCAAGAGTAACATTAAATTTTGATATAGAACCTGGAACTGATTATGAGTTAGCAATTGGTTCTGGGACACCAAATTTATTTAGAAATAATAATGGAGCTACTTATCCTTATAACTTAGATAATAAAGTATCTATAACAAACAGCAGTGCAGGTGGGAACTTTTACTATTTTTTCTATGATTGGGAGGTTAAAGGAACCAATGATTGTTTAAGTCCACGAAAGAAGATTACAGCATATGTAGATCAAAGTTGTTCAGCAGCAATAGGAATTAGTGAGAATGAGATAGATGCTTCTAAAATATTGATCTATCCGAATCCAGCGCATGATCAATTTACAATTGATTATGCTGAATTAGAAAATGTAGAAAAAATCAGCCTAATTGATTTGACTGGAAAGTCTGTAAGTGATAATTTGATTATTGAAGGGAACTCACAGGTGAAAATTAACTCTAGCACTTTAAGTAGTGGGGTATATTTCATACGCTTCCAGACTTTAAAGACTACTTTTACAAAGAAAATTAGTGTTAGACACTAGCCTATGCGATTTATAATCAATATTTGGATTTGTATAAGTGTATTTCTGTCTTTTTCTTTAAATGCTCAGAATAATAATGTTATAGACAATCCACTTTTTTCTAAAGCGTCAATAATTAGAATTGATGATACAGGAAACCTGCCATCCTATGTTTCTTTTAAGGAAGGAGAGGATTTAATTGAAGAGGAGTTTTTTACACTTTTTAGACAACAACTTAAGTTAAGCGATGAACATTCATTCAAATTATATTCCCACAAGAAAGATCGGCTAAATATTAGCCATAAGAAGTATAGACAGTATTATAAGGGAGTTGAGCTAGCGTATTCCAATATTATTATACATATTAAGGAGGGTAGGATTCAATCTTTTAATGGTGTTTATTACAGTCAGAACGAGCTTGATTTTAAGGCTAACATAAGTAAAGAAGAAGCGTTTCGTATAGCAACTGATAGGATAGCTGCAGAAGAATATATTTGGGAAATAGAAGAAGGAGTTGAGAAACCAAAGGTAGACCTTGTTTATCTGCCTTTAAAAGTTATTGATAAAGGAGGTCAGATCATTCCTACATATAGAATAAATCTATATGCAAAGAAACCACTTAGTAGAACACTTTTCTATATCAACATTAGTTCAGGGGAAATAGAATTTGAAGAAAATCTAATACATACTGGTAATTCTGAGGGTAAGGCTCTTACTGCATATAGTGATACACAGAGAGTGGTAACAGATAGCCTTTCTAACGTATTTAGATTAGTTGATACGACGAGAGGTAATGGAGTAGAAACATACAATTGCCAAAGGACGAGAAGCTATAATTCAGCAGTTGACTTTTTGGACTCAAATAATTTCTGGAATAATATAAATACTCAATTGGATGAGTATGCAACTGATGCTCATTGGGGAACTGAGAGGACGTATGATTATCTTAACGAAATACATGGGTTTAACAGTATTAATGATTCAGGTTTTGCTTTGAAAAGCTATATTCATTATGATGTAAATGTTGTAAATGCCTTTTGGGATGGACAAAGAGCAACATATGGAGATGGAGATTCAGTTAATTCTCCATTGACAACTCTGGATATAGTGGGACATGAAATTACTCATGGGCTAACAAGAGAGAATGCTGGATTAATTTATGCGAATGAATCTGGAGCATTGAATGAATCATTTAGTGATATTTTTGGAACTACTGTAGAGTTTTATGCCCGACCAAATAGAGCGAATTGGTTGGTAGGAGAAGATATTGGTCGGTCGTTTAGGAGCATGATAAACCCTAATGATAATGGAGATCCAGATACTTATAATGGAAGGTTTTGGATTGATCAGAATTGTATCCCTACACGATCAAATGATAGATGTGGAGTGCATACCAATAGTGGAGTTCAAAATTATTGGTTTTACCTTCTTTCAGAAGGGGGGATAGGAGAAAATGACAATATAGATTCTTTTGATGTAAGTGGAATTGGAATAAAAAAGGCCGAGCAAATTGCTTTTAGAAATTTGACCGTTTATTTATCACCATCCTCAAATTTTGATGATGCCCGTTTCTTTTCTATTGCAGCGGCAGTTGATTTATATGGAGCATGTTCGCAAGAAGTGGAATCAGTAACTAATGCATGGCATGCGGTTGGAATTGGTGAAAAATATAAAACAGGAGTTACGGCAAATTTTAATGCATTAATTGATACTACCTACTGCTTTTACCCTGTAGAGATAGATTTTGAAAGTGTTTCAAATAATGTGTTAACTTTTAAATGGTATTTTGGAAATGGAGATTCTAGTGAGATCAGAAACCCAACAATCACTTTTCAAGATACAGGAACATATACAGTTACTTTAATAGCTGACGGATCTACTTGTGGTACAGATACAATTATAAGAACGAATTATATTACAATTGATACCACCCTAGCGTGTGCATTCTATCTTACTGATACCTTAGATCAAGTAGTTTCAGAATGTGAAGGGAGACTATATGATTCTGGAGGTTCTGGAAACGATTATCCAAATGATAGAATTTCTTTATTTACAATTGATGTGCCTTCTGCTGATTTTATTGAACTCTCTTTTACTGGTATATCATTGGAAGAAAGTGAAGGGTTTAGTTGTAATAGAGATTATATTCAAGTGTATGATGGAGATTCGACTGATGCCAGAATTTTGGGTAGATATTGTTCAGAACATCTACCTCCAGCTAAATTAAATTCAACCTCAAATTCAGTAACTATTATGCTATTTGCTGATGAGTTTGGAAATTCTGAAGGGTTCTTATTGAATTGGAAGTGTATGAATTCTACTCAAGTTCCATCTACAGATTTTTCTTCTTTAATAGATACAAGTTGTAATGGGGTAGTGCCATTTATAAATAAAACAATAGGTGGAGCAACAGCTTATTTCTGGGATTTTGGAGATGGATCAACTTCAACTGAGAAAGACCCTGTTCACGAGTTTGATGTAGATGGATCATACAATGTCAGATTAATTGGTAGTAATTCAATTGGATCTGATACTGTTACTAAAATAGCTATTGTTACCATTGACAGATTAAATGCCCCTATTGTAGAGAATGATACTGTATGTTTGAATGGTGATGGAGGGCTAAAAGTAAATAGTACAGAGCAGTTAGAATGGTATACAGATATTACTTCAGTTCCTTTCAGCACTGAAGACTCAATAACTTTTATTAATAATGTACAAGACACTACAGTATTTGTTCGAGAGGTCATAAAGAAAACTGCAATTACTGCATCTTTTAATGAAGGTATGGGAGCAGGAGAGCATTCAAATGACAATGATTATTTGATTTTCGATGTTCATAAGCCTATTTTGATTGAAAAAATTACGATGAACTCTAATTTTAGAGGGTCTAGGCCTTTAGAAATTAGAAATAATAAAGGGGATATAATTGCAACAGCACCAGTATCAATAGCAGGTAGGAAAGCTAGTACCAATGTTGGAATAGAACTGTATCCAGATACGGCATATAGGATGTCTATAAGTCATCGAGAAAGTGGCCTGTTTAAAAATACCTCAGGAGCAGTTTATCCTTATCAAATTGGAGATTTAGTTACAATAACGGGGAGTAATTTGCCAGCTACTCATTTCCCATATTTTTATCAATGGAAAGTATCAGAAGCTGATTGTGAGAGTAATTTCAAACAAGCTAGTATAATTGTTGATACCTCATGTGTAATAACCAATTTAGAAGAGAATGATTATTTTTCTTCAATAGGTATCTATCCAAATCCATCTAGAGGGCAACTTACTATTTCAGGTTTATCTGCGGTTAGAATTACTTCAATTAGCTTAATATCAACACTTGGTCAGCAACTGATGAATTATAAAGCATCAAAAGGAAGTTTTGAGGGAGACCAACTAGAGGTAGATATTACTACTTTAAATTCTGGGGTTTATTATTTAAAGATAGAGGGACCTTTAAGCAGTAAAATTTATAGAGTGTTGAAGATTGAATAATTAGAATGAATAAGTTAGGCGTAAAAATCAGCTTTTGCTTTTTTTTAGGGAGTTTACTATTACCTTTTCAAATAATTCACGCACAAGATACTAGTCAATATTTTTTTGATAAGCCCACTAAGAAGTTTGCTATATATACAGGCGGGGTTTATGCCGTTTCAATGCTTGGTTTAAATCAACTTTGGTATAAAGATTATCAACAATCAAAATTTCATCTGTTTAATGATAATGATGAATGGCTTCAAGTAGATAAGGTAGGGCATTTCTACTCTTCTTACGTTTTAACCAGTTTGAGCTCAGAATTTTTGCAAGGAATAGAGAATGAGAAGAAAAGAGCCTTTGTAGCAGGAGGAACTACTTTCCTCTTTTTAACTACGATAGAAGTATTTGATGGATTTAGTATGGAGTGGGGTTTTTCTTGGGGAGATGTTATTGCAAATTCAAGCGGGATTGCATTGTTTACAGCTCAAGAAATTATATTCAATAAACAATTCGTGAGAATAAAGTATTCCTATCAAAACTCTGAATATAGAAAGATTAAACCAGAACTATTAGGAGAGAATACATTGCAAGGGGCATTTAAAGATTATAATGGACAGACCTATTGGGCTAGTATTAATCTTAATAATTTGCATCAGAGTATAAAACCAAGATGGTTAAATGTCGCTTTAGGATATGGTGGGGAAGAAATGATATCAGCTACAACTGATGGGGTAGATGAAAAAGGAGGGTTTTCTCCTTATCGTCAAT